>Ga0209427_10004033_pt1 | contig 17067 bp, 16 predicted proteins | sample DeeMarSWOR136_30_FD_187465 | JGI IMG/M metagenome (GOLD analysis project Ga0209427, IMG submission 187465) | Marine sediment microbial communities from White Oak River estuary, North Carolina - WOR-1-36_30 (SPAdes) (version 2) | ecosystem: Environmental > Aquatic > Marine > Intertidal zone >...
GACCCTGGCCATGGAGAGCAGCCGCTTGGTATCATCGTGGAGGTCTTCCCACCTCTCGGAGATCTCTTCCTGGGTGAACCAGAGCGCTTCACCCACATCACCTTCGATTGTGATTTTACGAACGCCTGGTGCAGGAATTTCCTTTGCAACTTCTAAATCCTTCACTATTAGGGTGCGTCCGAAAACATATTCGAAGGCGGGTCGGAATTTCGCATCAAAGGTTAGAAGATCGAGCGCGTTTCCCACGACGCCCTTATGTTTATCCTTATATGTAAAGGGGTCAGTCTTGATTGAATTGAGGGGAAGGAAGGTAGCTCGTCCAACTCGGCTTTTCTTAAGATGATTAATGCACTTGGTGGCGGTGTTTTCATTATCTACGACAATGAAGTCTAAGCGTCCCCCACCTGCGACATCGAGAGCAGTAGCATGCTTAGTCGATGTTTGACCTAGACTTCCAAGAGTTCCATACACCCCATCAAGGCCGTTTTCCTTAGCGAATTTTAGTACCGCTTCAGTTGCTGCCTTTCGTGTTAAACCAAATCGTTTGAACTCATGGATGGTTTTGAGTCGGGTTTGGGCTTCTAAGAGTTCTTCTTTAGCCGCTTGAATGCGCTGAGCGAGTTCATCTTGACTCTTCTGTTGTTCAAGAGCTGAAGCGTGGAATTCATTTTGCTGAGTTTGAAGTTTTTCCTGCTCAGATTTGGTTATTTTTTGTTCTTTTTCGATGCTTTGAAGCTCGGTTTTAGCTTCTTGTAATGTGCGTTCCTGTTCTGGTAAAATCTCGTAGCTTTGATCTATTTGTTGTTTGAGCGCACTAATTTCTTTTTCAGAAATTCGTTGTAGCGCTTGCGATTCGCCGAGTTCACCTTTTTTCGCTTCAATTGCTTCTGAAAGGTTTTGTATTTTGTTACGTAGTTTAACATAATCCGTATCCGGTGAAACCACTTGATCAGATAACTCTGATAGCCGAGTACGGAGCGGGGCAATTTGATCCTTGAGAGATGTTTCTACCGCCTTTAATTCTCCAATGTGTTCATTTAGTTCCGAGAGGGCTTGTTCTTTCTCAGCTTCTTGGGATTCTAAGTGTTCAACGCTAGCAGAAAGGGACTCTGCCCGTCGAGTTATTTTATCAGATGTTAGTTGGAGCCCCCGGAAGATCTCTTTGAGCCGCGTTACTTCGATCTCGTTGCTGTGTAATTGTTGATCTAAGGTTTTAATTTGCACGCCATCTTCGTGAACGCTCTCTTCAAGGGTCAGTCTACGATCCATGGCGGCTTGCCTTTGTTCTTCTAATTCCTTGATGGTCTTCGTGGCGGCTTCGTATTCTTCTTTGAGAGCTTGTAATCTTTGTTCGAGTCGGGCAAGTTCAGCGAATTCAAGGTCTCGTTCTAAACTGGTGATCTTGTCTGTGATTTCTCGCCATCGGAGGGCGTCTAGTCTGTCTTTCTCTAACCGTGAGTACTCTTGCCTGATTTCTTCGGTTCGCATTTGGACAATTTGGAGGTTCTGATCGACCTTGATTAGTTCACTTTCAATCTGTTGTTTCTTTTCATCAAAGACAGAAATTCCAGCAACGCCTTCAACTATTTGCCGAATTTCATTTGTAGACATTCCAATAACATTGGCTAATTCGTTTTGGAGTACGATGTTATGACCTTCGGGATGCAACCCTGCAACCGAAATTGTGTCAATCATTTCTGTCCGGGTCACTCGTTTGCCACCGATTCGATAGGCGCTTACTCCACTTTCATCAACTTCACGACTAATCGTAACCTCGTCTGCATCGATGGGTAATTGCCGATCTAGGTTATTGAACAATAAGTTAACACGACATAGTTTTGCGGGAGAACTGTCTGTTCCTCCGTTGAATAGTAGGGATGCAAAATTTTCGGCCCGTAAAGACTTGCTACTTAACCTACCTAAAACAAAGAGCACCGCATCTAGAATGTTGCTCTTACCCCCGCCATTTTCTCCAACAATGGCAGTAAATCCCTTAGTGAGATTTATCGTAGTTTTTCGAGGACCGAAACTTTTGAACCCTTGTATTGTTATTTGCCGTATGAAAGCCACACAAACAACGCCTATTCAATTGCTTTTATATCTTGGTCAAACAAGGCTTTGAAGGAAATAACCCCTACAAAAAGGTCTCGAATGTAGTTTCTTATCTATAGTGAAAGAGCAGAATTCTAGCGCATTGTAAACGAGGTTTATGTTGCAGTGATTTTCTCAATCGCTGCACGAAGGCTCCGGATGATTAAGCCAAGGCTGGCAGCAGCATCCTTACCTGCGATAGCAACCACCATTGCCTTTGAAGCAGTCACTGCCACTGTATACCCCTTGTTGGTTTCAAGATAGATTACTTGAGCTTGACCCTGATCAGTTGATTGGCTAACTGCCTTTGATTCTTTCAACAGTGTAAGGACACTTGTAACAATTTTCCCATGATCCATTTCTCGAAGAGTTTGACCAGCAACAACCTTTCCGGTGTTGGAGGCAGTGATGAGCCCTTCAAGTTCTGGAATCGTGTCCATGACTTCAGCGAGTACCGTTTCAACCTCTTTTTTTCCGAGCATGGTAGCCACAACCATTGGCCAGAAGAAGATGGCGTTAGTATAGCGTTACCAAGGAGTTCGTTTACCTGTTTAAAAACTGTGCGCCACTCGATAGATTTTTTCAAAAACTCTTCGTTATCCCCGAACAAGAGGGAACTTTTATAACTCCAATGAGGGACCTCTAGTCAGTGGCTAGAGAGCGTGGAGTACAATGATTGGCGGAAAAGCGTTGAAAGACTCACTCAAACGCCTCGGTGCACACGAAGGTGTGCGTGGCGTCATCATCACTAACATGGAAGGCCTACCAATCAGCTCCAACCTTAACGCAGAGAAAACCGAGGTTATTTCTGCGCTCGTTACTTCGCTTGTAGGCAAAGCCAAACGCGTCGTCGACGAACTTGGTGAGGGCGGCATGAATTTCCTCACTATCTCCACACCGCAGGGAGAAGTTATGGTGGCACCTGAAGAAGATTACATCCTGATTGTCCTTAGAGGATAAGAGAAAATCCTACCTAACTTCGCAACGCGAATCTGTAGCCTTCACAGGAACTCACCTCCTGCCACACAAAAGATATAAGTTGCCCCTCAAATGGTAACTCCCGCAAGCTCGGTGGAAAGGGATCAACCGTGTCAATAACCGTTAGGCAATTTGATGAAATCCTCTCCGATGTCATCAAATCCGAACCAGGAATCAAAAAGACCATTCTCGTTGATAGAACGGGCCTCACCATTGCTCATGTCTCTAAGTTCTCATATTATCCAGTAGATGTCGATGGTATTGGAGCCATAGCTAGTGCTGTGTTCTGTGCTAGCGAAGAGCAGGGCAAAAGTTTGGATGTAGGCGATTTGACAATCGTGACTTCGGAGTTTGGTGACGGCAAAATCTTTGCTGCAGGTGCAGGGAAAGGTGTTCTTTGCGTCATCACCGACAAGGAAGTCAATATCGGAATGATTCGTTTAACCATGATGAAAGCTGCAGCAGAGCTTGCGAAGGTGTTAGATGAATTCATGGCCGAGAAGCCAGCAGTAGCTGCAGGTAAAACTGACGCAGAGCGAGAAGAACTGCGTGCAGCACTTGGCGAATTAGAGAAGGGTTAATGGGGACGGGATAGGCGTAACATGAACAAGGAGGAGCCGTCCTGCTTTGAAGAAAGACACGAAAGGAAGAATACATTTCAAAATCGTCTTCTGGGGACCTTCACTATCCGGTAAGACTACTGCGCTTCGTTGGATATATGATAATGTAGAAGGACTTGATAAGGGCGGATTCACATCGGTTGCCGATCACACCGGTCGAACCCTTTTCTTTGATTACACCCCAATGCAGGCTACAGCTCAAGTGGTTTTTGATGTGTACACTGTTGCAGGTCAACGGAGGCATCGGGGACAACGTAAGGTCATTCTAACTGGCGTTGATGGTATTATTTTCGTTGCAGATTCTTCTCCGGATCAAATGGAAGCCAATATTGAAAGTATGTCAGAGCTTCGGTCATTTGTTAGTCAGGAACTAGGACATTCTATCAGTTTAGTTGTGATGCTCAATAAACAGGATTTACCGAATGCCATGAATAAGGAAGTTATGCTCGCCAAGTTGGGATTGGGTAATGCCCCCAATTTTACAACCTGTGCACTAACTGGGGAAAATGTTAAGCGCGCGTTCAGACAGGTTACTCGCGATATCTTGATGTACCATTTGTACCCTAAGACATCTGCAAAAGCATCTGCGAGTTAGACTAACCGTGATGATCCCCAGTTCACCTGAAATTGAGAAAATTTTAGCAAGCCTTACTGAATCGGTTGAAGAGATTGAGGCAGCGGTTGTCGTGGGCGTAGATGGCTTGCCTATTGCTGCGAATCTTCCTGAGGAGTTTGACGAGACATTGCTAGCGGCAATGAGCGCTGCATTGCTCACTGTTGGTGAACGAGTTGCCTCAGATTTGGGTAAAGGAGCGCTACACCAGGTTTTTGCTCAAGGTGGAAGCGGATCAGTTATTATGGTGGCAGCCGGACCTGATTCTGTTTTAATGGTAAGCACAAATACTGCTTCTTTAGCGGGTCTTGGTCTCGTCTTCATAAACATGGAACGAGCGGCAAAGAAGATTGCTAAAAAGCTTAACCGATAATTGTCCCAACTAGAGCAATTGCAATACGAAAGGTTAAATAACGCAGGTTATTGGCACTATCCAAGGGTTAGATCTTGGCTAATTTTATGGGACCGGTTTACCATTTGTACTCTTGGTATCTTTGGCGACAGATCAAAGACAATCCCATGCCAACACATATTGGAATAATTCTTGATGGGAACCGCCGGTTCGCAAAACAGCAAGGTCAAGATGCCCGATTTGGCCATACCTTGGGTGCCTTGCGCGTCGAGGAAGTTCTTGACTGGTGCTTTGAAGCTGGAATAAAGGTCGTTACAATTTACGCTTTTTCAACTGAGAACTTTTCGAGAAAAAAGAAAGAAGTTAAGCACATCATGGCTATTGCCCAAGAACGGTTTGAAACTATCGCACGGTCCGAAGTGGTGCACCGTCACCGTGTTCATGTTCGCGCTATAGGACAGCTTTCATTGCTTCCTCAATCATTGTTAACTGCGATTAAACAGGCAGAAGAAGTTACAGCGGATTACGATAATTTCCAATTGAATGTCGCAATTGGCTATGGAGGTCGCACTGAAATCGTTGATGCGGTTAAACGAATCGCATCTAAAGTTCAGTCGGGTGAATTGAATCCAACCCTCATCTCAGATTCCACCATCGAACAACACCTATATACTGCAGGAATCGCTGACCCAGAATTGATTATTCGCACCTCTGGTGAAGAACGTTTATCGGGATTTTTGTTATGGCAATCAGCGTATTCTGAGTTGTACTTTGCTGATATTTTCTGGCCCGAAATCCGAAAAATCGACTTCTGGCGGGCAATCAGAACCTATCAACGGAGAGATCGACGATTTGGGAACTAGGTGAGATCAATGGTTCGTCGGAAAAAAGGGAAACCAATTGCACTCTTAGTAGATAGCAGCATATCCTCATCTATTCTAGAAGCTGTGACTCAAATGCGTCCACTCCTTGAAGACCTCGGAGAAGTGAAAGTAGCAAAAATTGTTCTTTTGCAGAAACATGTATCAGATAATTCTAAGACAATCGCTGAGGAAGGATATGTCCCAATCATAGTTCATGGGGATCTTGATATCCACTTTGCCTTGGAAGCCATGGAACTTGTTTATAATGAAAAAATCGAGATAATCGCACTTGCCACCGAGAATGAAAAATTCGTCCCTCTAATTTGTCGGGCTAGAGAACTCGGAAAAGAAGTCATATTGCTTTCGCCAAATACAAAGAATCGTGGTCTGCAAAACTCAGTAGATATGTTTCTCCCAATTAGCGGATAGTCAGCGTGGTTAAAGCAATCCTCTTTTCATTAGTAGTGAAAATTCTTCCATTGTCAGGCGCTCTCCACGCTTGAATTTCTCCAAGGCAGTGGAAGCTTTCTCTTCCAGCCGTTCCTCAATTTCCTGAAGTTTTTCAACTCGCCTCCGGACACGAACCTCACTTAGTTCTTTTCGCAGTCGGCTGTTTTCCTGTCTGACCTCAATATATTGACGATGGGCTTCATCAGCCTCTTTTCGTGTCGTGAGATACCGACGATGGGCTTCATCAGCCTCTTTTCGAAGTGCATCAACTTCTGCATAGGCTTCTATCATTAGTTGGTTTTCTTCTTGGGAAAGGCGTGCAAATTCTAAAACTGAATTATGATGAGCGTTCATGAGGAGTCGGAGGTCCTCTATTTCAGTTCGCGTTTTAGCGCTTTCTTTTCGCTTCGTTGCGGCATCTTCTGCTACTTTCAGCTCTTCTTCAAGCGCAGCAATTTGATCAATGATTCCACGTTCATGCTTTAGATCTAAAACCTGAGTTTGAAGCGACCAATCTAGCTCACGAATTTTTCGCCGGAGAACATGGGCGGGCGCTGAAGTTTTATTCTTAATTTCTTCTGCTTCTTCTTCCGTATCTTCCCGTTCTTCCACTTTGGTTTTTAATTTAGCATAGATTTCGTCGCGCTTTTCTTTGAATTCAGCAACCTTCTGATTATACTCATCCCGCTTTTCGCGGTGTTCTCGAGCTTGTTTCAGCCGATCAGCCACTTGCGCATTGAGCGTATCTCTATCTTTCATTAACTGCTTTGCTTCATCATTCAGCCCATCACGTTTTTCTCGTAATGAAGAGGCTATCCGGTTTATTTCGGCAAGCTTGAGAACAGATTCCTCGGCCACTGTACCACCTTATTTTAGACCGTATCTGATACGGTTTCAAGAGTAGGAGGGGGTATAGAAGAGGGTTTTTTAAAACTAACGGAACTCAACTTCCTCTAGCAGTTGAGCCTAGTAAATATTAAAGAGTTTATTGAGTTTTAATTTCTTCTTCCAGGATTATTCGGGCATCCACACATTTTGCCCCTTTGGGATAAGAGAACACGGGGTTTAAGTCCAGCTGGTTGATGACTGGATAGTCTGTAACTAGCTTCGAAATTTTTAGAAGAATGTTCATCAATGCTTCTGTGTCAGCAGCTTCTTGTCCACGGATTCCTGTCAGAATGGGATAGCCCTTAATTTCTTCAATCATTTCCTTTGCGTCGTATTTGGTTATGGGTGCTACACGAAAGCTAACATCTTTGAGTACTTCAACGAAGATTCCCCCGAGCCCAAACATCAATGCGGGACCAAATTGGGGATCTTTTAATGCTCCGATAATAACTTCTATTCCCTTGGAAGCGAATTCTTCGACGAAGATCCCTCTTATCTCAGCATTCGGTTTGTGCTGTTTTACTTTACTGATTATTGTCTCGTATCCTTCTCGAACTTCGTCGGGGGTTTTTAGATTTAAGAGAACTCCGCCTACATCACTTTTATGGATTACATCAGGGCTTAGAATCTTGAGAACCACCGGGTAACCAATTTTTGTAGCGGCTTTCACTGCAGCGTCTACTGATTCAGCTACCTCAAACTGCGTTACAGGCAGATTGTAACTTTTCAAGATGGTTTTGGACTCGTGTTCCAAAAGATATGTTCGATTCTCCGAACGCGCTGTAGCAATTATGTCATCAACCTTAGGCATGGAATTCACCTAGCGAGCCATACAACATTCTAGTCTGGATTATAATCTTTTAGGAAGGTGGAGTTACCGAAAGAATTCGAAGCCCTCGCCACCAGTTAGTGTGTTAGAAATGTGGGAAAATAGAAGGTCTATGTTCTGCACATTTAAGGCAGAGATTGGTACGACATCAAGCCCAGAGAAAAGTTGCTCCATTGAATGGTAAATCTCGGTTGAAAGCTCAGTTTGCAATTCATTTCGTAGCTCTTGTAATGCCAAAAATAGTTGATCTGGATCATCTAACCAGTTTAAGATCTGTTCAAGTTCTTCCGGGTCGATTAGATCAGCTCGTGAAAGTACATTCAGTTGAGGGAGTTGAAACCGAACCAAAACGGATGCAGAAAGGAGTAATGATGAGACCAATCCAGCCGGGGTTTTGCTGAGAGTGGAATCAACAAGATATAGCAGCATCTTGTTTTCACCCCCGAGGGTAGAGACGATAATTGGTCCCGTTTCTCGAAAAGCAAACAACTCGATTTGGCCTGGCGCATCAAATAGTATGAAATCAACGCCTAAATCGTGGATTTCCTCTTGCAGAGTATCAATATGAGTACTGATGAGGTCAATCGCAGCCACTAATCCCCCATTGGGCCCAAGATTGTATTTCTCCATAACTCCCTGAAGCGAGACGAAATCCCGAACATCAACATCTGGCCCATAAGGAAGCTGGAGTACGCCAGGATCCAAATTCACTGTTCCTACACTGATTTTTGCGTCTGCAAGCCACTTAGCAAAAATTTGGGTAAGGGTTGATTTTCCTGACCCGGCTGTTCCTACAAAATAAAGCGCATACACGATTCGAGTTACACCTCTGCAGTGAAAGTTCTCAGCTTTCTAACAAGAGCTTCGGTACCCTTAATCGTAGAAAGATACAAGGGAATCTTTTCGACCTCGGCAATCTTACACGCCACGGGATCAACGCTCTTTGGACCATGAAGAATTACGATTGAGGGTCGAACCGCCGTACCTAGCCCAATCTGAGAGGTTCTAATTGCCACCATGGGTGACCGCCCCGTGCTAACATGAGTAAAGATTGCGGCTCGATGGGGAGTCGCCCCGTATAATTTTTGCATTTGTCCTGGGGTGAGTTGGAGAATTGCCTTTAGACTATCAATCGTTGTATAGCCAAATAGCTCTCGGTCTGAAATTTCATCTTCGACGATGGTTTTACATTCGAGGTAACTTGTTAAACGGGAGGAGGGAATGGCTGCTGGAAATTCTCGAATATCAAGCAAAATATCTGAGGGTATTTCGTGTCCAATCAACCTAGCGAAGGCCTTGATGAAATGACCGCCACGACTAGCGTCTATTGTAAGTACGCTTTCAGCGAATTTTCGGATTGTTTCGACTCGCGGAGATTTTCTTCGACCACTTTCATAATCACTGATTACGGAAGGAGATATTCCAAGTTGGTTGGCAAGGTCATGTTGAGCAATTCCAAACTGCTCACGCCATTTCCGCATTGCACGACCAGGATTATCTGCAAGGCTGATTTCCCCAGCAATCGTTCGCAACAAGTTTTCCCGTGCACTCGCTTCGATTGAATCCATCAGCGAACCGCCTTCTTAACAAGCCTCTTGATAGCTCCAACCGTTTTTAAATACATCTTCATACAAGACCCAGGATGTATTTCAAGGTGAATAAGATGCAAGTATTGTTTCCAACATTAACTGATTTACTTGTATTGGCTATTGCGTACATCTGGGTTATCGCAGTTCTTGTTGTCGGTGAAGGGCTTCGGCGTTGGCGAGATTATCCAGCAGCGATGACACGGAAGTTTATTCATCTTGGTGCAGGTTTCTCAGTGTTTACTGTACCATTTTATACTCATGCCTGGGCTGCCATCATTGTAGCAGCCTCCTTTTTGCTTCTCATTTTTCTTGCATCTCCGAAAAGCCCCATTAAGAGTCTAAGAAACATGTTCGAAGTGATGGCGCGGGAAGAGGATTATCTTTCAGGGCACATTTGGGGCCCTTTCTTATACGCCATTTCAATTACCATTCTCGTTTCAATTTTCACACTTATTCCCACATTAACTCCTTTGTATCCTTTACCAGCAATGGCGTTAACAGCTATGTATCTTGGTGATGGTTTAGCACCACTCATTGGCGCAAAATTCGGTAAGCACTGGTACAAAATCGGAATATCGGTTCGAAGCATTGAAGGATCCATTTCAGTGTTTATTGCGTCATTTTCCGGAGCTTGGATATGCTGGTTTTTCGTAGATATCTTCGCCACAGGCGGAATGCCGTACTTTAATTTCGTGCAGATTCTCACTCTTAGTCTGATTTGCGCTAATTCTGCTATGCTTTTCGAAGCGATGAGTCCAGCTGGTTGGGACAATCTCTCTGTTCCACTTCTAACAGCAGTTGTTTTAATGATTACGGGAGTCCTAATTCATCCCACGATGCTCTCCCTGCTTCTAGGTCCCTAACAAACTATTTCAGCGAAGTAAGGCGAATCATTGCTACCGCGAAGTGTTTTGCCCTTTCCATGGAGCTAAAGAAGGGTTCACTAGCGCCATACCGTTTCTTCAGCTCTGAAAACCTGTTTTCCATCTCTTCGAGCCAGCTCTGGGGTTGCGTGATTCCGTCCCAGTCATAAATCCCAAGTTTATCCGCAACGCAAACGATTTTCTCCTCCCATGTTTCTGGGATGAAACTTCTTTCGGGTAACCCTAAAAGTACCGCCTCTTCAGCCGTAAAGCCGCCTAACACATGCCGCTCGACGATTTTCACTACGGCAGGAGAATACTCATACAGTTCTAGGATTTGTCCACCAACATATCCGTGGGTTACATCATGGGTGCGTGCACGTCCAATATCATGAAGCAAAGCACCAATTCCTACTAAGTCGAAGTTCACAGTGATCTTCACCGATAGTTGCTGGGCGATCTGAAGTGCCTTTCGCTGGGTGGCCTCACAATGTTTCTGAATCTCGTCATCTTCGATGTATTGCCGCAGAAGTGCTTGGGCTTTTTGTAGAGGGGGATTTGGAATTGTCATTGGTGGTGTTTTTAGGGTTATACCAAGTTTTAATTCTAAGCACTGATTAAGCATAGGAAAGCTCCTTAGGAAGATTGGGATGAAGACTATTCGCGAGCTCTGGGCGTTAGACGCTGAAATCCAAAAAATCGCTGAGCAAATCCAACTATTCGAGGAAAAACGAAACGCTTTCGCCTCTGTGTTGCATGATCAACGCCATGACTTGGATTTACTAATGGATATTCCATTAGCACAGAAAACCCTCATTGAAGGCACCCTGGCGCACCATGTGAAACCCACCAGTTTGAATGGATTACGAGTCTGTGGAATTGATGGTGGCCTACTTAAAAAGACACTTCGGGGTATTGAGCTCGTTATAACTCGGGCAGTCGCTACCGTATTCGAATACACGCCCTCAAACCGCGTTTCTGTCATTTACTTTCCTGAAAAAACTACACCTCCGATGGTTAAAGCAGAATTAACACCAGTCTCTTGGCGAGAAGCAGAACTTAGCGCTTCGTTGGAACGCTTGAAAGCAGAATTAGAGTTAGCAATCCGTGTACAGGATCATCATCCATCTGAGTTACTTTTGTTAGACGGTTCGCTTCGACCCCATATCAGTGATCGCCCTGCGAACCAATCTGTCTTTTCAGCGAAATACCAAAAAATCAACTCACTCTTCAAGCAATTGTACGAAAAATCAAAGGAGACAGGAACCCTTCTCGCAGGAGTTGTAAAGGATAGTAGGAGCCAGCGATTCATTCGTGTACTTGGTGAAATTCTCCCCCACCTAATTCCCCGTCATCCCAAGTTAGAATCCCTGTTAGAACTGGACTACCGGTCAGTGTTGAATATTAGCTATGATACAGACTTTTTCTATCGAGTTCTTGAAGTCGGTGAGAGATCGCCCATTCTCCGAATCAACGGAATAAACAGCAATTCATTGGAATCCAGCGAGAAGTCTTCTCAAGAACCACATCTTGTCTGCTTTTACTTACACACAGTTGAATATGACTACCCATTGCGAATCGAAGTGTATACAGGAAACCATGACCCAGTAAGGATTATCGAAAAAGTAAGTGCCATGCTACTTCCGATGGCATCGGATAATGAGCAGTTCGCACTTCCTACCGTGCTTATTGATGCTGATTCACAGTCGAGACTAATTGAAAGAGATTTAGATTTCTTATTTACTCAACTTTCAAATCGCATAGGTTACCCACACAGTCTATTGAAATTACGACGGGAACGGATGCCATTCCATTCAAAATAATGTGTAGGTGTGTTGAGATTGGTGATAAATTCAAAACCTCTTGGAACCGTCGTCTGCAATGAAGAGGGGCCCTCTACAGAAAAATTTGCATTCGTTATAGGAAATCATGACAATGCCGCAACTAAGGAGGAAATTCCCGCACATGTAGGGCAGTATGTCTCGACGGAGACGGAAGAAGGACAGGTCATTGCTCACATTGAACAAGTGTACAAAACCAATCGGTATTTCGCCCAAATTGATGCAGTTCATGAATTCACTCGTTCGGGGAAGGCGTTCGGTGCCATTTTCCCCATTGATCGGTGGGAATATGTACTGGCCGAAGCGAAACCGCTCGGGATATTCAATAAAGGGCAAATCCAGCGAGTCACTTATCCGCCTTCACCTGGAGCCATCGTAGCCTTACCAGATGCAAAGATCTTATCAAAGTTTCTTGGTTTCACCTCTGGTGGCGTCCATTTGGGCCAGCTCATGTTCCACGAAATCCCTGCAAATTTTGATTTGACTAGAATGTTCCAAAAACATGTGGCTCTCCTAGCAATGAGCGGAGCAGGGAAAAGTTACACTGCTTCTGTTATGTTAGAGGAGCTACTTTCGAGAAAGCCCAACCAAGGGCGTCCGGCTATTCTCGTGATTGATGTACATGGTGAATACACTAGTTTAGGAACCCCAATTGATGATACCAATAAGAATTTCGAGGACCAAATCTCGGTCATTAAAAGCCCGTTAATCGAATTAGCAACGCCTCAAATGAACGCTAAAGCGTTTGCTACTTATTCTCCCGAAATGGGAGCAATCCAAGTTCGGGAGCTAACGCGAGTGATCCGTACGATGCGTAGTGCACGAAAAGGACAGCCCTACGATATAGGTGACCTCATAACCGCATTAGAACAAGATCCATCCATCAATACACGAACACGAGATGCTCTTTTAGGATGGTTGGATAACCTCCAAAATCTTCAACTGTTCGGGAAGACATCAACCCCTAACTGGTCAAAAGTAATGAAACCCGGCCATGCTGTGATTCTCGACATGGGCGAGACAGTGAGTTTACAGAAGAAACAAATCATCGTGGATGCGGTGCTCCGAAGATTGTTTTATCTAAGACGAGAGTCTGAAATTCCCCCAACAATCGTGTTTTTAGAAGAGAGCCATCAATTCTGCCCCGAAGCACGGCGCGAACTAGCCTTCTCGAAGGGAATATTGGAAACCGTTGCTCGTGAAGGGCGAAAGTACAATCTGTCCCTTTGTGTCATCTCACAACGACCGGTTCGATTGTCAACCACTGTCCTATCTCAGTGTGGAACCAATGTCTTTCTTCGTATTAGTAATCCCTACGACCTCGATCATATTCGGGCAACATCAGAAAAAATCACCAAAGCTACATTAACTTCTCTTTCCAGCCTAAATGTTGGTGAAGCGTTGATAGTTGGTCAAGCAACTCGATTTCCAGTTTTTATCAAAATAAGAGAACGATTAACCAAGGAAACAGCATTCGGGACAGACTTTGAAACCACTGCTAAAATGTTTGAAAACAACCAATAACCGTAATCATCTATGTTAAAATGGTGGGCACGGCGGGATTCAAACCCGCGACCTCCGGCTTACCTAGGTTTCGCAAGGAATGTTCGGAGCGACACCATATAAGGCATACACACATCACGCGCTCAGCGTGATTGTTCGGCGCTCCATCAGGCTAAGCCACGTGCCCGTCCTGTGCAAAATCGTGTTTCTCCCAAGTTTAAATGTGTTGGGGCAACTATCCGGGATTTAGAGTGAAGCCAAAATTGATGGTTTCGTTTTCAAAGTCAACTTTTCCAGTAGCAAGTTTCTCCAATTTAGGTAATGTACTACTAACCTCTAATTTCGTTGCACCAACCTTGGATGTCACAGCCTCTCCGGTTTCTCGAATCGCTGATTGAAGCTTCTGTGACTTAGTTGCTACATACAGCGTTATTTGTTGCGTAACATGTAACCCCTCTTTCTTGCGGGTCACTTGAATTTGACGAATTAGATCCCGTGAAACTCGTTCTGCATGTAGTTCTGGTGTTTCAGAAATATCCAGAAATACAGTAGCAAATGAGAGTTCTTTCTCTTTGAGTTGATTCCCCTTTACCTTGCTTTTTATTTCAACATTTTTAACATTAGTCTGACTTGCGATTACTTGGCTGAAATAATCTAATGAAAATTCTTTCATGGAAGGAACTATCACAAGGCGTTGACATGGCCAACGAAGTTTCAGCCCAGTTTCTTGTCGAATAAATTGCACGGCATCCACGATTTCTGATACCCACTCCATTTCTTGGCTCATCTTTGCATTGATTAAACTTTCATCGAATTGAGGCCATGGAAGCATATGAACGCTGAGCGGAGCATCTGGTTCAACAGATCGAACGAGGGCCTGATACATTTTTTCTGTTTGGAATGGAAGGACAGGAGCAAGAATCGCCAGAAGAGTTCTTAGCACATAATAAAGTGTTTCGAAGGCTTGATCTTTTGTTTCGTCTTGAGAGCTGACCCAAGTTCGGGGTCGAATTAGTTTGATATACCATCTGCTAAGATCGCGAACCACAAAGTCCTCCATTAGCCGTGGCACAAAAGGTAGCTCGTATTTCTCAAACCGAGTGGTAACTTCTTTTAGCATTTGGTGTAATTGGGTGATGATCCAGCGGTCTTCGTTTTGGAGATTTAGGCTGGAAATGTCGGGCACTTTTGGTTCAAAGTCTGCAGCCTTCATGAAAGTTGTTGCGAATACATAGCTATTCCAGAGAATAGAAAGGGCCCTGCGGGTGTCTTCGACATCCTTCCAGAGAAAAGTCATGTCTTCACCAGGTCCCGTGCTTTTTATGCAGTACATTCGCAGCGTTTCAGCTCCGAACTTTTCGATGACCTCTTCGGGTAAGACACCAATTCCTTTCGATTTCGACATCGGTCGACCGTGTTCATCAGCCGTGAAGCCGTGCATGTAGACTTTTCTATACGGTTCTCGGTTATCGACAAGCATTGTGGAATTGAAGAGCGTGTTGAACCAGTTGCTTATCTGGTCTTTTCCTTCTATTACGAAATCAGCGGTTTCCCATTTGTCAAAGTCCGTTGTCCCATAAGTGGCCCAACGCGTAGCCCATGGAGCAACGCCACTATCCAACCAAACATCCAAAACATCGGAGACTCGTTTCATAGTTCCTTTGCATTTTGAACAAGACCAAGTGATTTCGTCAATCCATGGTCGATGGAGGTTCTCTGGTGCTTGACCACTTTTCTCTTTTAGTTCTGCAAGGCTTCCAATGACTTCTAAATGCTCACAGTTATCGCAGGTCCATATCGGTAAGGGAGCGCCCCAATATCGTTGTCTAGAAATGCACCAATCACGAAGGTTTTGAACCCAGTTGCGAAACCAAGTGTGACCCGCCCAATCTGGTACCCAATAAACCTCTTCGTTCTTTTTGATTATCTCTTCTCGTAAATCGCTAACCCGAAGGAACCATTGATCCGTCGCAAGGTACACAAGAGATGACCCGCACCGCCAACAGTGTGCGTATTCATGTTCAATAGTATCCTGATGAACCAAGAGCCCCTTTTGGCGTAAATCGTTCAGAATAACTTCATTTGCTTCGTGTACTTTCATCCCTGCATATTTTCCACCTTCATCGGAGAATGTACCTGAAAATGTAACTGGACAGAAAATGGGAATTCCCTCTTGTTGACCTACTTCGAAGTCCTGAGGACCGTGTCCAGGAGCCATGTGAACAAGGCCGGTTCCCTGTTCCAAAGTCACATATTCCTCGCTGAGGACAATAGAATGGATTTTCTCTGAGATTTGGTGGAATTCTACTTGTTGAGGCACTTCGTCCTCTAAGGGATGTATGTAGCGAAGGCCTTGTAGTGCAGTGCCTTTGATTTCTTCCATCACTTCATATGACCGATTTAACAGTCCCTGTAATATGACATTCGCCAATCCCTTAGCTAGCAACCATACCTCGTCATCCACCTTAACACGAATATATTCGAATTCAGGATTGACCATTACTGCCATGTTAGCAGGCAGAGTCCAGGGAGTTGTAGTCCAGATTACTATGAACTCTTTTGGCTTCCCAACGACAGGAAACTTTACCCAAATCGAATAATCTTCAATTGTCCGGAATTCATGTTCTCGTTTGGCTAACGCGGTCTCACAGCGTATACAGCAGTCGATCGAGCGAAGCCCTCTGTATAAGAAGCCTTGATCAGAAGCTCGTTTCATGAGATACCATGTGCCCTCGATATAGGCATTATCAATTGTACGATAGGGTCGTTCCCAATCCATCCATACGCCAAGTCGTTTGAATTGCTTGGTCATCTCATCCAAGTTTTTTAAAGCAAAATCCTGACATCGTTCAATGAACTTACCCACACCAATCTGGTTCTCTATGTCTAATTTTGATTTCACTTTCAGGGCCTTTTCTACATGCACTTCAATTGGTAATCCATGCATATCGAAACCGGGTGTATCAATCACTCGGAACCCTCTCATCCGCTGATATCGTAAGACCATGTCCTTCATGATTTTGTTCCAAGCGGTTCCGAGATGAATTGAACCTGTAGTATACGGAGGACCATCAAGGAAATGAAAGATTGGACTGCCACGCCGTTGTTCAGTTAGCTTTTCATACACCTGATTTTTCTCCCAGAACTGGATTACTTCTTCTTCCAGTACAGGTAAATCGAATTTCTTGCTAAGCTCGGAAACAGGCATCTTGGACTACACTCCGCATAGACTGGTTTGCCCCTAACATCCTTCAAGTCCATAAAAATCATTGGGCGAAATTAATTAACTAAGGAGAAAACCTCCAAGTGAACGAAACCAATATATGCCCACGAGCGTAAGTCAGACAGACCGAGCCCATATAAGGAGCAAGGCTTCATGAGCACACATCAACGCCAATATGTCCTCAAAGTCTGCGTTGTCGGTGACGGAGCTGTCGGCAAAACTAGCCTGATCATCCGTTACACCGAAGGCCACTTTCGTGAGAGCTACATCATGACCGTCGGCACTAGTTTTGCGGTTAAGGAACTTAATTTCGGCGATACCTTGGTCCGACTGCAATTATGGGACTTGGCTGGGCAACCACATC
>Ga0209427_10004034_pt1 | contig 17067 bp, 18 predicted proteins | sample DeeMarSWOR136_30_FD_187465 | JGI IMG/M metagenome (GOLD analysis project Ga0209427, IMG submission 187465) | Marine sediment microbial communities from White Oak River estuary, North Carolina - WOR-1-36_30 (SPAdes) (version 2) | ecosystem: Environmental > Aquatic > Marine > Intertidal zone >...
GGGGGTGATTTAGCTTTAAAAAATGGTGAGCCGCGGAGGACTCGAACCTCCAACCGGCTGATTAAGAGTCAGCTGCTCTGCCAGTTGAGCTAGCGGCCCATATTATAATTTGTGCTTTTTATTGTAGCATTGTGAGCCGTAACGTGGCAAGCCAATCGAAGGTATACGGTAGGTCAGGCGGGACATAAAATAACTCTCCCATATTGAGAAAATGAGAGAGTTCAAATTATAACCGTTAGAATGCTATATAGTTTGTGTCTTTCGGTTTGCTTTCCTAATAGCGGCTACCTGTAGATTAGTTCTGTGTGTGTTTTCTGAGCTTTACTTGGTAAACAGGTGCAAGAACATTACCATCGGTAGTAATGATATCATTTGAGCTGGCTTCGTTTATCTCCGCGTGTGTAAGGCGGAAGCTCTTCATGCTTTCATTATGTTTCTGCTGGGATTCTTTGTCGTTATGGAACAAGATGTTTCCCTCGCTTGTTTTCTTTTTTCGTATCCATACTATTAACATAGTTATTTTGCCTCCGGTAGTAATTTATTCCAAGAATTAGTTAACTTGAAGTCAGGTAGAACTTCGGTACTGCGGTATTTGTATCGGTACTCCTTCCATAGCAGTAAAAACAGCCTTTATCAATAGTGACTTTATATTTGCCGTATCCTGGTATAATGAAGTTCACTAGGCCATTATGCATCGTAATATAGGTGTCCTGAGACATTTCACCTTCACCTGTCGTTACTTTCTCCCACTGGTCAATGCCAGTTTGAACGTATATACCGACATTGAGGTTCATGTAGCGGTAATTCTGGATAAGCTCATCAGTATTGGTTATATAGAGGGTAAACAGTGTATCAAGTGTGTTATTGGAACTGTCGATGTGAAAGAGGTCACCGGCAGTAACACCACCTATAGCGTTACCAAATGCATTTAATTTGGGCATTGCCGCGGGTTCAGCAGCCTCCACATGTAATGGCGATGACCCTGCGATTGGGTTGTCATAGGCATATGCCACCGGCCAGGGTGTCAGGAGCAAAGTCGCAATTAAACAAAATATCAGTTTCCTCTTCATTTAGGTTGGCCTTCTGCTTCACTCTAGAGGTGTAAGGTGGCGTTCATAACACAAATTAGATCGTTGGTTATAATCTCAGCTTATAGCTGTAATGAGAAACAAAGCATAAAAAGCTCGGCTGAGGCTGTAAATATTGCATAAATGTTTTCAGGCGACAAATTTATGTGCTACATGCTAGCAATATCACTTTTAAATAGGGAAGGGGCTTAGGATTGAACTGCCTAAGCCCCGATGTTCTTCCGGATTATTAATTACCAGGCTTGGGAATAGCTTATAAATGAGTCTTTGCGTATAATTAATTTTTCGTGTTATAAATACTAGAGAGCGGGTCGATCATGGTAGCGGCATTCCGCTTCAGTGTCTCTTCTATCCTCATTTTCAATGTGTCAGCCGTAAAAGGTTCGGTCAGATAGTTTTCAGCTCCCAGATTTAGCCCCCTGACGGAGCCGTCACCAGTGCCCCAGGTGCTGAGCATCATAACGGGCAGTTGTGTCCATTGGCGGAGTTGAAGACATATGCCAATACCATCGAGAGTAGGCATCATAATATCGAGGATAATGAACTCCGGTTGCTCTGAGCTAATTACATCTTTGAGGCGGATATCAGTATGCCGCGTGTTAATAATCTCATACTCGCCATCAGCCAGATTTTGCTGCAGGAAATTTACCAGTACTGGATCACTGCTGACAGTAAGGATTTTCGTTTTTGACAACATGCTAGCCTCCTCATGATGGTTGTTTTCTGTTCTGAAATAAGACTAACATCTGGATGATAAACAGGGCATAAACGGGGGTGCAAATATGATAAACATCTTATTAATGATTGGCTGGGTGGGGATGAAGACAGTGAATATAACACAAATGTGAATATACTTGACATAATGAATATCATAAAAAGAAGAGTGAATATATTTTAAGTGTACATAATAAAGTGATAAAATTGCCTATATAAGTGTAGGGAGGTACGGCATGTCTATCACTACATATTACCTTACACCTGACGGTAGTCTGCAGCGCGATTTGACTGAAACAGAGATTATCGAAATTTATAAGTCAAAACAGGGGTTGTTGTGGGTGGATGTTGAAGGCGTGACAGAAGAAGAGGGCGAATTTATGAGACGATGCTTTCAATTCCATAATCTTGCTATTGAAGATTGCATTAGTACAAATATTCATCCACCTAAAATAGATGAATTCAAGGATTACCTGTTTATCATAGTGCATGGTGTAAACCATGCCGTGGATTCAGAAATTGTAGAGACGACAGAGTTAGGGTTCTTTTTAGGTGAGTATTTCGTTGTCAGCACACATACCTATCCACTTTACTCTGTAAGGGCTGTTCAACAAATTGTGGAAGAAAATAGCAGCGTAATTAAGAGAGGTGCTGATTTTCTCGCGCATGCGCTTATCGATGCACTTGTCGATAATGTGATGCCAACCATCGATGCAATGAGTGATGTTGCTGAAAAAATTGAAGAAGAAGTAATCCGGCAGCCTCACCCGGTTACTCTGGAAGCCATTATGAAGCTCAAGCGCTCTGCTCAGAGAGTGCATCGTGTTATGGGACCGCAGCGAGAGGTGCTCAACCGTTTGAGCCGCGGCGAATTCTCAATAATAAAAACCGAGGCCGAGATATTTTATCGAGATGTTTACGACCATGTTGCTCGCATTGAGGACCTTAATCAGTCTATTCGCGATAGGGCGGATAACGCTCTCTCTACCTATCTTTCTTCTGTGGCCAACAGGCAAAACGAGACCATGCGGGTACTTTCCATAGTTGCCACAATCTTTCTACCATTAACGCTCCTCGCCGGCATTTATGGTATGAACTTTGAATATATGCCCGAGTTACAATGGCGGTGGGGGTATTTTGCTGTACTGGGAGTAATAGGATTCATTATCCTGATTCTTATGTGGAGATTCTGGGCTAGCGGCTGGTTTGCATGGGGAAAACGTCGGATGCGGTGGGTCAGGCCATTCATGGTGGAAAGCAAAAGAATCCGGGGTTATTTCACGCCTAAGTTAAAACGAAAGCAAGGAATGGTAAAAACTGAAAATGTAGCGGAGGATATAGTCCGTGACAAAGAAGTAGTATAGAATTTAACTGTATTGATGGTTAACAAGTTTCCTAAGTGCATAAGATACTATCTGTATACAAAGCGGGGAGCCATTAAGGCTCCCCTTTGTTTATTGTTTTATAGTAAATAGTAATTTTATAAGGTGGCCAGGTGATAGCCAACGCCGGGAATGGTCTGGATGTACTTGGGGTTCTTGGGGTCAGGTTCTAACTTGCGGCGTAAACGACCCACGAAGACGCGCAGGTACTCTTTCTCCGATGAGTATTCGTTGCCCCAAACACTCTGCAGGAGCATGCTGTGGGTGAGTACTTTATCGGAATTGACAGCTAGGTGCTGCAGCAGAGAATATTCGGTCGGAGTGAGTGTTATCTCCTTACCGTTTACAGTAACACGCCTCTTGGCAAAGTTAATCTCCATACCATCACAGACAAAGTTGGACTGGGCGGGCGCGACGGTGGGATCGCCGCGATGCCGGAAAGCCGTCTTGATTCTTGCCATCAATTCGGCGATACCGAAAGGTTTGGTGAGGTAATCGTCGGCTCCCAGTTCCAGGCACTTGACTTTGTCATTCTCGTCACCTCTGGCACTGAGTATGATTATGGGTACGTCGGACCATTCCCTTATCCGGCGGCATACTTCTACGCCGTCTACCTTGGGCATCATCAGGTCCAGTATAATCAGGTCGACAAAATCCCTCTGCACCGCTTCCAGCGACTCTTCTCCGTCGGTAGCGGTAAGCACTTCATATCCCCGTGCCTTTAAGTTGGTGCTGAGCAAGCGCAATATCGCCGGGTCATCATCGACAATCAGTATACGTTTCTTATCCATGGTTGTGTCCCCCTTTAGTTCACCGGCAGACTGAAGCTGAATCTGGTACCCTTACCGGTTTCACTATCTATCCAGATTTTGCCGCCATGTGCCTCGACAATACCGCGGCAGATGGCCAGCCCTAGTCCGGTTCCCTTTCTCCGTCCGGTCTTGCGACCGTTCCCCTGAAAGAAGCGTTCAAATATTTTCTGGTGCAGCTCTGGAGAAATACCAATACCTTCATCGGCCACGCTCATAATTACTTCGTTACCGCTGACATGAGCCTCAATAGTGATAGTGGTATTGTCCCCAGAAAACTTCACTGCATTCTCGACGAGATTGGTAAAAACTTCACCAATGCGGCCTTCATCAATGTTGACCGGAGGTAGTCCTTCACCGATAACAATACGGAGGTGATGTTTAGCCGTTAAGTTGTCCAGTCTATCTTTTATTGAGTCAATTACCTCACTAAGTTTATGTGGCTTCTTATTGACCTCCAGGGCTTCGGCCTCAAGGCGTGACATCATGAGCAGGTCGTCCACCAGTCTGGAAAGCGTGTCGGCATCCTTATCTATAGATACTAGGAAGTCACGCCTCGTTTGCTCATCAAATATGACATCAGGTTGCAGGAGGCTATTCGCTGAACCTTTTATCACAGCAAGAGGAGTACGCAATTCGTGTGATACGTTAGCCAAGAACTCGGTTCTCATAGAGTCAAGTTCGCGTAGTGACCGGGCGCTTGATGCCTCTTCATATAACTGGGCATTCCGCACAGCGATAGCAATCTCGCGGGCAATTCCCGTGAGTAGCTCTATATTGCTGGGACTAAAGAATTGTATAAAACCTGTAGCTACTCCCATAACACCGATGCTCTCACCCAATATGGTCAGGGGAACGCCGGCGAATGAACGATAACCTCCGCTACTCATAAAGCTAAGGTCGGGTTCACTATATTCGGTTAACTCCTCGATGATTAAAGGTTTGGCCTTTTTATAAACTAAACCGATACTATTGCTGTCTATCTCAACTTCCTTCGGAATAGATTCGGACGTTCTGCGTGAGAATCCATGATGCCCCATCAATACTAAACGGTTATTTTCACTGAGGTAGACAAAACTTGCCTCTAGTCCTGTAGAGTCCGCCATTTTTTCCAGTGCTGAGTCAATAATTTGCTGTAGGTCAAGGGACAGCGATACTGCCTGGGAGACGTTGAGTAGGGTATTGGTAATGCGGTTATGCTGTTCTAGTTCTTCCACTAGTTGCCGGTTTTCCATAACTAGCCGCTGTTTCTCCAGACCGCGGCTGATAACCGAGAGTAGATTATCCGGGTCTAAGGGTTTCTCCAGATAGGCAAAGGCACCGCGATTCAGTGACTTTACTGCATTCTGTACCGAGGAATGGCCAGTCAGCATTATCGCTATAATATCGGGATGCATTTCAAGCAGTTTAGAGAGCAGTTCCGTACCATCAGCATCGGGCAGGCTGATATCTAGAATAGCAACATTGTAGAAACACTCCTTAAGGCACGCTAATGCTTTACTGGCTGAAATAGCTGTTGCTACTTCATAGCCTTTGTTTTCTAGGATACTTTTGATGATTGTAAGGAAATCGGCGTCATCATCGACGACAATTATGCTCTCGTTAACCTTCATCTGTTCTCTCGCGCTTACGCGGTCTTTTACCTATTCGTCTCGCTATATCAGCGGCTTCAGCTGGGTCAAACGGTTTGTAAAGACAGGTAATTGCTGAAGCTTCTTGGGCCTTTTCTAGGGCTTCTTTCACTTCGTTGCGAAATCCGGTCATCATGACAGTAAGAATGCCGGGATTGATTTCCTTTAATCTGAGGAGGGTCTCGAGGCCGTCTATATTTGGAAGCTTGACATCAATAAATGCCATCTGACAGTCCTTATCCTGCGCTATGCTGATCGCGTCTTCACCGCTACCAGCTGTCAATACTTCGTATCCCTGCGCCTTTAAAACATCTGTCAGAGTGTGGCAAATGTCAGCGTCGTCATCTACGATAAGAATCGGCTGGTCAGCGGCTGCCTCTTTGATTATCTCTATTAGTTGTTCAATCCTTATCGGTTTGTGGATTATCTGGCGTACACCCTCATTTCTCGCTATTTGAATCAGGTCTTCATCTGAGTAGGCTGTCATCAGGATTATCGATGCTTCGGGTTGTATCTCTTTTATCTTTCGGGATGCCTCAACTCCGTTCATCTCAGGCATAACGATGTCCATTAAGGTGACATCAAAGCTATGGTCTTTGAACTTGTCCACAGCTGACGCCCCGTTGTCCGCTGTTTCAACGCTAAAACCACGCCGCTTGAGTATCATAGCAAATGTATCGAGTAAATCCTCATTATCATCAACCACGAGGATGGTTGGTTCGTCATTCATATATGGTTTACCTCCTTTTCTCCAGAGGCAGCTTTACCGTGAAAGTTGTGCCATGGTCTGCTTGGCTGGTGACCTCAATTGAACCACCATTCTGCTCGACCAATCTCTTGCTGATGGCTAGACCAAGACCAATTCCCTTAGGTTTAGTGGTGAAAAGTGGTTCAAATATCTTTTTCATATTCTCCTCAGATATGCCACAGCCGTTATCCTCAAACCGCACCCAGGCTAGGCTGTCCTCTAGACCGGTGTCTATCTTCAGTTCTCCACTGCTATTCATGGCCTGTATGGCATTAGATATGATATTGGTAAAGACTCGGCCTATCTGTTCGGCATCAGTTCTTACATACAGTGAATGCCCGTTGAGTTTGGCATTGACAGTAATATCCGATGGTACGTTCACCCATGACAGGCTTTCATTGATCAGGTTGTTGAGATCAACCCTGGCCTGCGCTGGGGGCTTGATGCGGGTGAAGTCCAGTAGGTCGGTAACAATTTTGTTAGCAATGTCTATCTGCTTATCCAGGACTTGTAAGGTTTTGACAGACTCTTCATCTCCTTTTTCGGTCCATGACATGTTAAGCAGGTAAGCACAGTTCCTTATCACGTTTAGGGGATTGCGGAGCTCATGCCCGACACCTGAGGCTAATTCGCCAACGGCAGCCAGCCGCTCGGAACGAATGAGTTTCTCCTGGACCTGCTCCAGGTCTTTTGTCCTTTTATCAACCTCGTCTTCCAGCTGCTCATAGTACCCTTGGAGCGACTGTTCCAGTTCAAGCTGGCGGATGGCACCGCTAATTCTCTCAGCAAGTGTCTTGGTCAGGTGATTCCTCTTCTTCAAGTACGGATTGTCACGTGTAGAATATATCTCCACAATACCCAGTGTCTCACCACCGACTATCAGGTCTTCAGTTATCTTGCTGAAAGATTTCTGGAAGTGAGGGCTTTTGTAAACCTGGTCATGAAAAGTGAGTCTGACTTTCGTTTCTTCGGGTTCCTGCATTGCCTGTGGAATCAGGTTCACTACTTTTGAAAGGAATTCTTCTATGGAACCACTCTCTTCAGTTGCTTTGCCGATATCGTAAAGGCATTTCATCTCCTTCATTCTCTGGCGGTGCTGCTGTTCACTCTTCTGCAGCATGGCAACAACAGCTCCCACGGCGCCAAGGATGATGACAAATGCTGTGGGCTTGAAAAAGGCGTTGGGATAGGTGTCTATCAATATGGCGTGTGGCAGAAGTATTAACATACAGATTAAGGCGGTTAGTATTGATGGTATTACGCCGAATATATAAGCTGTATACACAACCGGGGCGAAAAAGACCAGCCCCAGAAAGTCAATACCGTACAAGTTGTGAAGATTGTTCAGAGAACTCTCCAATGCCACCCAGCCAAAGAGACCGCCAATAACTGGTAGATAGTAGATAATGGAGCAAACCACCATTATGGCTATGATATAACGCATGTGTATATTTGCCCAGAGATAGTCTTTCTTACGCTTATACCTCATCTTCGGCCTCCCCAAATATATAGGGTACGGTCCTTTCTTTTACCGTAACTCTATTGATGGCAACATGTACTGCGAGCATTTGTATGTCTATGCCCTCAAGCTTCAGGCTACTACCATGGCACCATGACAGGCAACCATGATAACCCCCTATTTTATCGGGGAATTCCCTCAGTCCTAACGACAGGTAATCCGAGAGTGCATTTAACATGTTGATTAGCTTTGTTGCCATTCTTTCATTATTTCCTTTATTTCATCCAGGTCATCGAGAAGTTCCTGAGCGCTAACGTCGGGTAGCGAATTGATGAGGTTAGCTAAAGGATTTACTTCTTCTTCCTCATCACCAAAGAGGTTGTTGAATGAATCGTCGGCTTCATCAGGCTTCGGTTCAGTTTTCTCTGCTACCGGGGTGGCTTCTTCGGCATTCACTTTTACTACTTCTATGTCGTCATTGTTGGGTGAAGTGTCGGCACCTTCCAGTTTCAATTCATTTGCTTCTATAACCGGGGTTTCTTTTCCATCTTCATCAAGTAGATCACTCGTACTGACGTCTGTATTTAAGTCTACATCCATAGTTTGGTCTTCAGGCTCGACTGATAACTCGCTTAAAGGTCCATGCGGCCTGGGTCTGGAATCCTCATCCTCTTCCGGTTTTTTGACGGCTTCATTAAGCTCTTGCAGTTTTTGTGCTGTATCCTCCAGACCCTTGGTTCTACTGCTAATCTTTTCTTCCATTTCGGCGATTTGAGCAGCAGTGGCATCGTTGGTATCAACCTTTTCATCTTCAGGTTTTTCTTTTGATTTGCCTATCGTAAAACCTTTAAGGCCTTTAAAACGCATTAGACACCTCCTTCGTGACAGGGCGGATTAGCCTGCCGTATCCTTCTCCTCCATTTAGCGGAATAATCCCTCACGGTAAGCTTTGGATAGTATTGCGTAGACATCATAAAAATTGGATTTACCCTGCTGTTGGATACGTTTTAGGACATCAGCCCTTTGTTTAAGTATTTTGTATACTTGCCTTCTCTTTTCCTCGGGAAAACCGCGTCTGGGAGCAATTTTATTTTCCAACAGGTAGGAGTTCTGGTATCCACGGAATAGGAAAGAGTCGTCAAGTGGATTCCAGCTGAATGTCTCGATAAAGGAAAAAGAGTCGGCAACCGAATCATAGCTGACAATTTCATTGATGCTGGTCAGTCGCCTGGCAAGTCCTCCATTCGCCAGTCGAACCTGCTGGCATATAACTACTACATTCAGGTTATCAACGTATGTTTTGGGTACGTTAATCGGGTTGCCGGTTACACGCTGAATAAGCTTGGAAACTGAAGCTGCGTGAAAGGTGCTCATGCAGGCGTGACCGGTTTGCATTGCCTGAAAAGCGATAGCCCCTTCGACACCTCGGATCTCACCGACGATAATAAGATTTGGTCTCTGCCTTAAAGCAGCCTTTAACAGGTCAAACATGGATACTTCGGACGTGTCTCCCTGTTTATCGGAACCTCGAGTACAACCGCGGATCCAGTTATGGTGTGGTACCTGCACCTCCGGGGTGTCTTCAATGCTTACTATCTTGGCTTCAGGAGGGATAAAGGTGGTTAGTGCATTGAGAAGAGTCGTTTTACCGGAAGCAGTTTCACCGGATACCCAGACATTCATTCCTTCCTGAAGGATGAGAGAGAGATAGGCCGCCATATCGTAATTCAGGGCACCAAATTGAATGAGTTCGATTATACTTAATGGTGTATCGCTGAACTTCCTGATGGTGAAGTTGCTGCCTCTTTTGGATACATCTGTACCGTATACGATATTGATACGGGAACCATCTGGCAGCGTGGCATCGACACATGGTTCGCGGAAGGTTACGGGGTGCTTGATTCCTTCGGCAAGTTCGATGACAAACTTATCTAGGGCTTCATGTGTTTCGAATCCGATGCTAGCCCGGAGACCGCCGAAAATTTTATGCTCCACAAAAATGTTACCCAGTCCTGAACATGAAATGTCCTCAATATTGGGGTCCAGTATCATAGGGTCAAGAATACCCATTCCTTCCAGTTTTCGCCGGAGTAGATAGCGGAGACTGTTATACTGGAATTTGGTAATCTGAATCTTCCCCTTTGTATTTCCTTTTGCCTTCAGGACGCCAGACTTTTTATTGTCTTCTTTACTGCTATCACCTTCATCGTTGCTTTTAGCTTTATTTTTTATTGGCTCACCGCCACTCTTGCTGGTAATGACAACAATCCTGTCGACAATGTCCATGATGATTTCAAGGCGCTTTGACGAATCGGCTACGCCCTCTAATTCCGTGACATAGTCGGCAAGGCGGAGTTCAATATCATCAAGGGTGGTATCCTGAGCATCGATAAGGCTCGGTTCAACAGCAACATAGTAGTCCCTTACATCCTCAGGATTGGCCAAAATATGTACGAATACCCCGCCACCTACGTTATAAATCAGATTGGGGTCTTTAGTACCTTTCAAACTTCGCGTGATTTTTTCGTAATACTCTGGTATGCCCATTTTGCCCTCAGGAAGCATGTGAAGATATTGAAGGACATGAGGGTTTTCCTTACAAACCTCCTGGAATTCGGGGGATAGCTTGGGATAAATGGGACATCTATCCAAGTTTGTGCCACATTCTGCCCCGCATTCCTGAGGACAGGGTTTTATTTCAAATGGTAGACGAAGCATGTAATCTCCTAGACTCTAGCCTTAGCAAGCGGGATTATCCGCATACCAAGCTTTGGTTCTATATCAAAACTTACGACATCTCCAGTGGGGCGTTCTGCGCCGCGTACCTTGAGGACTTCCAAGAGCTTTATCATGCTGTCGCCAACCTGCTCTAGGCGGAGTCTGAAACGCGCATCACATAGAGAGCGGGTTCGGGCGAGCATATCTTCCTCAAAGGCATAGGAATGAGCTACCACAATTATCGTTCGCCCCTCATCACATAAACTTTTACATCTGGAAAAGAAATCAATGATAGCTACTGGATTACTATGTGCTACAAGCAGGGTAATTGAGTCTATTATTATCAATTTGAATTCCTGGGGCTGTCGGGAGAAATGGTGTGTTAGCACGTAAAAAGGTTTATGGCCGCCCTGCATATTAGCATGAAAGGTCAGGGGATAAATACGTAGATGGTCGGCTAGGAAGTGGTCCATTACTTCCATTGCCAGGGAATCCATCTGGCTAATCAAGCTTCTAACATTATTCTCCGTAGTGTAGTAGGCTACTGATATCTCGCCGGTAATAAGAGTGCCGTTGGTTAAATGTTGGCAAAGGACACTTTTACCGGCGTCAGAGTGGCCTTCGATAAGGCAGAGAGAACCCAGTGGAATACCGCCACCCAGTTTCTCATCAACCTCCGGAACACCGGTGACTATGAACTCCTTCTTTTTTTGCGTTGCTGCCATAACTGATCACCTCTCTTGTCGGGGGATTCTCACTTGCCGGATTTATCCGAAGGGACGTTGTTAGCCGTTTCTGGATTGAGGTCGATGCAGAACTCTTTGTCGTTACCATCTTTGTCGGGAAATACCAGTTTGAGTTTCACTGGTTTTTCCTTGGATTTGTCTACCTCAATTATCTCCTCCTCACCTTCTTCCTCCAGCTCGCTACTGACATCTGCCCATGAAGGTATTATCGGATGGCGCGGGGCATCGCCTCCCGTTAAAATGCCATGCAGTGATAGCATTGCCTGCGTCCATAGCTCGGCATTATTTACGATTTCAGGCTGCTCTGAAGTTAGTTCTGAGAGGTGTATTATGACTTCTTTCAACTCAGGAGACAGATGCCCGCTGATGCCGTATACCTCCAGGAAGGTTGGCAATTGTTCACACCCTATCTCTTTCTTGGCTTTAGCCACCCAGTTGATAAGGTTGGCCAGCATGTTTATCTTGGGTGTGGGCGGGGTCACTTCGGTGTTCTTATCATAGTCCATAAACTGTTCCTCCTCTAAAGACACATCAGGTACAGGCGTGAGTGTATCATCATGTTTGTCGGCTTCTTCCAAAGCGTTTAGCTCTTCGTCAGGGATTTCATCCTGAGGAAGTTCACCTTCTTCAGGCACGAATTCCTCCTCACTGATGTTTTCTTCTGGCATTAATTCCTGCTCGCTGATGCTTTCTTCTGGGGCTAGATGCTGGGTGTCATCAACAGTGCTCTCTTCCGATGTCGTTTCAGATTCATCTTCAGCGGAATCATCGACACTGATTAAGTCGTCATCCTCTGAGGGTATTTCTGATTCATCATCTGTGGATTCTTCACGAGTCGTTTCAACAACTTCGTCATGTGGCTCTGCAACAGTTTGGCCTTCCTGGGGCGCGGTGAAACTGCCCCTCATTGTTATTCTTTGCTCACCGCTATCACCAAGGGCTGCTAGGATGGTCGAGAATTCGGAAGAAGGCAGTTCCATATTAAGAAGATAATCCCGAACACTAGCCAGCGAATTCTTCAATTCTCCCTTCAGCAACTTTATTTCTTCTTGAATGGTATCAATCTTCTTGTCAGATGCCATTTTGATTTACCCCCTTTCAGCCTCAAGCTCTTCCCGTAACCTTTCCCGGTCAAGGTCATTCGGGATTGGAGTTTGTGCTTCCATTAAATAAGTACGGATATCAAAGAGTATCTCTTTCAATTCGTCTCTTATTTCCTGGAATTCGGCTTCGATAGTATCTAGATTATTTTCTGTATCCATGCTACCTCCCTACATCTGGGAAACGGACGTAAATAACGTACTGGCCAGTACCGGCAGGACAAGCAGACATATACCGGAAATTGCTGCCGTTATCCCGAGATTATTGAGTATCTTATACTTGCTACCTCCCTCCGCAACGCTGGGAACTATGGCATTGGCCACCGTAAATATCAAAACCAGCGGCATCACCATAGTTTGCATAAGTTCCAGTCCTGACAGATTGAAACTGGTCATGGCGCTCATTGAAGGTACTCCGGACACTGTCGGCATTGCCTCCTGGGCTTTTCCTACCATACCTCCAAAAGCAACAATAACCTCGGTAATAAATACCAGTATGATAACGACGGCCGTGTGCATGGTGATGCAAAGCCATCGAAAAGGACCGGATACTGTCCTTCGTCTGGCTCTCAGTAATGCCACCCTGTTGGCAAAGGCTGAGGCATGTTGACCGGCCTGCCCTGCAGAACCACCGACTTCGATGGCATCGTAGAACATACCCACACTGCGGTGTGCCAGTTCGCTCCCGGTCTCGTCTATAAACTTGGTCCATGAAAGTTTCGGCCTAATACCGGCAGTGAGTCTCGTATGCAGGTTTTTCACCGTACTTCTCAAGACGTTGATAGCGTCGAGGTCGATACGGCCTAGAGCGGAATTCACCGTTGTTCCTAATGCGTTGCACACGCCGCCCAGCGAACGTAAAAATGTACCTACTTCGTCATCCCTCTTGTGTATCTTTCTATCATCTGATGTCATTATGAATCCGATAGGGAAAACCATGGCCGCGACTATAATCAGTGCCAGCCCTAGGTTCTGCCCGGATAGCAGAAAGACGGCACTGATGCCTACCGCTATGGGCATGACTGGTTTGAAGAGCTTGCTGGCAAGCTTTTGTTCTCTGGAGCCTGCCCATGGTAAAACTGTGGCCTCTTTTGGTGAAACCAGCCATATAAGCCAGACACCGGTGGCAGTGGTAGCAACGGCTACAAATGCCATGGCCACAATTAGCGTAGTCTCAATTTTCCATATCATGGTAGAGACTATTCCGATGACCACCACGAGGACCGCCGATAATATAAGAGAAACATAGGCGTCAGTCCACATTTTCAGGGCTTCCAAGCTCCTGCCGTACTCGTTTTCGTAGTCCTCGGCCCGTGAGCGGGCTTCTCTCGTTAGAAAATCGGCTTCGGGTTCGCCGGAAATAAGGGAACTGGAAAAGCGTAGTAGAAAGCCCTTTACATCCTCTTCCTGAAGGGGTTCTCCCACAGCACGGCAAGCTCGGGCGTAATCGTATTTCAATCGTTTGCGAGCAAGTTCGATTCTTTTAAAGTACTCCGCCGAGGAACACTGTAGTTCAGCTGAGCGTTCGAATATCTGGTCTCTCGGTACACCCGCAGCGGCAATTGTAGACATGTAAGAAAGCTGGTAAAACATGTCGAAGCTCAATAGCCGCTTGCTCCGGCTCTGGCCTTTTTCGTCCTGCCTCAATATAATTCGTTTCAGTTTGTTCAGCAGATTATTCAACATTAGCCTTCTATCCTCGTCTGGTCGGCTTCAGGTAGGGTATTATCATCTATTCTTATCTGCAGGTAACCTGGCCCGTCCTGTGGGCCTTGCTGGTCAGCTTCGCCATAGTAAACAATCTCAAGGTAGTCGTTGTCATCAACTACCATGTAACCGGGGAAATTGTAGGTAGCGCTCTTTGTTACCCAGACCTCAGCTTCATCTTTGGTCAGGTACGCGTCGGCGACGTTGGTGGCTATTGTCGTTCTCACGCTACCGTCTGCCTGCCTGATAAGTATATCTATGTCAAAATTTACATCGTTATTTGCTTTTGGAAATTTGGGGTCTCCCCAGGTCCGGCACCGGTAGTAAACCGTCCAGGTGGCGGCGGGTATCTCACTTATACCGATGAGAGGAAATACATGCCGGGCTATCCTGGACGGATTGTTTTCGTCGTGAAGTACCTTCCTGCCTGATTCATTCTTGATAAAGACATCCGAGGTTTCCGTCATGGCAATACCGTCGGCAGGGGTAGCCTCTTCAAGCTGGAAAAACTCGGTACTGGCTATGGTGGTATTTTCTGAGTGTGGAGTGAGTAGGGTATAGCCCGGGTTGGAAAAGGAAATCGAGTCACAAACTCCATTTGTGGTAGCGATAGCTACCGCACCGTTTGTGGCGTTACCAGAGAGCGGATTGAGCTTGGCTAGTATGACCAGTTCTTCTTCAGGGTTTAGTATATCCGGCTCAAAGAACTCTATTGGACCGTTCAATCCGATTCTGGCCTTCTGCCACTCGTTATCACCTAATGTCCCTGTCGTGTACGGCAGCCATTTGGCATAATAGGTGCCATTGTCGCTGTAATAATGTACAATCAAGTCCCATTTATCAAAGTTGCCCAGTCTGGTCTGGCCAGTATTTTGTACTGTTACCCGTAAGAGGTTAGCCCAGGAAAGATGAGCAGCACGGACTGTGCTCAGCTCAGTCCTGATTATTTCACCCTCTCTTATACTAATTTCCTCAACGCTGAGGGCAGCAGAGTCCGCTGAGGTAAGGATACCCTGGGACAAAGTCATACCTCCGAGTACTATCATTGCTATACATATAATAGAGACGACGATAGCCGCCATTTCTTTCGCTCCTTAATGATGTCGTAACCGCTTTAATTATTGCCTCCGAATTAAAAATTCATACTTTAAATCGTTTCATGGTGAGAAATGGGTCGAAGCTGTAATGCCGCTGGGAGTGGACCATACCGCCATATTGGTGGTGTCGGCTCCCACTGATGGATTAAGCTGCGCCCGAACCATTAACTGTTCGCCGGGATTTAACACATTTGGTTCAAACACCTCGGCCTCTCCATCCAGCCTGATCCAGGCTACTTCCCATTTGTTATCGTCCAGAGTTTCTTCAGTGTAGGGGAGCCATTTGATGTTATATGTCCCCGTACCGTCATAGTAGTGGACAATCATATCCCACTTTTTAAAATGAGCCAGTTTCGTCTGACCGCTGTTCTCTATTATGACCTCCAGAGTATTAGCCGAGGGCTGACTCGCGCTTATCGGTGTCAATTCAGTCCTGATTATTGTTTCATCCCTCTGGCCTATCTCTTCCAGTCCTGTCGTGCTGGCATCAACTGACGTCATGAATCCCTGGGACATTGTCATGCCGCCAAACACTACCAAGGCTATACATATTATCGAGACAATAACTGTCTCCATGATTTACTCCGTTACATGCTGAAATAGTATTCGTCGTATATTCCGTTCGGTATAATAAACTTGGCATAATAAGTACCCGCACCCGGGTCGCTGCTGTATGTAATGGTTATTTTCAGAGTGGCACTTGTTTGCCACTCGGTATCGTTTTCTAGGCTGTAGTCCCATTGAGGATAGCCACCTTTGGCGTCATCCACGTATGGTATGTGCTCGAAGTCGGTCTCCTGCCCAAAAAAGAGGTCGCAGTCATCAATAGTGGTAATGCGCTGTGTGCCTATATTTTTCGCCCATAGGTAAACGGACGTGCGGTTGGCAGTATTTGCCGCGTGAACAATGTTTATCCGGCTCTTCATCCTCTCGTCCACCTTTTCAGCCATGCTGACCATGGCCTGACTGGAACGGTTTACCATCGGATAGACACTGTTAAAGACAAATATCATGCAAACAACCCCCGCTATGATGAGTAGAGCTGTAGTTACGGCTTTGTCCACAACGGACCTCCATTAATGCTTTTGCAAATACCATCCACATTTCCCACAGCTTCCAGGAGCGGGTGGCACTCCGGATTACCTTCGTGTTAGGGTGGGGGCCCGTACGCTCAATCGAGCCGGCAGCCCCCACCCAACTACAATCGTTCAGGAATATCGGCTAGCGTAGGTTCATGATAGCGTCCATATAGGCCGGTGTGGTGCGCTCAAGCTCTAACACTGCACCAATGGGAGTCTGTACTATTAAGCTGAACTCGGTGTTAATGTTCAGGGGGTAGTCTAGGGCGCTGATGAGGTTACCACCACTGGCATTGGCCGTGGCGCTGCCGATTGTTATCTTGAATTTCTCGTTGGCCTCCAGCAGGTTGTCATCGTCTGACCCACCAAGCTTGGTGATTGCCCAGAAAAGATCATTTTTCGTCTGCTGTTTGTCCACGTAATTGATGACAACCTTGTTTTCGCTGGATGGGTCAGCCAGCCCATCGTTACTGGTTGTATTTGCCGTGGGCGGCTCAAAGTCAATCATCTCACCGCCGAGGACGTTGGCCACGGTAAAGCTTATCTGCCCGACTCTGCCGTTCTCGCCGGATTCATTAGCCGTGGCGATAACATTACCCTTGAGCTCCAGGGTGCTCTGGGCTTCTTTAAGCCCTGAATACACCGCTTCCTGAGCTTTCTGGGTGGAGAAGAGCCCGGCGGAAAGCGTTGTGTACGCGAATACCGCGGCGACCACGACAAAGGCAATAAGGATGATAGCGGTCTCCAGACCGGTGATACCTTTCTCAAGATTTAAGAATTTCTTAAGCA
>Ga0209427_10004035_pt1 | contig 17066 bp, 17 predicted proteins | sample DeeMarSWOR136_30_FD_187465 | JGI IMG/M metagenome (GOLD analysis project Ga0209427, IMG submission 187465) | Marine sediment microbial communities from White Oak River estuary, North Carolina - WOR-1-36_30 (SPAdes) (version 2) | ecosystem: Environmental > Aquatic > Marine > Intertidal zone >...
ATAAGCCTGGTTGATACCGCGACCCACCCTGCCCCTCAACTGATAAAGCTGAGCCAGGCCGAACCTGTCAGCCCGGTCAATAATCAGCGTATTAACATTGGGCATATCCAGACCTAACTGGATAATAGTGGTGGTCACCAGGATGTCATACTTGCCCGCGATAAAATCCGTCATCACCTTTTCCAGTTGTTCTTCAGGCATTCGCCCATGGGCTATTGCTATTCGAGCTTCGGGCACTAAATCTTGTAATTTGCTGGAAGCCCAGGTAATGCTCTGAACGCGGTTATGGACAAAGAAGACCTGACCATTCCTCTCCAGTTCGCGCAATACCACCTGCCTGACCAGAGTGGCATCGTAAACCCCGACATAGGTCTGGACAGATAGGCGTTCTTCAGGAGGCGTTTCCACGATGCTCATATCCCTGATTCTGGTTAAAGACATGTGAAGGGTGCGCGGGATAGGAGTAGCGCTGAGAGCCAGGGTGTCCACTTCCCTCCTTATCTGCCTGAGTTTTTCCTTCTGCACCACGCCGAACTGTTGTTCCTCGTCGATTATCACCACTCCCAGGTCTTTGAATGTGACGTCTTTTTGCAACAGGCGATGAGTGCCAATACATATATCTACCGTGCCATTGGCTAAGCCCTCCAGGACTTCTCGTTCTTTCTCCGGCGGACAAAAGCGGCTAAGCATTTCTACTCTTAAAGGAAAGGTCTGCAACCTCTCAGTGAAGGTAATGAAATGCTGCTGAGCCAGAACAGTGGTCGGGACCAGAATAGCTACCTGTTTATCATTCATAACCGCCTTAAAGGCAGCGCGCAATGCTATCTCAGTTTTGCCGTAGCCCACGTCTCCACAGATGAGACGATCCATGGGTTTAGCTTTTTCCATGTCCTCTTTAACCGTCATAATCGCCTCAGCCTGGTCTGGTGTTTCCATGTAAGGAAATGATGCCTCCAGCTCCTGTTGCCATAGTGAATCCTCAGAGAAAGCGAAGCCCGGGGCTACTTCCCGGGCAGCATAAAGGTCAAGTAGCTCACGAGCAATTTCCGCTACTGATTCTTTAACCCTTTTCTTGGTCCTTTGCCATTCCGGAGTTCTCAAACGGCTCAAGTGTGGTGACTGGTCGCCAGCACCGATATAGCGGCTGACGCGGTCTATCCGTTCAGTAGGCACATAGAGCTTATCACCAGCGGCATACTCTAAAATAAGGTATTCTCTCTCCATTCCCTCGGAGGGTCTCCTGGCCAGACCGTGGAACCTGGCGATGCCATGGTCGACATGGACGACATAATCGCCGGGAGCCAATTGAGGAAGAAACCATTGGTGAGGTATTGGCCTCTTCTTGCCTGCTCGCGGCTGCTTCACAAAGCCGAAGAGCTCGACATCACTAATAAGAGTCAGCCTGCCATCCAGTAGCCAGCCCCCGTCCAGCGAGCCTTGGAGCACAGTGATAGAACCGGGCGGAGGTATCTGCTCTATTTGTGATGCCGGCGAAGTATGAATGCCCTCTTTCTGGAGAAGTTCAGCCAGACGATTTGCCTGATGACTGACTACAACCACACGCTGTCTTTGTTCCACCATCTGCTTGGCTGTTTTGAGGAACCTTTCCAGTTGGCTTCCGTAACTCTGGACTCTGATGAAGGGCAAAGCCTGTCCATAGCTCCGGGCGGCATCCCAAGTTTCCAGCGCCAGGCGATGCCTTTCTTTCATCTGCGACTCTAACTCTTCCCAGGTGAGGTAAGGAGAGGGAAAGTCCTCAGGCAGCTCGCCCCTTTCCATCTTCGCGGCTCTTAATTCTTGAGTTTCCTCGTTTAGCCTGGTGATGGTATGTTCGATTCCTTCAGGGTCATCGAGAACAAGCAAGGCATCACCGCCAAGGTAATCCAAGATGCTTCCATTCTCCACCTCAGAGCTATCAGCCGCTGGTATAAACTCTTTGGCCGGGGTGACGACCAACGAGGATACGGGGCTGGTTGAGCGCTGGCTTTCCGGGTCGAAGCACCTCATACTCTCTATCTGGTTGCCGAAGAACTCTATTCGGACTGGCGACTGGCTGCAGGGGGGAAAGATATCAATAATGCCGCCCCGCTTGCTCATCTGCCCGGGAACCTCAACAACATCCTCCACTTCGTAGCCCATGCCCTGCCATCGGCGCAGTAGCTCCAGGGGCTCAGCAGCCATGCCCGGCTTCAAAATATGGCAAGCAGCGGCAAAACCCCTTTGCGGGATGGTTTTACTCATGATTGCCAGTGCTGAGGTCACCACCAGGGGAGGTTTATAGCTCCCTTCATAAAACGACAAGGTGGCTAATGCCCTCAATCTCTCCATCATCTGATAGCTGACAGCCGATAGCTGAGAGCTATCATAAGGCAGGAAATCGAGTTCAGGGAGACGATACAGCTCGGCAGAAGGTGAACACCAGGCTCGAAGCTGCTCATGAAGCTTCCTGGCACTCTCGGGCTGACCGGTCACCACCATGAGAGGCAAATCGAGCTCTTCGTAAAGAGCGGCAATAAAGTAAGGTTTGGCGGCATCAAGTATGGTTGCCTTGTGCTCAACTTTTGCCGTGGATAGCTCCCCCACCAGTTGCCTGTAGGCGGGCATCTCTTGGAGCAAAGAAAGCAAAAGAGAAAGATTCATACTAAAATACCGATGTCCTCGTTATGCTGATCCTATAACTTCTTCTTGAGCGAATCCAGCTTCGCCTTCATGCCCTGGGCCTTGTCTCGCCGGTCGTCAATCTTAACCGTGGTCAACACCCTGGTGACCTCTCCCCCGAAGATTCCTTCATGCATCTTCTTTACCACCGCCAGAATCTTGTCTAAGTCACCTTCTATGATTGTCCCCATTGCGGTCATCTCGTACTTTATATACTTTTCCTGCTCCAAGACCTTGACCGACCGTGCCACGTACTGGCTGACTGAAGGAGTCTTTGTTCCTAACGGGACAACGCTTACCTCGGCTATTGCCATTCCTTCACCTCCTTACACATCCAGATTTCTTTGTAGTTGCCTGATTTATCAGGCCCTCAGTGCTATATATATTATGTCAACCAAATGGAGGTCTTTCCGCCCTATTCATCGGAGAACCTCTGTGTTTAGTTCTATTTTACCAGCAATGCTAAAATAACTAGAAATTTATGAAGGAATTAATTGAGAGTCTGGCCAGAAAGGCTGGCGATACCCTGATGAAGCATTTTCGCCAGGACTGGGCTTTGCTCAAGAAGCGAGGCACAGCCAAGGAAATAGCTACTAGCTATGATAAAGAGGTGGACAGGTCAATTGTTGAAGAGATTAAGAGACATTATCCTCACCACAGCCTGCTCACTGAGGAAAGCGGTTTTCTCCAGGGTGACCCTGATTGGCTCTGGATTGTAGATTCTCTGGATGGCACAGGGAATTTTGCCGATTTCAACCCTTTCTTTTCCGTGTGCATAGCCCTGATGCACCAGAACGAACTTCTACTGGGGGCGATTTACGCCCCGGCGATTGACGAGTTTTACTTTGCTGAAAAGGGCAAGGGGGCTTACCTAAACGGGGTAAAGATTCAAGTATCCGATGTATCAGACCTGAGCCAGAGCTACATTTTCTACTGCGAAGGTGGAGATAAAGACCGGGGAAGAACAGGCGAGCTTCTGCAAAAGGTTTACCCCAGGGTTACGGACATACGCAAGCTAGGTTCGGCTGGACTGGAAACAGCCTGGGTTGCCGCCAGCAAAGGAGAGGCTTACTTCTCCACCAGAATTGAGCCCTGGGATGTCGCCGCCGGTGTCTTATTGGTCCAGGAAGCTGGTGGCAAGGTCAGCGATTTTCAGGGCAACCCCTGGAAGCCTCAGACAGGCGACTTCTTATTCTCCAACAAAAAGCTTCACGAGAAGATATTGGGCTTGCTTTCTTCTCAGTGAGATGAAGATAGCATTATGTCAACAGAGAAGGCGATTATAAAGACTCTGGGAGGAAAAGAAATTACCATAACGGAACAAACTCCCATCCCCTGTTTTCGCTGTGGCATCTGCTGCACCAGCTACCATGCTCCCCTTGCTCCCGAAGACATAGACAACATTGCCTCGGCCCTGGGAATATCGAGCTCAAAGTGCATCTCTAAGTATGCCCGGAGGGTGCCGATAAAGGAAGGCTACTTGCTCAAGCACACAAAGAAAGGCTGCATCTTCCTGGCCTGGGATGAGGACGGGAAAGCCCGCTGCACCATACATCCCTCGCGCCCGAAAGCTTGTCGGGAATGGACTCCCAGCCTTTCCAAGCCCGAATGCCTCGAAGGACTAGCTAAACTCAAGTCCGAAGGGCAGATAATGCTGCTGGAGGAACTCTTCAGTTCCCAAAAAGACAGGCAAGACCTTTACTCATCCCTGGAAGGAGAAACACCTGATGCCTGAGCTGCCCGAGGTAGAGACGATTAAGAACGAGCTTTCGCCCTGGGTCGTGGGGCAAAGCTTCACACAAGTTACCATCCTCGATACCGAGCTGGTGTGTGGTTGTTCTGCTGAAGAAATCCGCCGCGGATTAACCGGACAGAAAGTAGAAAGCCTGAAACGCCGGGGGAAGTATCTAATCTTTCACCTGTCAAATGGCAGGTCACTGATTATGCATCTCAGGATGACCGGCATCTTGCTGTTAAATCCCGGAGAGGTTGACCGCTATGCCCGGGCGGTTTTTCACTTTTCCAATGGGCACCGCCTTGTTTTCAGTGACCTGCGCCGACTGGGGTTGATATGGCTGGTAGATAATGCCGATACTGTGGTCGGCAAGCTGGGTCCCGAGCCTCTGGATGAAAGCTTTACCCCGGGCATTCTGGGGCAAAGATTAAGCCGGCGTCATATCTCCATAAAAGCAGCGCTTCTTGACCAGTGTATCGTCGCTGGAATCGGCAATATGTATGCCGATGAAGCCCTCTTTGCCGCCCGGATTCACCCTCTGAGAAAAGCCGACGCATTATCGCCGGAAGAAGTGCAAACTCTATATCAGAGCATCCGCAGAGTTCTGGGGGCAGCCATCGGCAGCAAAGGCGCCAGCGTGGATACCTACGTCCGTCCCGAGGGCGAGCTGGGCACAGCCCATTTTGACTTTAAGGTTGCTCATAAAGGAGGCGAACCCTGCCCCATCTGCGGCAGCACCATCCATCGGGTCCTGGTGCAGAACCGCGGCACCTGCTTCTGCCCCAGATGCCAACCCTTTGATTACGGGCCTCTGATATAAAATGGCATAGCAAGAAATAGCGGTAGGGTGTACAATTTTGCTACCAGCGGTTTGTCCGAAAATGACTGAACTACTATAAACGGGCTGAATGGATAGAGCTATTAAAGGACTGGGAAAACCAAAAATTTGTAGCCGAAATTTAATCCTACCATCATTTATTATTAAAAATATATATTAGAGAGAGGTATGAATGGGCAGTTCAACAGAGATTAAAAAATCAATATGTATGGGGTGTCACATTCACTGTAGAGTCGAAGGCCACGTAGTAAATGGGCGTTTAGTGAAAATCGAGGAAGATAAAGCTTTCCCGAAGGCTGAAGCGATACGCCCTATAGTGAGAGCTTGCCCAAGGGCCAGAGCATTTCCTGATTATGTCTATCATCCAAACCGACTTAACTTTCCCTTAAAGAGAATCGGTGACAGAGGGGATGGCAAGTGGAGAGAAATTTCTTGGGAAGAGACTTTAGATGAAATTGCAGCTAAGCTGAGTGATATAAAAAGGAAATATGGTGCAGAAGCAATCGCAACCAGCGTTGGTACAGCCAGAACTCACGATGAATACCGAATGCGATTCTTGAATTTACTGGGTAGTCCAAATAATTTCGGGCAAGGCCAGGTTTGTTACGGGCCAGGGAGTGTAATTTCACGCGCCATTTATGGATGGCCTGACTTCTACCCAGCGATAGGGCGTTCGACCAAATGTGTTCTTATTTTAGGGGCAAATCCTGAACAAGCAGCACGAGGTTTATGGCACGCCCTTCTTTCCGCCCAGAAAGAAGGAGCTAAACTGATTGTCGTCGACCCAAGGTACACTTCAACTGCTCAAAGAGCTGATATTTGGTTACAACTCAGACCGGGCACTGACTGCGCCCTATACCTTTGTATGATCAATGTCATCATAAAAGAAGAGCTCTATGATAAGGCGTTTGTTAATAATTGGTGCTATGGCTTTGATAAATTGGCTGAGCGCGTCAAAGATTATGACTTGGATAAGGTGGCCAAAATTACCTGGGTTCCAGCACAAAAAATAAAAGAGGCGGCTGAAATGTATGCTAAGACTAAACCCGGGGTCATTGTGCATACTATGGGACTAGAGCACCTGGGGGCAAATTCCATAGAAGCAATGCATGCCCGGTATATTTTGACTGCTATTACGGGCAATATCGATGTAAGGGGCGGGGAGGAGATGCGTGGTCATCATCCTTTACTCGTGCCGCAATATGATATTGAGCTAAATGAAAAGCTCTCGCCTGAGCAAAGAGCCAAACAACTTGGGTCAGATAAATTCAGACTTTTGTCCAAAAATGGAGAGGCTCTCATCTCTCAATACGCCAAAAGTAAGATGGGCACAACCCACACTACCTTTGCCCATGCGCCTACTGTTTTCCGTGCCATGCTTACCGGGAAACCTTATCCTGTCAGAGTTTTGATCACGGCAGCAAGCAATCCTTTAGTAATTCAGCCAAATACTAAGTTAGTTTACAAAGCAATCAAAAATCTAGACCTTCATGTCGTTCAAGATTTCTGGATGACTCCCACTGCCGAGATAGCTGATTATGTTTTGCCAGCAGCAACATGGTTAGAAAGGTCCAGCATTTTCAATTATGACGATAGTGTCAACTTTATTTATGCAGGTGAACCAATGATACCATCAAGAGTGGAAGGTAAATATGAGCGTAGAACTGATTATGACCTGTGGCGCGGCTTAGGGATAAGGCTAGGTCAAGAAGAATTTTGGCCATGGGAAACCTTGGAAGAGGCTTTAGCTTACAGGTTAAAGCCACTAGGCTTTACTTCTGTTGCTGACTTCTTACAAAAAAGGGGGGGCATTTTAATCCCGCCCAAGGAAGAGAAAAAATATGAAAAAGTAGGATTTGGTACTCCTACGGGAAAGGTTGAACTTTATTCCACCATCCTCGAAAAACTGAAGTATGACCCTCTTCCAAAGTATCAGGAGCCTGTTGAAAGTCCCATTAGTATGCCAGAACTAGCTAAAGACTATCCTTTCATTCTTATCACTGGAGGAAGGATTCAGCCTTACTATCATTCAGAGTGGCGCCAAGTTGATGCAGCACGCAAAAAACGTCCTTATCCTATAGTCCAAATAAACCCCGAAACAGCCGCTGACTTAGACATCAGTGACGGAGATTGGGTATGGATTGAAACACCCATAGGAAGAATCCGACAAAAATGCCAGCTTTTTGATGGCATTCCTCCTCAGGTTGTTCACGCTGAGCATGGGTGGTGGTATCCCGAGTTACCTGGAGAGGAGCCCTCGTTACATGGTGTTTGGGAATCAAATATTAACGTAGTGATCAATGATGAACCGCAATATTGTAGTAGCATCAGCGGTGGTTGGACCCTTCGAGGATTATTATGTAAAATTTATAGGGCGGAAGGTTACTAGGCTTTGCTAGTGAAACATCTGAGTTAATACTTTTCTGAGTTCTTAATTGATATCGTGTACATGGTGGCAGGAAGGTGTTCAGGTTCTGAGAGGGCAGAAGATACGACATAAAGGGTGGGGGTATTGAGCGGGTCCTGGTGCAGAACCGCGGCACCTGCTTCTGCCCCCGATGCCAGCCCTTCGGTTCCGGGCCTCTGATATAAAAGCTGGCAGCGGCAGGATTTGAACCAACGACAAGGGCTTCCCAAACCATGGGTTCATATAGCCGTATCTTTACCCTGCGAATGGCCTTGCCAATTCTCCAGTGAACCCCTAACTTATTCTCAAACTTCACTGAGCTAACACGTGGTATAATTAAGATTAGGATTTATCTCTTTTGCTGTCGGATAGCCCAGCCAGCAGATTTGGAGAATGACTTTTTGAGAGTGTTGACCTTCTACCATTCCAATGTAGAGTGAATTATGGGTATCTTACTGAAAATCTTCAGTGGAGTAACTCTAATGATACTTGGTATCGTCATTCTTACGTTCCCAATCGAGCCTCTGTCCCACGAACCGATTGATTTCATCATAGATATAGTCTTGATAGCTGGGGGTATAGCTCTTTTTATCAAAGGAGGGGAGTAAGTAAGCGAACCTAGGAGACAAAGACCTATTCCTTCTTCCGATAAAGCCTCAAAATGTCTTCAGACTTCACCGACCTAAAAAGCACCGGTCTCCTAAGCCCTTGTGTTAAGCAAATGTTGGCATGGTATAGGTCTTCTGTTTGAGGTTGCTTAGGGGTATAATTGAAAAGGAAGCGGAGTATGAAGATAATACTTAGTTTAAAGAGACACCATTACCTGGTCATAGTTAGCATCCTCTTGATTACGCTAGCCTTAATTGCCGGGATGGTAGGTTGTGATTTGAGTCCTCCTGGTGGTGTTCGGCATAGCCTCACCATCTCCAGCACAGAAGGAGGCTCGGTAACTGAGCCCGGTGAGGGAACGTTTCCCTTATATAGCGAAGGAAGGGTGGTCGACCTGGTGGCGACTCCAGATGCTGGTTACCACTTTGTCAACTGGACAGGTAATGTGGGCACCATTGCCGATGTCAATGATGCCACCACTACCATAACCATGCATAGCACCTGCGTAATCACCGCTAACTTTGAGCACTAGAGAAATAGAGGGAGACTCAAGCCTCCGACAAACCCTCAAGCTATCCCCAACCTTCACTGAGCGAGTAATATCCTGCCTAATATATCAGTCTATCCACCGGTGAGGTATAATTTAAGAAACAGATACTCTGGAGTGTGCATGAAACCGTTAGTAGTTTATTATTCTTTGACAGGTAAAACGAAGCTGGTAGCTCAAGTAATCGCCGAAGCATTGAAAGCGACGCTAGTGGAGATTACGGAGACAAAGCCCAGAAAACTAGGGCCCCTCGTCTATTTGATCGGCGGCTTCGCAGCTACAATAAACAGGGGGAGTAAGATAAATCCCGTAGATGTCGATCTAAAGCAACATGAAAGGATATTTATCGGTTCTCCAGTCTGGAACTCAAGACCGGCACCGGCTATTAACTCATTTATATACCAGACAAATTTTGAAGGCCGGAGTATTATTCCATTCTTTACCATGGGCGGCGACAATTCAGAGAAAGCTCTGGCGAACATAACGGCTAAAATAGAGAGGAGCCAGGGCAAGGTTGCAGGCTCTTTTGCCATAAAATCGTACAGAGTGTCCGACGAGAAAATCATAGCCAGGGCTAAGGAGGCTATAAAAGACTATCAGGGAGTCGTATAATCCGTGCTAGCTAAGCTGACATTTCTGGGGGCAGCACGAAATGTTACAGGTTCCTGCTATCTTTTAGAGAGCCAGGATACCCGCGTGCTTATAGATTGCGGGATGTACCAGGAGCGGAAGCACCAGGGGAGAAACTGGCAGCCATTTCCGTTCGACCCCCAGTCGCTTGATGCCGTTTTTTTGACTCATGCCCATCTCGACCATTGTGGACTTTTACCCAAACTGCTACGTGCCGGTTACAAGGGCAAAATATATTGCACTGAGGCGACGGCTGAGATAGCCCAGATTATCCTTCTTGATTCCGCAAAGCTGCAGGAAGAAGACGCTGCATATAAGGCTAAACGCCATAAAAAGGAAGGGCGCCGTGGTCCTTATCCTGAAATACCTCTTTACACTGTAGAAGATGCCGAGGCGGTCGAGCCGCATTTTTCAGCCGTAGAATATCTGAGCTGTGTCGGAATTAACAGCAACCTCGAAGGCTGTTATTATGAAGCAGGGCATGTGCTCGGGTCGGCAGTCATAAGTATAAATATCCGACAGGACGGCAAGAACCACAAGGTGATTTTTTCCGGTGATATCGGCGAGCCTGAGCGCCCGATAATAAAGGACCCGGCTGTTTTCGACGAGGCCGAATATATAGTTATAGAGTCAACCTATGGCGACCGTACTCACGAAGAACACGAGAACATCGATATTCAAAAACAATTACGCGATTGTATCAACAGGACGGTAAGCGCCGGGGGCAACATCATTATTCCCAGTTTCGCTTTGGAGCGTAGCCAGGAACTACTGTACCACCTGAACGAATTGTTTTTACGTAAAGAAATTCCACCTTTAATTGTCTTCCTGGATAGCCCTATGGCAATACGGATTACCGAAGTATTTAAACGTCACGCCGACCTCTTCGACAAAGAGATGATGCAGCGTCTGCGCCAGGGTAACTCCTTTTTTAGTTTTGAAAACCTCAAAATGGTACAGACTACGGAAGAGTCCAAGGCCATTAACAACATAAAGGGAAGCAGTATCATTATAGCCGGAAGCGGTATGGTAACCGGCGGCCGCGTGAAGCACCATATTGTCAACAACATCAGGAGGGCAGAAAGCACAATATTGTTCGTCGGCTATCAAGCGGAGGGAACGCCGGGCAGAATATTGCTGGATGGTGCCCAGAAAGTCCGTCTCCTGGGGAAAATACATCCGGTGAAGGCACACATTGAACAAATCGAGGGGTTCTCTGCCCACGCCGACCGTGATGGACTACTAGAGTGGTTAGATGACATTCGTGTCCCGCCGCGCTGCGTATTTATCACTCATGGGGAAGAAAAAGCAGCCAATAGCTTTGCGAAGGTTCTGAAAGAGAGGACCGGGTGGACCGCAAAAGTCCCCCGATACAAAGAAACTGTGAGGCTCGTTTAAATCGATAAGGAGGTTCAACTGTGAAAAAAAGCATTTTGCGCTGGGAATTAGGGGGAATTGCCTTCATAGTTGTTTTGGGGTCGCTGCTGCACTTTGCCTTCGAGTGGTCGGGGTACGCGATTCCCGTCGCCCCGATTGCCGCCGTGAATGAAAGCGTCTGGGAACATCTGAAGCTGGGGTTCTGGCCGGCACTGGTATATGCGGCTTTGGAATATAGCCGCTTTGGGAAGTCGGCGAACAATTTTCCCTTTGCCAAGACTATAGGAATTTATCTGATACCAATCACCATTGTGGTCCTTTATTATGCGTACACAGCTATCCTGGGGCATGGTCTCCTGGCAGTTGACATTGCGATTTTCGTTGTGGCTGTCATAGTCGGGCAGTTGGTGAGCTATAAATTGCTGGTCGCCTCGCCATTACCGAAAAGGCTTAACCGTTTCGCCCCGATTGCCTTAGTGGTACTGGGCATTCTCTTCGTTCTATTCACTTTCTATCCACCGCAATCGCCGCTCTTCAGAGACCCCGTCAGCGGTGGCTATGGCATTGTCGGATAGCACTGAGAAAAATAGGTCTTGCTATTCAGCAAACTTATCATTAAGATATTACGGGGAAAATCATCAAATCAAGAATAGATTATCCTGTTAAAGGAGGAGAACATGGCAGAGGAAGAAAAACGCTGGAACCGCCGCCGCTCCGCGACTCTGATAGTACCTATCTGGTTCATCGGCTGGCTATTTACAATCGGTTATGCCGGTCTGGTTTGGTGGCAGATTATACTTGCCATAATAGTCTGGCCGTACTTCCTGGGCCGGGCACTTGGCTCTGGATGAGAACCAATTTAAAGAGTAGGAGGAGTCCATGATAGATTCCATAGTCATCTTTTTCAAATCTTTCTTCCAAAACCCCAGTGCCTGGGGGATCGGTCTGGCTATAGGCTTCGGTGCGGTCTGGTTGGCTTGTTACCGGCCGCCGCTCTTTAGGAAACCCTGGCTCTGGGCGGTCCTCGCAGGCAGTGCCTTTCTAACCCTGGCCGCCGCTAGCTTTGTTCAAATTCCCCTCCAGATTTGGGCTGGACAAGCGCTGGGCCATTTCTGGAGCCAGGAGGTCCTCATGCGCTGGATTCTTCTGGCCGGTATACCACAAATACTACTCAGCGGACTGGTCCAGGAAGGGGCAAAGCTGGTGCCGGTGGTCGCCTACTGGAAGCGCAGCGGCAAGAATATCGACCCCAAGCTTGGACTCGCCATCGGCGCTGTGGCCGGAGCTGGATTTGGCATCTTCGAAGCGCAGTGGGCGCACAATACCATCTTCGCCTCGGGGTGGACCTGGGCAGTAGTGCAAGCCGGCGGCTTCTGGGCGCTGGCTGGATTTTGGGAGAGGTTCTTTGCGGTAGCCGCTCATATCGCTTTTTCCGCCCTGGCCGGGTATGGTCTGGCCAAAGGCCGGGGATGGCAGTTCTACCTCATAGCCTCCGGTCTGCACGCCTTACTGAACTATAGCGTAGTTTTGTTGCAGGCAGGGCTCCTTACCACCATTCACCTGGAAATATATGCGGCCGTGCTGGCTGTGGTGGTAACGGCTTGGGCTCTGTGGCTCCGCTGGAGAAAAACTGGAGATTAAAGCTAGTTTTAGCAGACGGCAGACCTTTCCTTTTTCTCTTCGAGATGTAAGACGATACCAGAGACCGGGAGAAGGTCAATATTGAATTCAAGGAGTAGGACACATGACTACAAACTCCCTAGAAAAACTTAGTCAAATTGAATTAGCTCATTACGCCATTGATGTATTAAGACGGATAATGGTGCACTATGGCATATGGTTCAACGAGGTCATCCATCAGCTGGGTCTGGAAGAGGCGATTCGGCTTGAGGAAGCGGTTTTCGCCTCGTTTTCCCCCATAGCCATAAACCGCCTGTCCAAGACCATCGGCTTTAAAACTGAAAAAGGCCTGCCGCTCTGGTTGGTTAATATGGAAAAGGAAAGGTTAATCAGCCTGATAAAAGCTATGTCCTTTAATTGGTTGGCAGGTGACGGGGTATGGTTCCGAGCTGTCGAGGATAACTATGATATGGATACCAGCAAAAGGTGTAACGATACCTGCTGGACCAGGTACTCACCTTTGGAAGCAGCCATGATAAAATCGTTTTTGCAGCTTCCCCAGCAAAGCGGGCTGGACGGTTTAGAACAAGCTTTAAACTTTCGACTTTACGCACACATCAACGAACAGACCATCGAAAAGTCGGACGACGGACTCGTTCTCCGTATGGTGAAATGCCTGGTTCAGGGAACAAGAAAGCGCCAGGGGCTGCCCGATTATCCCTGCAAGTCGGCCGGGCTGGCAGAATTTCCGGCATTTTCCAGAACGATAGATTCCAGAATCAAGACCGAGTGCATCAGCTGCCCTCCCGACGAGCATCCGAAGGAATGGCTTTGTGCCTGGCGGTTTTACATCCCTAAGTAAGCACCGGATAACTGGAATAGATGCGGACGACAACAAAGAGAAAGCTTCTAATTGGAGCAGGAACTTTATCCACAGGAATAGGGATTATCGGTATTTTTGTCCCGATTCTACCTACAACCCCATTTCTATTACTCGCCGCTGCTTGTTATATGCGGAGCTCAGAACGGTTTTATCAATGGCTTATACACAACAGAATATTTGGAGCCTATGTCAGGAACTACATTGAAGGCAGAGGAATGCCTGTAAGAATGAAGATATTTATCATCCTTCTACTCTGGCTAACTATCGGACTCACTATAACCTTTGCAGTACAGAACATGGTTATCAGGATAGTACTAATTTGTATTGCTATTGGGGTTACGGCACATATTGCCCTGATCAAAAAAAGAAAAGTTGAAGACACTTAGAAGTAAAATGAACTGGCAGCGGCCGGATTTGGACCGAATAAAAGGAGGACTTGAAATATGACGATGAATGAAAGTGACACACAGTGCTGTCCTAAGTTTGATCCTGAACCATGGCATGATAAAGAAATAACCTGGGAAGACAAGCTCTTCGTCAAAGACACTATGAGGCAATTCATGCATATGCCGCTACCCGGAGCATTCGGTAAAACAGTTGGAAGGATGTGGAAGAAAATTGAAGACGCAGGAGCAAATCCGGATACCAAGGACTTCATCATGCTTGCCACCGAATCGTCACCCTGGAAAGGTGAACTATATATCAATGTGACAAAAGAAATCCCCAACGCTGAAAACGTCAAACTATCAGGAACATATATCACCAAAGTTTTCGATGGTCCCTATAACGCCGTGCCAAAATGGATTAAAAAAATCGATCAATATGTAAACCAAAAGGGTAAGACAGTTAAAAGGTATTATTTCTACTACACAACCTGCCCCAAGTGTGCCAAGATTTATGGCCATAATTATGTGGTAGCATTTGCAGAGGTGTAAGATACCGTCTTCTTACATATTGGAAATATCGGATTAAATGTTGGTATTGACAACAAAGGCATGGACGGCTATTCTGAACTTACAACGCCAATATTAAGGGGGTTGGGATGAAACTGTCACCAGAGGAGAAGAAGAGAATATACGAGGAAGAGAAGGCGCGGATTGAGGCACGGGAAAAGATAGAGCGAGAGAAACTAACAGCTTCAGCAGATACAAGTACAGGGCTATCGCCAAATATTGCCGGCTTATTGTGCTATGTTGGCATATGGATAAGCGGCATCGTCTTTTTCGTTTTAGAGCATAAAAACAAATTTGTCCGTTTTCACGCGGCGCAGTCAATTGTTGCGTTTGGCACCCTCACAGTTGCTGGAATTATACTTGGTTTGATACCAGCGGTCGGTGTTGTTTTCTCTTCAATTATAGGAGTTATAGGGTTCATTGTCTGGATAGTAATGATAGTCAAGGCTTCCAGTGGTGAATGGTATAAACTACCATTGGCCGGTGATGTTGCTGAGAATATAGTCGCTTCATCAAGGGTAACAGGCGAATACGCTGAACCTCCACCCCCAGAACCAACAGCAGAATCAGAGGCAGCAGCACCTACACCACCCCCCGCTGCAGATTCAGGTAAACGAATCGCAGACAAAGTAGACGCTCATCTTAAAAGTAGAAAGGGTAGAATAACAGCTTCCGCTTTTGCCATCGCCTGTAGTATCGTTTTATTAATATTCTTCAACTTTTTTAACCAATACATAGCTTATTATCAGTCGGAAACAGTAGGCGACGTTACTATATGGACAAGATATCCGTTCTTCACAGAAGGCATCAACCTATGGTTACCGATTCTTACAGCAACTCTAATTATAAGTATTATCGGTCACATCATTTTGATTATCCTCGATAGGTATATACTGCGTGAACTGATTCATATCATTATAAATGCATTCGTGCTCTGGACGGTTGTAACTCTACTATCCGTCTTTCCTTTCGACTTCAGTGTAATACCCAGCATTACTGCGGCTGATGCCACTTATTTAGGCGTCTGGATATTCTTGATATTGATTTCAGTTGGGGTAGGAATTGCAATACTGGTTGGTGTGATAAAGTTAATTGTTAATGTAGTCAGGGGAACTACCAGTTACGAGGAGAGTATTTAACTAAAAGGAGGTGTGATGTGAAGAAAGCAATAATAATAGCTGCAATAGTGGCAGCGGTAGCGGTAACCTGTACTGTGTTAGTTTTAAGAGGTTGGCCGGGAGGTCTGATTGGGTCCGGAAATCTCGAGACTGAAGAGTATGCTTTTACTAATTTCACTGAAGTTGAGATCAGCTCCGCTTTTGAATTTGAAATTCAACAATCTGGCTCGTACAACATAAGTGTTACCGCAGACGATAATGTAATGGAGTATGTCCGGGTTTCTCAAGTCGGTCAGACTTTGAAGATAGGGCTCGGGACAGTCACATGGCTTGGGCCCGTAACTTTGAGTGCCTCGGTGACTATGCCTCAGCTTAGCGGCCTGACTGTCTCTGGAGCATCGCGCGGTGATATTTACGACTTCAGTTCCACTGAGGATTTGGATATCACGGTATCTGGAGCCAGCAGGGTTAATGGTGACATCACAGCAGGCAATGTCGAGTTTGACATAAGCGGAGCAAGCACTATTCAGTTGGAGGGGTCCGCCGACGACATGATCGCTAGTGTAAGTGGCGCTAGCCGTTTCAATCTTGGCGGTTTTACAGTTAATAATGCCGACGTCAATTTTAGTGGTGCCAGCAGCGGCACTGTAAACCTGGATGGTAGACTGGATGCTGACCTTAGCGGTGCATCAAGACTGTCGTACATTGGCGAGCCTACAATGGGCGATCTCGATATAACCGGTGCGTCTACACTAACTAAGAAATAAAAACTTCACCGTTGTGACCGAGTGCCAATCACACTTCCAGCGGCGCAGCAGTTACTGGGCGACGGCCTATTAAATAGTTGTTTAGACGCTGTTTTGTGGGCTGGTTCTTGCTTGGTCTGCAATCTGCTTTATTCACGCCTGGAAGGTAGTAGGTGGACACTGGAAGTTGCTATCAGGCAAATTCCAATAATCCCCAGGACCGTGGAAATACCTGCGGTATTTTCTCCCAGGATATCGCCATCAATCATAAAACCAGCAGCTACCAATGCTAAGACAATCCCTACTATCCATTGTGCGGAGAATGCCTTCTTCCGTTCCTTGCTTATTCCTTCCAGCTTCTCTCCTTTTTGCCTCCTCCAAACTAACAATGCTACAGCTACCAATACAAGCCCAATAACAATAATCGCAATCGAAATAATACCGACCATCTTCAACACCTCCAATTATTGTTTTTCCAGCATACTACGTTTCATCGCCCCAGGTTGTCAAGTGGACTGAATCTCTTGGTAGCGGCTGTGGATTTGAACCACCGAGCATTTCCCGGGCCACCCGTGTTGGCAAAAAATCGAACCAGTGATATGATTTCTATAACACAGGCAAGGAGGTGATGGGCATGTGTAAGACCTGCAGGCGCCACCACCCGGAGCTATATACCGATAAACCTGTAGCGAAGCCGGGAAAGAAAACAACGCCCAAGAAGAAGTAGGAAACTGCTTGAAGTGGCAGCGGCTGGATTGGAACCGTAGGGGATAGAGGCTCAGCCTCGAAAAGGGGTCATTTACTAGAGAAAACAACTGCAATGCCAACAATTGCGAGTACTATCCCGATTCCCATTAGCAGTATTGGGAAGTAGCCACTGCCAGGGTCTATGCTGGACAGGTATGACAGGATAAAAAGCACTGCGCTAAGACCGAATGGTGCAAC
>Ga0209427_10004037_pt1 | contig 17063 bp, 18 predicted proteins | sample DeeMarSWOR136_30_FD_187465 | JGI IMG/M metagenome (GOLD analysis project Ga0209427, IMG submission 187465) | Marine sediment microbial communities from White Oak River estuary, North Carolina - WOR-1-36_30 (SPAdes) (version 2) | ecosystem: Environmental > Aquatic > Marine > Intertidal zone >...
TGTTCATAAGGTTCTGAAGTTCGATGAAGAATTTTCGTGTGCTACTTGACATTATACGTTCCTCCCATCTAAAACCCATTAAGAACTAAGGATTTTTAAATTAATCCCATTAAATTTTTATGACAAAGAAAATTCTTGGCATTATAACGAATATTAAATGAAAGATTGTCAACTACCCCATCCTAAAGGATAGGGGCTTCTAGAGGCAGGAGTTGTGAAAAAATGGTACAAACTATTTTCAGCGTACAAAGAATTGAACCTACTGAACTTGAGGATGTTTTTAGGATAAGGTTAACATCCCAGGATGGAAAAATGGAACTCTCATTTGAAATAATTGAAGATCTATTTGGTTTTGAGGAAAATACTGAGTTGGATATTTATATTGATAAAATATCTCCTAAGAAAGCTGATGCAGCTAATCTACTTATGCAAGGAGATGTTTTTAAGGTGCAAAAAAAACAGGACGTAGTTCAGGTTTTTGGCTCACTTGGAGGATTGCAACTTCGTCTTATTCATCCTAAGAATAAAGAACTATTTCAAGCAACCGACCCTCTTATTTTAGCAATTTTTTAAGGGAGTTGGAGATATGTTCAAAATAAAGAAAGCTATAACTAAGCGTGATTTAGTAGATAATGTTCTCATAACAGGCTTTCATGGAATAGGAGAAGTCGGATATATAGCTTCAACGCAACTAATAGAGGCCTTCGAGGGTGAACGTATAGGCATAATTGATAGTGAAACGTTACCATCTTTTGTTGCAATGGACAAGAATAGATTATCCCTCCCCTTTGAAATATTTAAATTTGATAGGTTTGTGACTATTTTACCCAACTTTCAGCCCAATCCTCAAGAAATTCATGGATTCTGTAAGGGGATTGTTGAATGGGTAATCTCTAATGAATTTAAGGAAGCATTTCTAATTGGAGGACTTGATAATCGATTCCAAAAAAGTGATGAAAAACACTACAGGTGCGTACTCACACAGAAATATGAAGAAAAGGCAAAGGAATTGGACTTACCGATGCTTGAGCGAGGATTGTACGTCACCGGTCCGCTCGCATTGCTTCTTGCTTACTTTGAGATGGAAGATTTTCCAGCATTAGCTGTACTTCCGTACGGAAAAAGAGATCGTCCAGATCCGCGGGCGGCTTCAATAGCAGTTGAAGAATTTAGTAAACTCTATAATGTTGAAGTAGACATATCAGAATTGCTAAAGGACGCACAAAGAGTAGAAGAAGAACTAGAAGAAATGCTACGGCAGCAAAAAGAGAAAATGATGGAAGAAACTCAACCCTATGACCGAACAAACTATTATATTTAGTTTGAATTAAATCTCATCGTTAGTTCTTTCATCAACATAAGATAACTTAGTATGATTCTTATTCTCTTGTAACTTTTGTTTGATCACAAAAACTCGTATTTTTTCCTCTGCAATTATAAGTGTATTATTGATGGATTTAATTACAGAATGGGGAATTAAAATTGTTCCTTTCTCATCGCGCGGAAATTTTTCAATATCTGGATGTTTAGTAGGCTTCACACACACAGCTAATAAGTGACCATCGCGCGAATTAATTATGAAATCAACAACCTTCCCCATAACAGAACCTTTTTCATCATTTACAGGAATGCCGATTAAGTCTCGGATATCAATAATAGAGGAGGATTCGATTTTAATCACCTGTAGAACGTAACGAAATACAGTGGAGAAAATACTACGATATGACTATATTGCCTCCAAACTATTTAAACTGACAACTAGTGATTTAAGTAGTTAATCAAGAAGGCTAACCTTCTTAGAAAATATGGTAAAAAGAATCTTCATAGAAAAAGGTTTTTGAGGGAAAAGACAGGCATCTGTGACATTCTTCCCACTATAAAGGATTAAGTTCTTTGCCGATAAAGTTAAAAAAAAGACTTCGTATAGATATTGTCCAATGCTTTGCCACAATAATGTGACTCGTGGACTATTTTAATAACATAAGTTCCCTTGTAATCAAAAAATTGAAGCGGGGGTGTCCGAGATCTCCTCCCAATGGAGAGTAACGGGAACTTGGCCAAAGGAGCAGGACTGAGGCTCCTGTGGCGTAGAGAAGCATTAGGTATCCTAGGTTTCGACGAAGCCTGCGTGGGTTCGAATTCCTTGGCGATAAATCGCTAGAACGAAAATCCCATCCCCCGCACCACTCTTAACTTCAGAAACAGATCATTAGCTTTTTATGGGTTCTATCATGCTTTAAACACTGCAATGAAAAGTATTTTTAATATTCTCTCAGTGAATTTTTATTAGGTTTCTATTCAGATTTTGACGGAATAATAGAGCGAGGAAGGAGCACCTGTAAGAAAAAGCCAACTAAAACTAACAAACCAATCTAATATAGCAATTACAGAACATATAACGAGCGCACTAGGGAACAAAAACGCAAATAAACCAATCATAAATAATAACTGGGATAGACCTGCTGGATTAACGATACTCGCACCTAATAAGTAAGAAGTTGCACCGATAAACAATGCCACACCAAAGGAGAGAGGATAGCCCACGGCAATTGAGAGGACATAGACTTTGCTTGCTTCAAGAATCCAAATTGGAAAGGCAATGAGGAGCGCAAGAGGTGTATTTCGCTTATCAGTGATAAGATCTTCGATATCTTTCGTCAGTTCCGACATTCCCTCAACTGCTTTCTTCTGAATTTGCTTGGCAGGCCTAAATACCGTTTGCAAAATTTTGATACAGAAATTGACGAACCAAGGCTTTCGAATTAAAATAAAAAACGCGATAAACAAAGCAATAATACCTACAGAGAACAACCACGACTGAATAACACTTTTTAAGTCACTGAAAATGAATATGATAGAAAATGCGGTAATTAAAACGAGTGCAACACTATCAACAAAACGTTCAATGATTACTGAGGTCAAAGATTTAGAGAAAGAAGTATTTCTATCTTTCGACAACCAATAACTTCTAACAAACTCTCCGACTCGAAGTGGAATGATTGTGTTGATAAAGATACCAGAGCACAAAATCGGAAATAGTTTTATACTTGGGGGCAGTTTATAAGAAGAAAGAAGAATATTCCAGCGACCAGTTCTAAGCGAAAATGATAAAATTATTAATAAGAACGTGGGGAACAACAAAAGAATATTTGCGTGCTTTAAGGCATCAAGAATAGCATTAAAACCAAGCTGGCCAAAAATATAGATGATGATGGCAATTATTACCACGAAGATAAGAATAACAAATAATGTTTTGCGTAGAGTAAGATTAACGGAAATTACTCTCACCTGTTTGACTTAATGAAATCTAAAGAGATAAAAGCTACTTCCTCTTTTTCCTGCCTGCTCGTCGAGCAGCAATGAGCCCTACTTTTCGACCTGGGGGTGCATTTCGAGACACTGTTGTCGGCCCACCTGGGCGCTGTTTACTGCCTCCGCCATGCGGATGAGATACGATATTCATAGCAACACCACGTACATGTGGCCATTTTCGCCCTTTTGCAGTTATAAAGTGATATTTAGTGCCAGCTTTGACAAACGGTTTTTCAGGGCGACCTCCACCTGCAACTACGCCAATTGTAGCCCTACATTTTGAATTAATTGTTATTGATTTTTTTGAGGGAAATTGTACGATAGTAGTGCCTTTAGAATGCGAAATGATTGTTGCATAGCAACCTCCAGATCTTATAAATTTCCCACCATCTCCTGGGTTCTTTTCAATATTAAAGATGGGCGTTCCTTCTGGAATGTTTTCAAGTGGAAGAATATTTCCAATAGAAATAGTTGCGTTTGGTCCGTATTCAACAACTTGACCAATGTAAGCAGATTCTGGTAATAGCAATAGACTTTTTACTCCATCTTTATATTTTATGACACCAACAGGGGCGCCACGTCCGGGATCATGATATAGACCAGTTATCACACCAGTTACTATACGTTCTACAGTTGATTTTGAGAGAGGGCGATACTTTACAGCGCCTCTTCTCTTGTGAGTATGAGCACGAAATGTTGGAGAGCCACGTCCTCTTCTTTGTACAAGAACTTTTTTACCCATGCCGAAAAAGCCTCCTCATAAATATTTAAAGTAATCTTAGAACATTCCCAATTTTGCAGCGAGATCACCTGCATCTTCTGCATCAGATAAGCGTACATACGCTTTTTTTCTTCCATCAGGCAGAATAAGTGTATTAACACGGTCAACCTTTATATCGTAAAGAACTTCAACTGCTTTCTTAATCTCCCGCTTATTGGCGCGTCTATCTACGATAAATGCTAATTTATTTTCATTTTCGATCATATCGAACAACTTTTCACTGATTACTACATTATAAACAACTCGATGTAGCTTACCGCTAAGGATCGATTCTTTTTCCATTTTAGATTTTCTCCAAATAATTTATGTTTCTTAAGCAATTTGTTTAGCAAGATACTCTATCGCTGATTTTACCCAGATGGTAAGCCTTCCAGGGTGACCACCAGGAGCTAAAGATTCTGTATTAAGGTTATTAACATAAATAATATCTATACCCGGATGATTTCTTGCCGCTTTTATAATCCCATTGTCTTCAGAAATCACAATAAGCGGACCTTTAGGCTTTTTATATTTGCGTCCTCTTAGTTTGCCCTTTCCGCTTCGAATTTTTTTGCCGCTTTTTGCCCGAATAACATCTGCCCAGATGCCGAGCTTCTCGAATACACTTTTAGTTTCACTTGTTTTAGTTAATGATTGAAATTCATCTGTTAAGATAATTGGGAATTTTGAAATCATCTCAATAGAATGCCCTCTTTTGCGAACGAAAATCTTATTTGCAGTCGCAGCTATGGCAGAACGTAATGCAAAACGCCTCTCATTTTTATTTATTCTTTCAATATGTATCTTTTCTGGTTTGGGAGGATGGGCTGGTCTTCCTCCAACAGCCATAGGGACGAAGGCACCTTTTGAACCAGCGTGATGTCTACTTCCTTTTACACGAGGCACCCGAGCAGTTCCTCGACCAACACCCATAGATTCAGCAGAAGTTCGCTGCCCTGCCTTTTTGTTTACACCATAAGGTTGAATACGTGCAGTGATCGCTGCAATTACTGCACGTTGAATTAAGTCTGGGCGAAAGGGCGTGAAAAATATTGATGGTAAAGTGATTTCCTCTATAATGGCCCCGTCTAGATCATATACAATTCCTTTTTCTGGAATATTCATTTGAATCGCCTGTTACATATTAATTTAAATTGAGGGAGTCATATTAAAATATGAAAAATGATTATCGCCGTATATATGAAAGTGCAGGTGCCTCTGAAGGCGCATTTAAAGGTGCACGTAATGCGTATCGCATTTTAATTAAATTCTTTCTATGTCCAGTAATTGAGCCCTGTATGATCATATGGTCTCCACGAATAATGCCGTAACGTATGAATCCACCAGGAGGTGTGATTTCATCACCATCCTCACCTATTTTCAATACTCGCCTATTATAGTCCGTTCTTTGATGATATCCTAACTGTCCTGCTCGTGGTACAGTGTAGAACATATGATGTGGTTTCCATGGCCCAATTGCACCAACACCACGCTTTGTTCCCCTAGATTTATTTTGTAAGATGCGAATACCCCAACGCTTCACCGGACCTTGAAATCCTTTGCCAATCGAAATCGAACTAGTGTCCACAAACTGTCCATCTTTCAATATATCCGCAGCACGTATTTCTTTTCCTAAAATGGAATTAGCATAATTAAATTGCTCTTGTATAGATTCTCCTCCACCTATTTTCACTTCAAAGAGATGAGGCTTCCGTCGCGCAACACCACTTAAAATAGGTTGGGTATGAACTATAGCCCTTACTTCTGCTGTTGTTTCAATTGATTTTTTCAACATATTCAAAGTTTCTGAAGTGTTATAGTCTTTAGGTAGAGGAAAAACTCGACTTAGGTCAGAATTTAAATCAGAGAACCAACCTTCACCAATGACACTTAATCCATAAGGCGTTGATTCGTAAGTACGCATTCCACATACGAAGAGAGGGGGTGTATCAAGTACAGTAACGGCCATAACACGTTCTTGTCCGTATAAGGGACTATGTGCGTGATCTTCAATTAAAACTACATGAGTCATTCCTGCTTTGTAACCTGCAAAGCCAAGAAGTGTTGGTGGACCAATCCAAGAAGGCCAGGTTTTAATCTTGCCAACTGGATGTGCCGCTCTACCACGAGGTAGATAAGCGAGAGAGCCTCTTTTTGGTGCATGTCGTTTTCGATGACCCATAGTATTTACCTCCACAAATTACTAAAAAGGGCAAATAAGATAATCTGCAATTTATTTTTATTATCGGTGGTATTACAAAGGTTATTATTGATCTTGATATTGATTCTGGTAGGTACATGATTTTACGACTACCGTAAAAACAAGAGGTATCTCATAGAAGCGTATCCCTCTGTTTGAGCAGTCTGTCTAAAATAACCGTTATATTGTTACCTACTTTTTCTGTTTCATTTTTATGTCTTCTGCTGAAAGAAAGGATAATTCAATCTTCCACTTTACACCTTCGGAATCGTTTGAAAAATCTTAAATAGAACTCAACACTTCATTGCACTAAATTTCATTTCAAAATATCATTTAAACGATAAAATATATCCTTAATTGAGGATATTCTAAGAAAATGTGAATCAATAGTTTTCATGTATTAGGGAGGAGAAAATGATGCCATTACCCTATATGACTCAATCATTGTGCCCAGAATGCTTCAAAGTCATTCCTGCAGAAATAAAGGCAGAAAATGGTAAAGTTGTTATAGAGAAGGAATGCTCTGAGCATGGCTTTTATAAAGATACGTATTGGGGCTCTGAAGAGGAGTTCCTTCGCGCCGAGAAATGGTGGTGCGACGGGAGATTAGATAACCCTCGCACTGAAACAAAAGAAGGTTGTCCACAAGACTGTGGGCTTTGTCCAGAACATAAATCCCATACTGGACTGGCCCTCATTGATGTAACGAATCGATGCAATCTTTCCTGTCCAATTTGTTTTGCAAACGCACGTTCTTCTGGATATGTTTATGAACCAACATTGGAGGAAATACGTGGTATCCTTGAAAATTTACGTGCTAATGAACCTGTTCCAGCTCCCGCGGTACAATTTGCTGGCGGTGAGCCCACGGTTCGTAAGGAATTGCCAGAAATTATATCAATGGCAAAGGAACTCGGTTTTAAAAATATTGAAATAGCTTCTAATGGCCTAAAAATAGCTGAAAGTGCAGATTACTTAATGAAATTACAAGAAGCAGGACTAAGTACCATTTATTTCCAATTTGACGGAATAACACCTGAGCCATATATTGCTGCAAGAGGAAAAGATCTATTTCCTTCAAAAAAGAAAGTAATTGAAAATGCACGAAAAGTAGGATTTGATAGTATTGTATTAGTGCCAACACTAGTTCGCGGTCTAAATGATGCTCAGGTAGGTGGAATAATCGATTTCGCTGTACAGAATGTAGATGTAGTTAGAGGGATCATCTTCCAGCCGGTGTCTATTACTGGAAGGATCGATCGAGAAAAATTAGATGAAATGAGAATCACAATACCTGATTTAACGCGTTTAGCTGAAGAACAAACAGGTGGTACAATTAAAGCCAAGGATTGGTATCCTGTATCGAGTATAGCTACCTTTTCAAAGACATTGGGGCATTATCGTGGCGAGCCTGCTGTAGAATTTACTTGTTCGCCTCATTGTGGCATGGCAACGTACATTTTTGTGGAAGATGGAGAAATTCAGCCGATTACAGAATTTGTCAACATCGATAAATTCTTCGGTACGTTAGAAGGTATAAATAAGGATTATGAACGGAACTCTCGCTACGGTAGAATAAAAGCCAAACTTCGTCTCTTCTTTAGTGTTCGCCATTTCAAGAAAAAAGGTCGTGTGATCAAATTAGTTCGCAATATAATGAAGAAACATTCATATGATGAACTAGGCGAATTCTCTCGGTCGTCCATATTAATTGGGGCTATGCATTTTATGGATCCTTACAATTATGATCTACAACGGGTTAATCACTGTTGTATTCATTATGGAATCCCTGATGGACGTATAATTCCGTTTTGTGCATATAATACGTTACACCGCGAGAAAGTCGAAAAAGAATTAAGTATACCGATAAGCGAGTGGCGCGAAAGAAATGCACAAACTGCTAAAGCAGAGATATAATTTTTTTTATTTCTTTTTTATTTTGGCTATGATTATTTCGTCTATTCTTTATGATATTGATCTATAAAATCTCCATAAGCATCCACTGGCTCTGTTAACTTACCTGCAGGCACATTGTATTCAATGCCGCATGCACCGCAGTGAACGCGTGCATATCCATCTTCTCTGAAAAGTTCCACAGTAACCGCGCGAGCATCACAATCCGGGCATACGAAAACTTTTGGGATTGTTCTTTGATGTTTCTTAACTACCTTTTTTCGTCTTCTTCGTCCCATTTATATCACCTAGGTTTTCAAAATAGACTTGTTTACGTAAACTAAATAGTTTCTTGCATTAAAACGGTCATCCTAACAATTTTTCCTTTCTTTTTCTGATTTTTAACCTTTTGTTGAAGGCAACTATTACATATTTTCTCAGCGGTCGTCTGCTTGGATTTTTGTCATATTTACTTTTCTAGATGCATTATAATTTTTTTAGCCTCTTCAAGAGTATTGAATACATGTATCTGAGAAATATTGAGTTCAATCGTATCTAGGACTTCATTTCTTATGATTTTTCCAGTCGCAATAATCTCTTTTCCAATGATTTTTGGTGCATATTTTCGAATCGGGGCATCTGGAAACTCTGCATTCTCAATACAAGTAACTAATTCATCTGTTGTTAATTCTAGGATCTTTTCGCCTTCTTTTCCGATGACCACAAATCTAATGTTACCACTCCCATCATCCAAAACGCCGCTCAGTAATAATCGTGGAATTGATTTGTCAATTATTCCGCAATTTGGACATGTTTTTTCATTATTTTCTGACTTTACTCCTCTACGGCATTTAGGACACGCTTCATAAATCGGATTTCTTTCATATAGTTTAAGTATAGTGCCGCGTACCTCAGCAAACTGATTTTCTTTGCAGTCTTTGATGAATACCCGATGATATTCCTTTACCGTTTCAGGAGTTAGTTTTTCTTCTATAAAAGTCTCTTTTACTTGTGATATCAATTGTCCTTTCTCTTCCAATTCCTTTGGGTTTATAACAATGTTAGATAGACGTCCAACATGAAGTTCTGTATCTCCACTAAGCCCTTCTCTTGTATATGCGTTTTGTATTAGAAGAAGATCTCCTAGATTCGCATTTTGCACTAAATTTACACTTTCATCCCAAAGGACAGTTCTAACATCTCCAGTTGTATCTTTTACGTAGAGGGTTATCAATCGTCCGCTTCTTCCATCCTTTGTAGTAAATTCACGGAGATCCCCTATATGCATTATTCGCGCGAAAATATCGACTGAACGCATATTCGGCTGTAAATCTACGATGTTTATTATCTCTGGTGCACTAATTGAAAATTTAATTGACGTTTCTGGATCAATCACAACACCCGTGCGTCCTCCTCCATGAACTTCTACTTGATTTTTTAGCCCTTCTTTCGTGTATGCCCCCTCTAATCTTAAAATAGTCCCGACCGCTATTTGATCTATAATTTCCGCGTTCTTATCCCATAAAACTACCCTTGTTGAGCCTGTATCGTCTCTCACTATAAGACTTGCCCTCGTTCCTTCACTTCCATCTTTTCGCTGAAATGTTGAAATTGGATAAACACGCTCTACTACACCTAAAATATCGATGTCATTTAGATTTGCTTCCAGTCCATCGATTTTATGTGTGAATTCTTTGACAAAAGGAAAATTTGCAGCATTTGCATCTTCTGGATTAATAATTATACGTCCTCGGTATCCAACATGTAATTCAGGATCTTCTTGCAAACCTTCTTTCACGTATCCTGAAAGTATTCGTAGAATGTCGCCTCTACTTATCTTATCTATATTTTGTGCATGATCACCCCATAAAACTGTACGGATTGTTTTTGTTTTGTCACCAAGTATTAGATTTACAACATAACTCTGCTTTCCATCTCGAACAAATTCTCTTGAAGCGTAAATCTTCATAACACGTCCTATTACAGAAATATTATTCATTCCAGGGATAAGATCTTTGATGAATAGTTGGGTAGTTGACAATTTTTGATCCTTAAAGAGATCAATGCCTAATTCTGAAGCCACAATATGCGCGGCTCCTTCTTCAGTAATTAATCCTCCTAATTCTTCTCTTTTTGCTCTTATTCTTTCCTCAAGTTCTTTTTTTGAGATCTTTGTTTCTGAAATTATTTTATCAATAATCTCTTCTAAAGAGAAACTCATACAACCACCGTTCCTTTCATAATAGACATTAACTTATAGTATTTTTTTCTTTTTAACGCTATAAGTTTAAAACGCGCGCGTTTTAAAATGTTCCAAAAGAAATAAATTACCCCAATCAGATTTTTCTCAATAGAGTTCAGTTAGAATTAAATTCACGAAAGATGATTAATATGGGTTTTTGGAAGACTTTGAAGGCAACTACTGTCAGAAATTTACGGGTAATTTTCAAGTATAAGTTTGAAATATTTATCAACATAAGTTGGCTCATTTTGGACATAATTGCATTTTCTTTGCTAGGACATATCGTAGAATCGACTTCAGTGGACTTGGAATACTCGTTAAGAGATTTCTTGTTAGTTGGAGTCTTTTTCTGGGCCTTTTTTGGAAAAAGTTATGACGATACCGTGAATTGCATTCCAGAGGAGGCAAGTCGAGGCACTCTTGGCTTCCTCCTAACGAATAATGTAAGTTTTGTGACGTTACTCACAGCTAGAGCGACAGCGTCAAGTATAATCAGCGCTGTTGTTGCAATATGTATTATATTTCCTATTTTAGCAGTATTAGATGTACTTCAGCTTCAACTTCAATGGCTTCTTCTAGCGATGGTGATCTTTTTCTTGTGTTGGTTATTTATGCTGGGCGTTAGTTTATTAGTATCTTCCGTAAATGTTTTGTTTAAACGAATTGGCTTATTTTCTGCACTCTTTCTTTGGGCTCTAAAGATCCTAAGTGGATATTTTTTTCCAGTTGAAGCACTTGACGATTTTGTGCCTGGATTAAGTTTTATGGCGATGAGTTTACCAACTTCTGCTGGACTCCAATTGATTCGATGGGTATTAATACTCGGCGCCCCTCCACCTGAAATGATGTGGAACGCATTGACGTCCCTTTTAATCGGCACTACAATAGTTATGGTTGCAGCCATAATAATTTTGAAGCAAATGGAAAAAATTGCAGCAAAAGTTGGAACTTTAGAATTCTATTAGCATAGAAATTAGGTGAGCAATGTGGAAGACGTAGTTATAGTTGAAAATGTTGTAAAAGAATTTCCGATAGGGGCATTTTTACGTAAACGTCTTCGTATTTTAAATGGGATTTCTTTCAATTTGCCAGATGGTGACAATCTTGCAATTGTGGGGCCTAACGCGAGCGGAAAAACTACACTTCTAAAAATGCTTGCATCGATTTATCTTCCTGATAGCGGATCTATTGAGATCTATGGTTATGATTTACAGAAACAAATAACACAAGTTAGGAATATGATAAGTTTTGTTAGTCCAAGCTTAACCTTTCAGGCTAAACTCACACTTAAAGAAACAATTGATTTCTTTGCCGGTGTGCAGGACGTTGGTATCGATGATATTGCATTAAATTTTCTAGAGGAAGTAAATCTTACTCATATGATGGATAAACGATTAGAATCATTTTCTGAAGGTCAAAAAGCAATGGTTCGCCTTGTTGTTGGACTAATGAAACAGCCACGCCTGCTACTTCTCGATGAAATTACAGCAACGCTTGATCTGACGCGAAAAGAAGCCGTAATCAATACTATAAATGAATTAGATCGCCGTTATAAGTTTACGATTATTCTTGTAGATCATGATCCAATGGTTGTAGATAGAATTTGTGATAAAGTTCTTCTACTTAAACGTGGTGGACGCGTTTTAAAATACAGCACGGTAGATGAACTCCTCTCAAAAATTCCTTATAAATATGACATAAAAGTAACTCCAAAAAAGACGTTGGATGATGGTTTTCTAAAGAATTTTGGATTCCCTTATAAGAAAATGGGAAATATCATTCGCTTTTTTACCCATAATCATTCGGAGGTCAATGAACTTAATGCCAAGTTGTTAGAGAAAGAGGACTACATTCTTGAGTTCTCGATCTCGGGCGTCAGTTTAGAGGACGTTTACTACTATTGGATGCAGAAAGAGACCTCAGAGACAGAAAAATATTAAGGAATAGCCTCTTAAGTTCTTATTCTATTTTTTATTTTATAAGTTAGTTCCGAAGACAGTGGGCGGGGTGGGATTTTCAGAAAAAGCGATTTTCGATTCTTCTTTTGAACCCACGATTTCCGATACTTCACAACATTCTTGTGAAGATCTCCGGAACCCGAATCCGGAATCATACCATGCTAGACTACCCGCCCATAGTATTTTGAAATATAGTCCGTGAGTTACTTGAAGGATAGGATCTTCTCGGACCTTAAGCTAAAATAATTTTCGGGATCTATTTTCTAATTATAAATAGGTTTCTATGAATATACCAAAAATTTTTGCCTTTTGCATCCTTGAAATAATACCTAAAGGCAATGGCAATACATTCGTACTAAATAATATAATAATGAAGTACAAAATATTATCTGAGCGAGCAATGACGTTTCTGACCCTGTAGAAATAAACTTGATGATAGGGATCTTGAGTGAGTTGAGCTCGCTCATATTTTCACTTTTTCTAATTTTACCCCGACAAAACATTGTAAATCCCTAAATGACATTCAAAAAAAAATTCACTTACACAACAGTCTCACTGTTCCTTTAAATCGAATTCTGTAATAATGAAACTTAGAGAATGATGAAACTCCCAGAAAGCCAGAATCATTGAACATAGATAAATGTGTTGTCCTTATATAGATTTTCTTGATAAAAAGATGCAGCTTGACGCAAGACAAGGCGACAGGGTCTAATAATACGATGATGTAGAAATGGTTTTCAAGAACTTTGTAGGGTCTTTAATAGGGCTTGAAAGGGTGTTTCTCGGAAGGTTTAGAAAAAATGCTCTTAACTGATATTTTAGAAGAGGAATTAAATAGTCCTACGGTATTTCGGGATGAATCCAAATTAAGCGCCGCATATGTGCCATCTTCTTTACCCCACAGAGCGTCATCACTTCGAGAGTTGGTTCGTCTATTCTTAGGCGTGATGAAAAAACCAGGTGAAATGAGTCAACAAGTTATCATTAGTGGAAGTATAGGAATTGGAAAAACAGCGCTCTGCAAATGCTTCGGTAAGGTCCTAGAGGAATATGCTAAAACCAACAACATGAACCTACATTATATCCATGTCAATTGCAGGCGTAAAAAATCGCGCTTTTTAATTTTAAGAGAAGTTGTTCATCACTTCAATCCAACTATCCCACACAGAGGTTATTCACCAGAAGAATTACTTCATATGTTACATCACTTATTAGAGTCACAGAATATCCATTTGGTATTAGCACTTGACGAATTTGACTTTATTTTGAGAAAAAAAGACGCTTCACTTCTTTACGACCTTATAAGATGGACAGATGAACATATTGACGGTATTCAGCGGGTTTCTCTTATCGTTATAGTCCGTGATAGAGTATACCTGAAAGAATTAGATGTTGGCACACTTAGTTCACTTCAAAATAATCATATCTATCTAGCGCCTTATTCTGCCGCACAATTGGTAAATATTTTGCAGGAACGTGCAACTGATGCATTGTTTGACTTTGCAATTAATCCCGAGGTCCTCAATCTAATTGCCGATATTGCCAGTGAACGAGGTGATGCACGTTTTGCGTTGGAACTTCTATGGCGTGCAGGAAAGTATGCTGACCGCGATAGAGTTACCTCGATTTTTCCGGAGCATGTACGGTTAGCGAAAGGTGATATCCACCCTGATTTTAGAAAGGATATCTTCCAAGAATCATCATTACATCATCAGCTTGTACTATTGGCCATTATTCGGCAATTGAAAAAACATGACGCTGCGTATACAACCACCGGAGATGTTGAAACCACCTACAACATTATCTGCGAAGAATATCACGAAATTCCACGTAAGCACACCCAACTGTGGGAATACATTAAAGAACTTGAGCAATTATGCCTCATCACGACTAAAATCTCTGGTAAAGGTATACGAGGCAAAACTACTCTGATTGGATTGCCGGATGCACCCCTGTTCCTACTAGAAAAAAAACTTCAAAACTATTTGAAGGAGTGTGAAAAATGACACTTGACATGACAGATATTCTTATTCAAAGTTCTCCCTTTCCACCTATTGAAGAAGTACTATCTTCAAAAGGAAAAATAAAAATCTTAAAGATTTTAACGCATTACGAAGAATTAAACATCTCTGAGATCGTAAGAAGAGCGCAACTTAATCATGCTACCGTCACTCAGCATCTCGATTACTTTAAAGCCATCGGAATCGTAGAAGAAAAATCATTTGGCCGCATAAAGATTTATCGGTTATCACCAGAGGATGCAAAAGTCAAAGTAATTCGTGATCTAATGGAATCTTGGGAGCACTCAGAGTTAAGCAACAACATTCGCAACTCATAAGTATAGGTTTTTAATATACCCTAAATTTATTCCATCAGTTAAATACGCAGTCGCATCATCAAATTCAATGCATTTTTTAGTAAAAAGTGGTCCTAAGAACTTTGACTGCAGGTCATTAAACGCCGTTCCTTTGATTAAAGGATGAAAAGCTGGAAATATTATGATTTCAGGATTTCCTATCTTTCTTTTAATAACGTGATCTGTGTCAATTTCTTTATCGCTTACTGAAGTTTTATTTTTTGAAAAGTGGTTTTGAATCTTTTTCTTGTCCCATTTTGTTCTTATCCAGACTTTTTCTACGTGATGTATTCCTAAAGAATCCTTTAATCTAATCGCAGGATGGTTATGTCCCATAAATAATGAATTTACATCTAGTAAATCATTTGCTGGCCAAGTATGGCCATGTAACAATCCGATTTTCTTAGCCCCATTCTGAATAGTAGATCCTTTAGAGGGGTGACAGACTATATTTTTTGGAATTAACTTCTCCAAATTACCGTCGTGGTTTCCTGGAAAAATTTCAACTTTGATTAATTTTGCCAAGTTCTTAAAAAGGCGTGGTATTTCTTTCCACTCTTGAATAGAGATACTTGGGATATTATGTTTCACATCTCCAAGAACTACTAATTTCGAGGGAGCGTATTCATTTATGAGTTTTTTTAATTTATCTTCAATTAGAGGTGTTTGTGAAGGAAAATGAATCCCCTTTTTGGCAAATTGTCTTTCAAGTCCAATATGGAGGTCTGCTACAATGAGAACACTTTCATGAGTTTCAAGTAATAATGCAGCCTCTCCTTCTAATGGCAAATATGACCCCATTGCAACAACACTCTTGAAGAGGAGATACTTAACTAAGCCCGAAATAAATCATAAAAAATCTCTTTTGTCTGGATGTTCATAGTTCAACGTCTTTGAAATTATCACCCAGAAGTACAATATTTGCTAGAAGAGCATTAAGTTGAATTTCCTCATTGGCACCTTCGCTTAGCCTGAATTCTGCTTCTCCTAACAAATTTATAAGTTTAACTTTCAGGTCATCATTTTTGAAATTCATTATTTCAGAATTCATTTGCTTAAGGATATCTATACCTGATAAACCGTGTTTGACGAGTAGTTTATGAAGTTGTTCTCTGGCATCCATAAAATTGTTTTTAAGTGCGTATCTTATCATTTCTTTAATTTCTTCAGGATGGACACGACCTGTTACTTGGTAAACAACATCAGCTTTAATTTCATCTTCAAACGCTGCTGCTGCTTGTAGGATGTTTATACTATTTCGCATATCTCCTCTAGAACTTTCCAAAATAGCATTAATGCCTTCTTCGGTAAGATCAACACTCTCTTTTTTTGCAATATTGTTTAGTTGTTTTTTAACATCCTCTTGAGATAATGGAGGAAATCGAAATATAGAACATCGTGATTGTATTGGTTCGATAATCTTACTTGAGTAATTACCGATAAGTATAAATCTACAAGTGCGTGTGTATTTCTCCATTGTCCTTCGAAGTGCTTGTTGCGCATCAGAAGTCATGTTATCAGCTTCATCTAGTACTAGGATTTTAAATGGTACGTCTCCAAGTCCTTTTGTTCTAGCAAAGTTTTTTACTGTTGTTCGAATGACGTCAATACCTCTGGTATCACTTGCATTTAGTTCCAACAAATTTCCTTCAAAATATTCTCCAAATAAATCACGAGCCAAGCATAATGCCGCTGTTGTCTTGCCATTTGGGAGGTTTTATTGAAATAAAGACCTTGTCCCCGGAGGACCAACGAATAAACAATGCGGCATTGATTTGGTCTTAGCAAATGAGCTTAGCCTTTGTACTATGCTTTCTTGATTTATTATTTCTTTTAGACTTTTTGGGCGATATTTTTCTACCCACATCGCATATTCTTCAAACATATTTACCAGTTCTCCTAGTTCTTTGAAATTTTCCCTAAGAGATTAATAGTTTATCAGTAGATTATAGACACTTAATTGTTTTTTTTAAGAAATTATGTATCTCCTGATTTTATGGTTCACAGATTTAAAACAAAAGGTTTTGGTATAATCAAATGAGGGTATCAAATGATGAACACTTGAGAGGGGCTTAAACTACTGAAAATCTCCCGCTCGAAACTCTACAGATGGGTCGCAGAAGGACTCATTCGGCCTAAAACGATGGGAACATCATACGACTACTGTGATAACCATGTTTACCAGTCACCTACCGTAGTTAAGGAAGAAAGCCCACTCCTTTAGTGGTGGAACGATTTGCGAGAACTCATGTTTACTTGTATCACTTTCCTAAGGGCCTCTCTTACACTTAAATAGCGTTTGTCACCCTTACTTATTTGATGACTAGAGTTACAAGAACTGA
>Ga0209427_10004038_pt1 | contig 17063 bp, 12 predicted proteins | sample DeeMarSWOR136_30_FD_187465 | JGI IMG/M metagenome (GOLD analysis project Ga0209427, IMG submission 187465) | Marine sediment microbial communities from White Oak River estuary, North Carolina - WOR-1-36_30 (SPAdes) (version 2) | ecosystem: Environmental > Aquatic > Marine > Intertidal zone >...
TCTCCATTAGCAGTTCAGTTTGGTAGACGGCCCTGGGTGGACGCCCCCGTGTAGGATCAGCCCACGGGTCGCTGACAAACTGCTGAGCCTCTTCCTTGGCGCGGGGAGGCTCAGGCGAAAGCCCCCTATCCCCTCTCAAGTAGAACTTCGTCCACTTAGTCTCCGCAAGAGGCCACTCATTCTCGTAACGCCACGTGTTTATTCCCTGGACGAACATAAGTATGGGCGGCTCATCCATTATGCCTGTCTCTAAACCCTTCAGCCAGTGATCATACCACCTTATACACACATCCTGCACTTCATGGAATGGCCTGTGCATGCCATAATATTGCGCCGCCGGAATGAGTAATAACTTTTTTTATCCTTTGAGGTTCCTACACTCTGGTACGCGTCGAAAGCACCTGGCAGATGAATGGCCCATCCGTTCCAGCGAGCGCCAAGGTAAGTCGGCACCATTATCTTTTTGAGCCTTGGGTAAGGAGACATTCGTTCATAGTATGGGCCGTCATAAGGGTGCATGAGTAGATCAAACACTTGCGGGTTCACCTCTGGAGTCTCTAGCAGCAGATGAAGCCATCCATTGCATTGGATATCAAGATTGTTCTTAAGTTCCCAAATTTTTTTGTCTATCTCCTCCTTCGAAAACTCATTGAAGCTTGCCGGCACAGGCGTGCCACGCCGCGGTATGTTATTTCGCATTCTGATTGCAAAGTGATGGCCAAGTATACCGCCATGATAGTAGGAATGACGATACCGATCCGTAAATCCCTCAAAGGGAAAGATCGCCTTGAGGCCGGGTGGTTGTTCTGCAGCGATGAAGTACTGCGAAATGGCGAAGGAGGACATACCTGCCATGCCCACATTTCCGTTGGACCAGGGCTGTTCCGTTATCCATCCGATGAGGTCGCACCCATCCTTTGCCCAGTCGTGATGGGCAAACTCACCCTCAGACTTTCCTATCCCTCTCACATCAGGAATTACCTGGACGTAACCTCTAGAAACATAGTAGCCTTGTTCCCCGCATTCATGGCCTCCGTTTCCCCTGGACGTATCCATCCCATATACTGGACAAGTAGGCAATTTCTGTGACCCCTTTCCGTACCAAGAGAAGGAGGCGAGGGCAGGAAATTTCCCTTGCGCTCGTGGTCGGTATATGTCGACGCAAAGCCGTACTCCATCTCGCATAGTCACCCATACGTCTTCCTCCAATTGAACATCATACCGAGGCTGAGAGATTAACTCGTGCCAATCCTTTTTCATAGTATCCTCCTTCTTAAGAAAAAAATGAGTAAACTACCCTGATCTTCCCATTCCCCATTTTTTGACGAAGCCCTCCATCTCTACTGTCGTCTATTATAAAAGAAAGCGACAGGATAACCCAAATTTTCTACCCCCAAGCAAGGAAAATAAAGGACTCGCTAAAGGGGAGAGAGAGAGGAAATGTCGCCTTTTTATACGGAAGACGACAGGGAATCGCGACCCGAGGCGATTGTCTCGCTCCACTGGATTACACCAAAAATCTTCAAATGCAAATTCTTATCCAATTCTTCTAGCCTAACAAAAGCTAATCCACTTTCAGTCCCTTATATTTGTCAAGTTGGTGTACTGTTTCAAAAAAGTCAAGACAAATTTTTTCCAATGACATCACGAGGTGTGAGATCTTTGAGTCTTATAGATTTTTAACCGTCCTTAGCCTTCAGAAACTCCCGTACATAACGGGCTCGATAAAGAATGGTGTTATCAGCCAGACGATGCACTGTCCGCAAGTAGTCTTCGAACTTCACAACTTCCTGGTCAATGGTGGAGAGATTGATTAGAGGAGAAGCTGAGATCCGCCCGGTTCTTCGAAGGGCCTCAAGAAGCTGTCTCAAAACAGGACGTAATTCCTTCAAGCTACGCATGCCGGGAGGGGTGCAGTGAGAGGTAGGGAAATGTTTGCAGAGAAGGGATGAGACCGTGCTCTCTCCTATGGATGCTGGATCCAACCGCTGTTGCTTCAACCACCGTCCAAAATGAGCGGCTGCCCGCAAATAAAGATGGATGGTGTACGGAGTGTGGCGGCGCTTAACGAGGTAAGCTGTAAGCTCCTTCAGGCCCCCCCAACGAGGTTACTTTGAAGACGTTTCAATGTCTAGGCTTGATGAATGTAATGTTCAATCACGGGTGTCCTCCTTTCTGATCAAAAGAGATACACCCATTTCATGCTGAGTTGCAGTAAAAGTCAGGCAGGTCCATACGGGCAATCAGGCTCCTAACTCAGCATAATTTCGAAATTAGAATAATTAGGATGTAGGATCGCCCGCTTCAGAACCTGCTCACAAAAGTAATTATCCAGAGGTGCCCTCGGAACTTGGAGAAACAGGGTTAATGGTTCCCATAGTTGAGTATCCGAGCAGAAGCGAGGCTATCATTGCCGTCGCCATACCCAGGATAAATGACCAAGTAAACGTGCCTGTTATATCGGCTATCCAGCCAGCAGTGATAGGGGAAATGATCGAGCCAATGCCCAAAAGCAGAGTCCAAAACCCGACAACAGTCCCGGTAGACCCCTTGGGGAAATAGTCTCGGGCGCACGCAGCATATAAGGGCCAGGTACCACCTTGACCAAGGCCGAACATGAGACTGAATAAACCCAATGTCAAGAATCTTTGGCAGTACACCATTCCCAAGCTGCCCACACCCACTATTACCCCACAAAGCATCATGAGCCTAATCCTCCCTAGTACGTCGGAAAGCGAACCCAGACCGAGCTTCCCCAGTAGAGATGCGGCACCCATCATAGTTATTAGTCTGGCTGCAAGCTCGTAGGGCAGTCTCACCTCCTGCACAGCGTAAGTGCTTAGGAATGTATAAGGAATAACCGTTGAGAAGCCTAGCAGCAGGTAAGAGAGGCCTATCAGCCAGAACTTGATGTCTCGCAGGAGCGTCGCATACGTCGCTCTGAGTGGTTCACTAGCGTAGCCACCAAGCTTTGGATGCCGAAGGCTAGACTTCTCCGCCGGGTGGCTCCTCACCAGAACAAAATTTGTTGCTACCAATAAGAGCGCTAATGTGCCCACCCCCTGCCATCCCATCCTCCAGCTATAAGCTCCCACTATCAGCGGCATAGCTGCACCGCTTGCGGTAACGCCAAGCGAAGCCCCGGCATCAATGAAAGCAACAGTTGTGCCCCTCCACTTGTCGTTTACCAATCGCTGCGCGACGGCTACAACAGGGGCCCAGCAAGCTGAAGCACCTATGCCAGCCAGCATAAAGAAGACGCTGGCTTCAATAAGCGATGAGGAATAGCCCATGAGGAACGCTCCAACACCGAGGATGGCCGGAAATAGGGTGAGAAGCACCCGAATATTAATTCTGTCGCCCAACAAACCGAGTACAGGTGAAAATACCGTGTAAGCGATGAAGTATGAGCTATAAATCACCCCTGCCTCGGTCTTCGAAATCGCTAGGGAAGGGAGCATCTCAGGGAGAAGCACACCATAGGTATGCCTAATAGCAAACGATGTAAATGTCGTACAAAAGCTAGCTGTTACGAAGGCTAGGCCACGTTTATTCATATGTTATATAGCTCCGAGCATGCTAAATACCCTTAGTAAATCACGTTTGACCAGTTCCCAAAGGCTTATTATCTAAATTTGACCCATCGGTGACTCTAGCTATGGAAAATCAAACAGCCCTAGAGAAATGTCACTCCAATGTTAGGCTACCCAATATGTTACATCTCTCACATAGCCAAAATCCTGATGAAATCTCGTACCAAGGGAATCGTCAAGTCCTCAGCTCCCCCCGGTACCTTTACTCCGAGGAAATGCATATTGAACTCCATTATATCGAACCCAACTAAGGTAAAACTGTTGTGCTGACATGCATCTCTTATGATAGTTGCAAGATCTAAAAGGTTTTCCCTGTCAATCCCCAACCCATCCATATAGCGTGCTGCATGAGTACAGCGAAATGCCCCCACATCTAGATCGCAGCTCACGTACAGGTAGGGGGTTGTGATCTTCTCATGAATAAATTTTGTAAGCGCTTTCACGTATTCCCCTTCGAATTGCCATGATGGAAAGAAACTGCACCCCCGTTCTTCAAAGCTGAGATAACTCCGTCGAAAGGTATTTCCTTTTGAGTCTATTTCCTGCCTTGGGTAATCTGCTACCCCGATAAATTTAAGATTTTCAGGCAAGACCATTCCGGCATCGATAAGGTGGGACCAGAAGTTTCCACAACAGAACTGGTTTTTATATGCGACAGGGATAATTGGGAAACCAAAAGGTACATTGGTCATAGAATCTGGGTTAGTCCCACAGGTTTCAGCAAGTCTCACCGATACTGGAATAGCATCGAAATGGCGATCAAGCACTACTACGCTGAGATTCTCAGGGCCACATTCTTCTGCTAATGCTGAGATAACACCCGTGGTGGCTGAGTGGTCAATACCTATCATAATAGGCATTCCCGGCAAAATCTTACTCATAACAAAAAGTTGTAACTGCCTTACTATTTCAAGAAGGCTCCCGCTATCAAAGAAACTTCCCATATTTTTGGCGGTGACTAGCGGCAGGTCTGATGCCTCTGGCTTTGGCCCGAGCCAAGAAGGAACAGGAAACTTTCCTGCAAGCTCGATATGTTGTTCCTCCAAAATATCTGCGATACTTTTTGTCACAGCGTCATATGGGTCTGAACATGCTGAAGGCCAGCCCACATCTTTCCCCCGCGCCATCATCCATGCCCGCTTGAGTTCAAGACTCCAAGGGTCATCAGCTGGGTCCAGTGCAACACCAAACAACTTCTTCGAATGTCTATCTACTACCGTTATCCGGTTTTCCATCTAACCTATTATGTTGATTCCATAATAACATTGCAATTAATCATTTTAATGAGATTGAATCCAGACCATATTTCCATCTAAACATGACGGGTGATTCGTTTAATTCTTGAAACCATTGCTGAATCAGTTCCTTAAGTTCATTTTTGTGTTAACCCGCATGCCTCTTAAGAGCGTCTTTGTGTTCTTAGCAAATAGCATCTCAATGGTGTTGAGCTATAAACCGTGCTTAGGAGTAAATACGAACTCAAACTTCCCTTCCTCCAACGAGCACCTTTTTATCTCATTTTTGTCTCACTTTTCAAGAAACATTATAGCCCCGAATCCAGTGATTTAACTACTATTTCAAAGAGTTATTGTAATCAGGTAAAAATCGACTAGTATGACCTTGAATCTTTCTGAGAAGAAACTATCAAACTTGCGTATAAGGAAGGAAATTGTTAAATCAAACCCTCTTTCTTCATCAAAGTAGCCAAGTTCTTGCCTTTCTCTTGCGAAGGTTCCCCTTCTACAAATTTACACTGCTTTTCAGGATGAAAGGCAAACAGATTGCAAATCGTTCTTTGTGTTAGCTTGTGAAGATCAATTTCGAGATCTACTGCATTGAAGATCTTTATTGGTTTCTTACTAACAGCTTGTAGGGCTCGAACAGAGATGTATCGTAGTTCGCCTACCTCGTTACTCACCGTGACAAGTGCAGGCATCTTTGCGTTAACAACTTCATACCCATCCTTACATAGCTTTTCAACGATAACACAATCACCCCTGATATCTACTTTCCGAGCTAAGGTGGCCGCCGGAAATTGAAGCATCTGTGCTATAAACAGCCCTGTGACTCCAAAATCCCAATCGCCAGCTTGCCTACCTGTGAGTATAAGATCATATAATCCGATTCTTCTGATAAAGCTTGACAGAACATAGGCTGTTGAATAACTGTCGAGATCTTTAAAGTGCGAGTCCTCCAAAAGGATTAGCTCATCAGCACCAGCAGCTAATGCCTTTCTAAGAATTGGTTGGGCAAGCTTTTCCCCCATGCTAAGGACCGTGACTTTTGTGTCAAATTGGTTTTTTATCCGCAGAGCTGCTTCCAAGGCATTCTCATCAAAAGGATTGATGACAGGTGGAATCCCCACATGGACTACTTTTTTTGCCTCAGCATCGACCTTAAAGGCGTCCGCAGGACCTTCCGGGTCAGGAACTTGCTTTATACAAACGAGTATCTGTAACTGCTTCACAGCAGCTCCTTTAGCTTTTTCACAAGAGCAGGCACCACATCTTCGTATTGACCGATTACTCCATAGTCGGCCGACTGAAATATGGGTGCTTTTGGGTCACTGTTTATAGCTATGATCTTCTTGGACCTAAGAATGCCTGACAAGTGCTGTGAAGTCCCTGATATCCCCACGGCGATATATAGCTCAGGGGCTACCTTCTCCCCAGTCAAGCCAATTTGGCGAGAGGAAATAACCCAGCCCCGATCTACTAGAGGCCTGCTTGCTCCCAGTTCTACTCTATCAAACCGTCTTTTCAGTACGTGTATAAGCTCCTGGAGTTCTTTAAGTCCTTCGATCTCCTTAATGCCTCTTCCACCAGAGACGACAACGTCTGCTTTGTCCAAACTAGCATTTTCCTCTTCCTCTATAACTCTTTGGACTAGCAGCGTCCTTACTGAGGATTTATCAATGACCGGATTAAAATCGGTAACTTTCCCTCCTCCCTTGCTTTGTCTAATAGGTTCCGTCGCTTTTGGCCTTACTGTTGCCACCCCTGGTTCACTTTCAACCTTGAATGTAGCAATAACATTACCGCCATATACTGGTTTGGTGCATAGCAATGCATTTGTTCTTTGGTCGACCTCAAGGTCAACGCAGTCTGTAATAAGTTCCGCTCCCAGCCTGTAAGCTAGCTTTGGACCTAGTTCCCGATTATTCAAGGTATGACCCATAAGGATGAGAAAAGGGTTTACCTCTTGAGATAGATCTTCCAAGGCACTAGAATAGATGTCAGCCTGAAAGTCGGCAAGCAAAGGACTCTCAGTGGAGTATACATCATCTGCAAAGTAGATAATCTCTTTTAAAATGCCTCTGATTTCGTGGCCAATTACCGCAGCACATACGTTCCCTTGGAGGCTATCTGCAACTTTCCTCGCCAGTCCTAGTACTTCAAGGGTCACAGAAGCAACCTTCCCGTTCTCTCCTTCTACCAAGACCAGGACTTTTTTGACCCTTTTACTCTCGTTCATAAGTCTTAGCCTGTTGGGACTTCCTATTCCTCAATGCTTCCTGTTTACCAGCGAGATATTGGTAGGCGTCCGCCACTCCTTTCGGGTCGAACACATCCTTGATTTTCCTCTTAAAATCGAAGTAGTCACCAAGGGCAGCATTTTCTAACTCATCTATCAATGCTATTACACTCGCCTCTATGCTGCCGTTTCCCATCAGCTTTTCCTCTATGGCTTTTCTGTGCGTCTCCTCCAAAAATTCTCGGCGGCCTGCCATACAATCCAAGTTGCGGGTATCTGTAAAGATCGGATATTCAGTATGGCCAGCTGCTCTCTGTTCAATGGGTCCTCCCCAGCAAGATTCGCCCGCCGTATCAATTAATATCCCTCGTTCAATGTACTTCTTCTGGAATTCCCGCACCCATTTCTTAAGTTTGGCTTGCGCACTCCAGTGCATTATTTGGCCCATTCCTGAGCCCATGTCTCCGGCACCGATACGGAACTCCGTACAAGGTTTGTGAGCAGCAATTTGGGCGCAGAAAAATCTTTCTTTATCTTCTTCGGTCAGGACACCCGCCAAAAAGTCTGTGGCTCCAGTTTCACCTATTATCTCTTTTAGCACCTTTTCCTTATACCTCAGCTCTCTTTCCGAATAGCCAGCGATTACTACTGATAACTCATCTAAGCTTTTATCTACTAATCCCGCAGATCTCAACCTTTCCCAAATCTCATAGTGATCATCATTCGAGCTCCCCATCCATCTTTGAGGGTGCATAAATAGAGGGTGACACCAAGCATGATAAGCTATCTCCTCCTCAGTCAATTTATAAACTGCCTCGGCAAGCTTTTCTGGACTTGGAAATGCCAGCAGATATACCCTCATATTATGTGGAACTTTGTATCCTGGGTTTTGGTTCTCGCCTCTTATTTCCAGTGCCGCTGGCCCCGGCCACGGGTAAAGTTTAACCGCTACCTTAGTAAATATGCCCAATCCACCAAAAGCCCCGGTATTCCCTCTATAAATCCCTGGTAGCCCAGGGCCAGGATAGCCTGCCTTGCCTTCTTCGACTAAACCCCATCTCACAACTTCTCCGGTTGGCAAAACCCATTCGGCACCTAAGCAATTGCGACCGTTGTGGCTCGCAGTAGTAGCATCATGGCCGTGCCCCCACCCGTTGGAAACAGATGCTAACACTGAGGTCTCGGAGCCAGCCCCGATTATATGACAAGTTAGCCCCTTCTTACTGGACTCCACAGCAAGCTCCCGGCACGTAACATAGGGCTCCACTATTGCGTACATATTCCTATCCTCTAGCTTAATGATCCTATTCATTCTCCTCATATCGACTTGAAGCGATCCCTCTCTGGTAGGAACACCCCAAGCACCCAGCCCTGTGGAAAGGGCCTTGTAGGTTATACCATATCTGTTACACACCTTTGCAATCGTCTGTACCTCTTCAGTATTGCCGGGCAGAATTACGGCACCTAACTTCACTGCCTCATATATGTCCTTACTTGCCTGCCCAACCGAGCGTGGAAATGGCTGAAAGACGTAAGAGGCAATTATAGCAGGGTCTTCTGAAAAATTGTCTGGACCAACTATATTCTCCAGTAATCTAGCTGCTTCTCTGCTTTTAAGCATTACCTTACCTCCTTTAAGAGTTCAACAATATCGTATACTGGGAATTTTCCTCCGCTTTCCTTAACAGAGTCTTTAAAATTTCTCTCACACCAGGGACATGAGGTAACCAGTGCTTCAGCACCTGAAGCTTTCGCTTCCTCTATCCTCTCCATCGCGGTTCGGTGAGCGAAGTCCGGAAAAGCTTCCAACACCCCAGCGCCAGCTCCACAGCACCATGAATTTACTCTATTTCTCTCCATCTCCACAAGTTCTAGGCCGGGAAGGCTCCTCAGTATATTTCTGGGAGACTCATAAACACCTCTTTCGCCAGTTCGCAAAGGTTTTCGCGGCTCTGAGACATACATATGTCCCAAAACTTTCTTCCACTCTCCATTCCAAGGTTCATATGCTTCCCCTAACCTTCCAAGATGGCAGGGATCATGATAGGTAATTCTCATTGTAATCTTTTTTCTGAATTTCAATTTGCCCTCTTTCATTAGTCGGTCCAGATACTCGGTAATATGCAGCACCTCCACATTTAACTTTACGCCAATCCAAGGATAGTAATATTTGAATGCGCTATAGCAATCGGCACAAGGGGTCACCAATGTAATTGCCCCTGATTCTCTAACCACACTTGCAACACCTTCAGCATACTTTTCCATCTCTCCTCTAAGCCCTATATCAAAGGCACGAAGCCCGCAGCAAACTTCTTCTCTTCCCGCGATCCCTAGATCAATACCTGCATCCCTTAATAGGATAGCGCTTTCTGTTACCACATTTCTCAGCTCTTCGTCATAGGCGAGTCTACATCCAGAGTGAAACAGGATATCTACCTTCTCTCTAGTAGCATCCTTTAGCCCTAACCCTTCAGCCCAATCACTTCTCTTAGTCTTCGGATAGCCAAATACATTGCCTTCCTTCCTCAGGCCATCTATCAGCGCCATGTGTTCAGGCAGTATTTGACCATCCTCAACGAATTTAACCCTTAGAGCATGGAGTATCTCATTGTTGGAAATCATGTTTCCCATAATAACCCTGCAGTTTGTGTCACAGGCACCATCCAGGGGGCACCTGTAAATAACGTCTAACAGCTTATCTGAATACGGAATTCTTCCCTTCAAAAACGACCATGCTACATTCAGTTTGCCACTACAGGAATATGCGTGAAAATTCTGGTCTTTAATACTGGGGCAGGTTTGTGAAAATCTGTGGCTCTTCATGAAGGGAATATTCACAAACTTACAATAACTGCACCTACCGCACCAATACAATTCTTGTTCGTAATCATCCAATTTTTTAAACACCTTAGCCTCCTTAAAAGCATAATTTGCCGCTATTCATGATGTCATTCGGGTCAAATATCATCTTAATCTTTCTAAGAACACTGGTTATCTCTGCATCTCTGTATACTATGTTCGCTAGCATGCCATAAGGTCTACTGTAATATGCACCCGCACTATGTATTTTTTCAGCTATATCCATAAACAGACTTTTAACCTTTTCGACCTCCGTTCCATCTTGTGGCTCATAAGGAATAACCACTTCACACTGACACTGGCATCCTTGAATTATTGGTTGTATATAAATACTTAGATCGGCGGTTGGGTATCCATGTTCTCCTGCTATTTCGGTTGTCAAGTGTGCTATTCCTGGCGTTCTGTCTAATGTCGTCTCGAAAGGCAAAACCTGGCAGGAACCCTTGTACCTAAGCCTTCGGTCGCATTTGGCAGTTTTTCCAAGAATCCCCAATATAGCCAATGCGCTGACTCCTCCCACTTCGCCTTTTAGCTGCAGTCGTTCTTGCGTAGCCATTTCCCTGACCTGCTCTTCTTTGTACTCCACTTTTTCTTCAGGATGCCTTTCATAACCCGCAATATTAAGGAACAGAACCCATGCAGGCAGAGAAGCCTGTAACGTTTTAATTTCCTGACCTTCCTCCGCAAGTACGTTAGCTAAGCTAAAGGAGTTTAAAATAAAGAATTCCTCAACAATGCGACGCCTCAAAACCTTTTCTGTGAAGGGCAACAAATCTCCTAAGTTTTGTGCTGCAACAAGAAAGGGCCTCTGGATGCATGACTTTATTCGACAGTAAATAGACGCCCAAGAAACAATCCCAAGGGTTCCTTGAGATCCTTGAACCAGTCTCAGCCAATCAATGCTACTGGGCCCCAACGGGTGTACCGGAATTATCTCCCCGGTTCCCACCTCTCTTTTGCTTCCCTGAGCTGTGTCCCCAAACCTTTGTATATGGCCATTCCCAAAGACTATTTCCCCGCCCACCAGAGGATCACAGAAATCCCAGTGATCTTTCGGTATAGTAATCGGCTCCCTCTCCAAAAAGCTGGCAAGAACGGATTTCGTTGAGCGCGGCAGGAGCGGTGTATAGGGAACCATGCCTTTAGCCTCAAGTGCGGATCGAAGTGTGTCAAAGGTTACCCCAGGCTCAATAACAGCTATCCTGTTTCGGCGATCAACCCTTACAATCTGATTAAGTTCAGATAAGTCCACGCATACCCCTCCACCTGTGGGGACTGTATCCCCATGAAACCGGGGAGGCCCAGAGCTTATGGGGATAATCGGCATCTTAGTTTTATTAGCTAGATCGATTATCTCTTTAATTTGGTCTGTATCCTTGGGTTTTACAACACATAGGGCTTTCCTTGGGGAGACGAAGCTATGATCCTTGGAATAAAGTTCTAAAGTAGCTTCATCCTCGTAAAAACGATCTGAACCAACAAGAGTTACTAAACCTGACTGCAGAACAATACTCATTGTCACCTCCGCATAGCTATCTTCTGAAGTTTCTCAATCTCTGTCCTATAGGCATTCTCATCGGAGACACCGTGTCTAAGAACTCTCTTGCCCGCCTCTCTGAGAATCTATCCCTCCACCGGTAATAGAGTGTCTGACTAATCTGATGCTCACGGCAAATCTCGGCTGCGGTCCTCTTCGCTTTGAGACCCTCCATCACAATTGCCAATCTCTCATCTGCTGTCTACTTCCTCGCTCCTCTGTGCAGGCAGGTGCTTCATTTTCCTTCACCTCCAGTTTAAAGGTTATCCCTCCTTTATAATAGCTGGCAACGTTCAGGACATCGTTAAGTCGAAGCTTTGAGACTTTTTACATTTTGATGCCGTGACCGGCATCATGGGTTATCACAGTCGGTAATCGTATTCTTCGACCTGGATCGCACCGAGAAAAAGCTTTAGCTCTTGTTCTTTGACATCGATAGTAGCCACAACGTATTCGTGCCAGGTCTCCGGTGGAGTCAAAAATATTTCGCCGAAGATATTCAGCCGGCAATCGCTTTCGATTGTCAAAAAACGAAAATAAATAATCTCCTGAGCGTTGTCAGGTAGGGATTCTACCTCTACACCTTTGGTGTATCCACTCCCCATAGGTCTCAGTGCACCGCTTTTTACCCCAGGTGCAAGCGATTAAAACAACCAAACCAATAATCCTCCTGCAATAAACAATAGTCTTCTCTCTTACTCAAGCTGTTTTTCTATCGCCCTTTTATTTAGTTTCCAGATTATAGCTGTAGTAAAGAAACCAAGAATGGCTCCAATGACATCTGTTTTCCACTCCGGGAAAGTAATTAGTACCCCCGCAAGAACGAGCGGGCCACGCATAATTAACGGAACCTTTCCTACCCTCACTAGATAACCTTCCATCCCGGCTGCAATGATTGTTATCCCCAGCAAGCAGAGAGCAATAGAATAAAATGACTCAAAAAGTGAAGGTCCTTGCAGAATTAAGGCGGGGTTGAAGAGAAAGAAGAAGGGGATAATGTATATCACTACCCCAAGACGCATAGATTGGAGCGCGGTTCGCATGGGACTGGACTCGGCTATGCTTGCAGCAATAAAAGAGCCGGGAGCCACCGGAGGGGTTATGGCAGCAAGCATGGCATAATAAATGATAAATAGATGAACAGCTAAACTATTTAGCCCCCCTATTTTTACCAGGGCAGGGGCAAGCGTTACGGCTAGAAAGAGATAAGCAGGAACGATCATGCCTACCATGCCCATCAGATAGCAAGCCACCACTCCCAGAAGAAGAACCAGGTATAAATTTTCGCCACCGAGAGCAACAAGCGATGCGGTGGCCGAGCTTGCGACGCCTGTCCCTATCAATCCAGCCATAATACAGCCCAAAGGAAGCAAGATAGCAAAGGTCTCCACTATTAGCTTTCCGGTTACAAGAAGGACACTGACCATCCTCTGCGGCGTCATCCTATTCGCTCTTGTAGTGAAGGATAAGAGAACCATCAACCCTGAAGCATAAAACGGTGCCCTCGTCTCCCACCTCATAAATAGAAGCCCCCATACGAGGAAAACTAAAACGGTTACGAATGGCCAACCATCCTTAAGCGTTTTCTTTAGGGACGGTATCTTGTCGGCTGGAAGTCCCCTAAGGCCAACCTTGGCCGCATAGAAATCAACCTGCATCAGCAGTCCAAAATAATAGAGTATAGCCGGTATAAAGGCAGCAGCAATAACAACAGCGTATTCTACACCTAAAATCACACACATGACAAAAGCTACTGCTCCCATCACCGGCGGCATAAGCACTCCACCAGTTGAAGCGCAGGCTTCTATGGCTCCAGCATAATAGGGGGGATATCCTAACCGCTTCATAGCCGGGATGGTAACGGAACCTGTAGCCACTACATTGGAAAAAATACTCCCACTCAAGCTGCCAAAGAAGCAACTTGCGATGACGGCAACTTTAGCTGGTCCTCCTCTAAACCGGCCCAAAAGGGCAAAGGCCAAATTGAGAAAGAATACGCCTGCCCCGGAACCTATCAAAACTCCGGCGAAAATAAGAAAGCCGAAAAGAATAACTATTACCCGTGATGGTATCCCAAGTACACCGACCGTGCTAAAGTTTATCAAGGATATCGTGAAGTCAAGAGGAAAGGACATCCCATAAAGTGGTCCGGGCATATAGTCAGCATATAAAGGGTAAAATCCCACTATTACACACAAACCGGCGTAAACACCACCCGCCATCCTTCTGGCGGCTTCCCAAAGCAAGAAGAGAAAAATGGAGCCTAAAAGGAGGTTAAATGGCTTAGCCGGCACCCAATCACTCCCCGCGAGTATCGAATCGGCGTTTAAGAAGAAGTAAATAGAGATGCCAAAGATCAAAGCAGCGAAAACGATATCATACAGCGGGACTTTTTTATCTTTCTTGGAACCTGGCAAGAGAAGGAACGTGAAGGTAAAAAAACAAGCGAATAAAAGGTAATAAAAGGCAAACTCGCTCAGAAAGACTTTTCCAACCGTATAACCAAAATGATAGCTAAAAGCAATCGCAATTCCTATAGCCGAAAAGGTCGGGAAAATAACCTTCAGGAACTTAGGCAGTGTTTCGTATCTTGTAATTTCAGCTACTTTGATTTCCGTTTCCACACGATTTCCCATCCGTTACGCGACTATTGCGAGCTAAAGAAGTTGTCTCTTTGTAATGCGGGTAAGGAGGAGACATCACTGTCTCCCCCACCCTTGAGAACGGTAAATGAAAGTTTCCTCGCAAACGACTCACGCAACCCGAAGAGCTCTACTGCTCAGGTTTCCCTTTTATATTAAAGAAAAGGGTCGATATACAAAACTAATTATGTATCAAAAGCTGCCCCCAAAGGGCCTACGTCCTCTGATTTCTGAAGTCAGCCGTCAGGCTACCTTTACCATTTCCATTTTTTGCCAAACACTGGCAAGTCTTTCTGAAAACCAGCCCAGAAGTCAATCCACTCTTTGTTGGCCGGGTCTATCTTAATCTTCTTTTTGTCTGCCTGGGCTATAGCCGCCTTATAGGCGTCCACCCACTTAGTGAGTCGCTCTACATTCGCCTTTTGACGGGCGTCGTCAGCGGCAGTCCATAGCCCCTTTTCTTTAAGATATCTGATGGTGCCCTCATGAAGCGGGAGCCAAATGACATCCACTTGCTCTCTAAACAGTTTTAGGCTCATTGTCTCGCAGGTGACAAACTTGTCTTCATAACGTTCAAAATTCTGATCCATCCATTTAACGTATTGGTATACGAATTCTGAGTCCATATCAGCGCGGGAGTACATAAAGCGAGGAGAGATTAACATCTTAACACCTATGGCCTCCTTGACCCCTCTCGTGGCCTTTCCCCAGACTGTTGGTCCTCTGATCTCCTCAAACCTTTGTGCCCCCTCTGGGTCTTCATCATAGGGTAGGTCTATAAAGCGAAGTCCGCGTGGGCTCGACGCGGCTTCAACTACCTTTGGGTCTGGGGGGCCTACATAAACAATATCAACTTTGCCCGCTATGAAATCTGCCATCTGAGCAGAAATGGTGGCGTATTCCCGTCCCTTGCATTCAACCCCAATCCATTTCATTAGGCCCAGCGGACCAGCATCAAGAGCTACTATCGTAGGACGACGGCCAAACACATGGGTCGGTTTTATGTCGCGAATAGTCTTTATGTCAGTGTCCCCCCTTACTGCAAAGCCGTAATAGCTGAGATACTCTGTCCAAATAACCCTGTATTGATGAGGCCCTCCGCCTCTCGAAGCGTGCTTCCCTTTAGCCATCGGCATAAAATACCCGACCTCACTCTGGGCATCCCACATCATGTCAACCATGCCCGACTTTAACCATCCACTTTTTATCGCCAACGAACCCTCGGGAATTATCCTCACCTTCATTCCGGTGCTCGCTTCCAACACTGGCGTCCAAGCGGTTGCCGTCATGTGGGCAGTCGCACCTACCATAGCTGTTGCTATCCTTAGCTCGCGCGGCCACTTAAATTCAGACGCTGCCGCCCGTGCTTGAAAAGGTGTCATAAGAAGCAATATTGCCAATACCAATGCTAAGCAGACGCTACCTTTTACTGGTAAAGACTTCTTTTTCATAGCTCCCTCCTGATATAAAAATCAAAATGTATGGTCCATGTTAAAGGTTAGGTACCAATTGTCAGCGGGTAGGTAATGTATCCTCTTATATTCACCAGTTAGTCGTCGTAACTTTCTTTCTTTGCAAGCCAGGTGGAATTGTGGAAAACTATTCTGGAAAATTTATGAATCATTCTTTAGCCAGCCGTGTCAGTTTGCCTCGTCCTTATCGCCCTTATCCTTCAGGAACCATTTGCCAAAGACTACCGCTTCCTATCCCGTCTAACTAGGAATATTCATTCAGGATACTATGGTCCCTCGGTATCAACTGAGGGACCATTTATCTCCAAGCAATATAGGGTCAGATCCCGCTGGGAGGATACCTGCTTAAGGGCAAAACCCAAAGGAAAGGATAACCAATCATTTTTTACCTCGGCATTAACATCTCAAAGAAATCCTCTCGCTGTGGCACCCCTTGAGCTGACCACGAATAAGTGTTCAGGGACGAACTCAAAGGGTCTCCTGTCCTTACTCGCCAGAATGTTCTTGCTTGTTCGGACAGACCAATTAAAGACAAAAAAGGAATCCCTTATTGCTGGTTTTCTTGCGGACATCGATTCCACAACACCTCTCAAGAATGGCTTCCATAGGAATCTCTAAAACTGGGGGAGTAGATCACGGTCAAAAAATTTAACACGCGTGCCCCCCCTTAGGGACAACAATTCGTGGTGCTTCCGATCTACCCAGGTCAATTTGGACATCAGGGTATAACCACGAAAATTAACGGCCTTCTTCCCTCCGCAGAAAGGTTATAATAGCCGACGTTAGAGTTCAATAATTTTCATGCCTCGTGGTGTCCTATGGGGCACGAGTGTTTAGACAGCAATGACCTCATCTACGAATTCAATCAGATCCTTGACCTTTTCTCTCTCCTCCGCAGGTAGAACCGCCTGAAATGCTTCCTTACACCAAGGGCAAGCTGTCAGCAGAAGTTCTGCTCCGGTCTCTCTAAATTCCCTAAATCGCTCCTCGGCGACCCAATTTAAGAAATCAGAAAAGGCACTGCTTCCCCCGCTAGCGCCGCAACAATAAGTATTCTCCCCATGCCTTCTCATTTCTACAAGCTCCACCCCCAGGAATGATAATACCTCTCTGGGCGCTTTGTGTATCCCTAACCCACGACTAAGACGGCAAGGGTCATGATAACTAACCTTAACACTTAGCTCTCTTTTGACCTTTAGCTTTCCCTCCTTAAGAACATTTGCCAAAAACTCCGTAAAATGTCTGCCCCTAACCTGTTGGTGTTCGGGTTCAATTTCTGGATACCTTCTCGTTACAAATTCCTGGCAGTGAGGGTTTATAAACAGGGTTTCTTTCCCATATAGTTTTTCTATTTGCCTTGACCTACTTCTCACGAGCTCGCTCAACTCATCCCAAAACCCTAGGTCATACAAATCATAGCCACTTTCCCCTTCATCAAACAAGGCTATAGTTTTCCCTGCCTTTTCAAGCAGCCTTATTGCTGACT
>Ga0209427_10004039_pt1 | contig 17059 bp, 13 predicted proteins | sample DeeMarSWOR136_30_FD_187465 | JGI IMG/M metagenome (GOLD analysis project Ga0209427, IMG submission 187465) | Marine sediment microbial communities from White Oak River estuary, North Carolina - WOR-1-36_30 (SPAdes) (version 2) | ecosystem: Environmental > Aquatic > Marine > Intertidal zone >...
TGAACCCGGCCAGTCCAGAGAGCTTGACCTCACGGTTGAAGTCTTCCCTCTGGATGCCGGCGACCCCCAGATAACCGAGGCGTTGGATTATCTGGAGGGGGAGCAGCAGTCGGACGGTCATATCGCTGCCTTTGCCACCTCAGGCTGGTCGGTGATGGCTATCGCGGCTGCCGGTGAGGACCCGGATAGCTGGACCAACGGCGGGGACTCGATTGTCGATTACCTGCGGAGCAATATGGACCATCTGGATGCAAACAAGGCTACCGACTGGGAGAGGTTCATCCTGGCGGTGGTCGCTGCCGGGGAAAATCCCCGGGACTTTGGCGGCGTAGATTGCATAGCTACCCTGCTGGACTTTTATGATGGCACCCAGATAGGTGACGACTCCATGTTGAACGATGATTTCTGGGGCATACTGGCGCTGACCGCCATTGGCGAAACGGAGGGGGTGGCGGACAGCAAGGATTTCATCATCAGCCACCAGAACTCAGACGGTGGCTGGGGATGGGTGGTCGGAGAAGCCAGCGATGCCGATAACACTGCCGCCGCCATATCAGCCCTGCTCGCCGCCGGGCAGTCATCTGGCTCTTCAGTTATAACGGACGCCTTGGATTACCTGAAATCGCAGCAGCAGATCGACGGCGGCTTTACTTCCGAGGGCTCTACCAATGTCGGCGTTGATACCTGGGTAATAAATGCCATCGTCGATGCCGGACAGAGTCCAGTGGCTGATGCATGGCGAAAGAGCGGTAACAATCCGATAGGACACCTGCTGAGCCTGCAGGATACGGATGGGGCCTTCAAATGGTCGGCGACACAGCGGTCGAACCCGGAATGGATGACGGCTTATGCGATAATCGCCCTGCTGGGCGGCTCTTGGCCGGAGGACACTACCGCACCGACTATATCCGGCCTCAGTCCTTCGTCAGGGTCGAGCACCACTTCCACTGGCCCCACCATAGGTGCCAGCTATTCTGATGCTACCTCGGGAATTGACTCCAGCACGGCGACGATTAAGCTGGATGGGACTTACGTCACGAGCAGCGCCACGGCTACCTCGTCCGGCATCAGCTATAGTTCATCTGGACTGGGCACGGGCACTCATTCGGTCACGGTTACCGTCAGTGATAAGAAGGGTAACGAAGCCACCCGGAGTTGGTCCTTTTCCGTGACCACGAGTAGTGGCGGCGGTGGTGGGGGTGGTGGTGGCGGGGGCGGAAGTGCTGCCGGTATAACCCCGGTATCGGCTTATTTAACCAGCTCAGGCCGGTTTACCGAGGACGTCACTGCCGAGAGTGAAGACGGGAAAGTTGAGCTCCACATACCGGAGGACACCGTAGGCAAGAATAAATTCGGGGCATTGCTATCCAGCATAAGCATAGTGGAGCAGGAAGACCCGCCTGACCCACCGGAAAAAGCGAATGTTGTCGGGCTGGTTTACGACTTTGGCCCTGACGGCGCTACCTTTAACCCGCCGATAAGCCTTACCGTGGAGTACTCCAAATCTGAAGTACCTGATGGTGTTGCCGAGGAAAATCTGATTATCGCCTACTGGGATGAGGACGCAGACGAGTGGGTGGAGCTGGAAGGTACGGTTGACCCGGCGGATAATACCATTACGGTGGAAGTAAGCCACTTCACTGACTTCACGGTTTTGGCATATACCCGCCCCGCCAGCTTTGATGTCTCTGGCCTGTCAATCGACCCGGCTGAAGCCAGCGTGGGAGAGGCGGTAACCATCAGCGTTATGATTACCAATGGCGGTGACCTTACCGGTACCTATGAAGTGATTCTCAAGATGAACGGGAGTGGAGTTGGTGTCGAGGAAGTCGAGGTCATTGGTGGTGAGAGCGAGAAGGTTAGCTTCAGGGTTACCCCGAACGCTGTCGGAACTTATGCCGTTGAAGTTGCATCGCTGGGTGGCTCGTTTGTCGTCAAGGAAGGGATTACTTCTCTGGTACCCCCGGCACCTTCTTTGCCCGCGCCCACACTGGCGTCACCCACGCTGCCTTCTGAACCCGAAGCGCCTGAAACCGAGACCTCCACGTCAGAGCCGACGGCTCCGCTGCCGCCACCTCCCCCTGAGAAGTCAACCAACTGGCCGCTAATCGGTGGTATAATTGCGGGAGTGGTTGTGCTGGCTCTGTTAACCTTCTTCCTGGGTAGAAGGGCCATCTACTACTAAAGCGTAAGCAAAATGAAGCACATCAAATCGCTTGCTCTGACGGTGATAATTCTTTTGGCAGGCGTCTCGATAGGCGCCTGTGTCAATCAGCCCGCAAAATCCGCATCATCCGAAGAACAAGAGCCCGGCACCATCACCACAATCATTACCATTACCCGAGATTTCGGACGGGAATTGATGCTTGGTGAGACGCTGGCAGTGGCGCCGGATACCTCTGCCATGGCGGCACTGATGGAAGTAGCCGAGGTTGAAACCGCCTACGGCGGCGGCTTTGTTGATGCCATAAACGGGGTTCGCTCCGATTATAGCGGAAGCCAGAAAACGAAAAAGGACTGGTTTTTTTATATTAACGGAATTCAGTCCAACATAGGTGCGCTCGATTATACGCTGCATGACGGCGATGTCCAGTACTGGGACTTTCATAGCTGGAGCTTTCGCCACTTTATCCCGGCTGTTATCGATAGTTTTCCGTCGGTTTTCCGGCAAGGTTTTGACGGCAGATTGAGACCGACCCTGATTGTCTGCCCTGATTACCTGAAAAAGGATGCCGCAAAGCTTGAGGAAAAACTGGCCCGGTTGGAAGTAGAGGAAGTCAGCATAAAAAGCCTTGATGAGTTGCCCGACGGCGAGCTGGGAGATTCCAATGTAATTCTGGTAAGCGGTCCGAACAACCGCCTTAGCGCGGAACTGAACCAGAACTGGAAAAGGCTGGGGTTTTTCACCTATTTCGACGGCGGAGACCTCGTTGTTATTGATAACGATGGCGAAATAGCTGCCGAATACGGTGCCGGCACCGGACTCATTCAGGCCACACAGAACCCCTGGAACCCGAAGGGAATCGGCGCCTGCGAAAATGTGGTCTGGCTGGTCTCAGGCACTGACGACGTCGGCGTCAAAAACGCTCTGGATGTTTTGCTTGACCGGCACAATAAAGTGCAGTATACCGCGGCAATTGTGGTGACAGACGGCAAGATAATCAGAATACCCCAATGATAAGCTTCCGATATAAAAATAGAGAGACTGCCATACATAAGCTCAATCCTTTCTGCAAGCTGGGGTGGGTCACCAGCATTTTTGTTATTGCCTTAATCATTAATAACCCCATTCACCTCCTGCTGATATTCCTGGCCACACTGCCTGTGGTCGCGGCGGCCAGAGTCTGGCGGGAATGGACATTGGTGATGAAATTCGCCTTCTTTCTCTGCTTGGCGATAATCATCATCAACGCCCTAGTCAGCTCACACGGCTCCCACGTTCTGTGGCGGGCGCCATTCCGTGTGCCACTGATAGGCACGCCGGTCTTAACCGTGGAGGCCGTGCTTTTCGGGGCAGGCATGTCATTACGGCTGCTGGCGGTGCTCTCCGCTTTCGCTGTACTGACTTTCACCACGCACCCTGATGACCTGATGCTGTCAATGATTAAGATGAAGCTGCCTTATAAATCGGTGCTGGTGACCTCGCTTACCACCAGATTCATCCCCACTCTTATTGACGATGTGGAGCGTATCAGTGACGTTCAGAGGTCAAGGGGCCTGGAGCTTGACCGGGGGAACTTTTTCCAGCGAATCAGGAATCGCATGGCAATCATTATACCGCTGCTCTCCAATTCTCTGGACAGGACTGTCCAGGTGGCTGAGGCGATGGAATCAAGGGCATTCGGTCAGGGGGAAAGCAGAACTTACTACCACGAAATAAAACTGAACAAATTTGACGTCTGGATACTGCTGGTCAGCATACTGCCTCTTATAGCCGGCATTCTCATACGCTGGCTGGGGCAGGGAGACTATCAGTATTATCCGACGCTGGAAAAGCTGAGCTTTGGCGGTTTGGAGGGGCTTATGCTGGCGTTGCTGGTACTATCCCTGTGTGTTATGGTGCCGCTGGCAATCATAAAGAAGAGGATAGAACTTGATTAAGATAAAGGACTTCACCTTTCAGTACGGTGGTGCGGAAAAGCCCGCCCTGCACAACATAAACGTTGAGATTGAGGACGGAGAATTTGTACTGGTAACCGGCCCGTCAGCGGGAGGGAAATCCAGCCTGTGCCGGTGTCTAAACGGCCTGATTCCCCATTTCTACGGCGGGAAAGTGGCGGGCAGGGTGGAGGTGCAGGGCCTCAATACCCTGGAGCATTCTACCAAAGAACTCGCCACCAGGGTGGGGATGATATTTCAGGACCCGGAGAACCAGCTGGTGACTCAGGACGTGGAAAGGGAAATCGCTTTTGGTCTGGAGAACCTCGCTTTTCCCAGGAACCTGATTGCCCGACGGATTGAGGAATCGATGGACACCCTCGGCATTGCTGCCCTCCGCTATCGTCCTGTATATGAATTATCCGGTGGTGAAAAACAGAAGGTAGCCATCGCTTCGGTTCTTGCCCTGCATCCGGAAGTCCTGATACTGGACGAGCCGACCTCTGAATTGGACCCCAAGAGTGCTGAAGAGGTGCTTTCCATAGTCCAGCGCTTAAATGACGAGCTGGGTATCACCATAATCCTGGTTGAGCACCGGCTGGATAGGGTAGTCCAGCACGTCGACAGGTTAATAGCGCTTGATGGGGGGAAAATCATTGTTGATGGCGGGACCCGAAACGTTCTGAGCCATAATTATCAGGAAATCTCCGCTGCCGGAATTGGCGTGCCTCCAATAATCAGGTTGGCCTACCAACTGAAGGCAAAAGGCATCACTGATGCTGAGACACCCCTCACCGTTAAAGAAGGCCGGATGATGCTTCAGGAAGTCTTTCAGAAAATCTCTGGGAAGTCGCCTGAGCATGATGAAAAGAGTACGGGCAAACCGGTGATTGAGGTGGAAAAACTCTGGCATGTCTATGCTGACGGGCCCACTGCCCTGCGGAACGTGAGCTTGAAGATAAACGAAGGGGACTTCGTCGCTATTATGGGCAGGAACGCCTCAGGGAAGACGACGCTGGTGAAACACTTCAATGGCCTTTTGTTGCCAAACCGGGGTCTGGTGTCTGTTGACGGCATTGATACCCGGAAAACAACCGTTGCCGAGCTGGCTAGAAAAGTAGGCTTCGTATTTCAGAATCCCAACGACCACCTCTTTGCCGATACTGTTGAGGAGGAAATGGGCTTCACCCTAAAGAATCTGGGCCTTGAGGGTGGGGAGGTAAGGATGCGGACCGATGAAGTCCTGGCGAGGTTTAAACTGGATAAATACAGAAAACAGTACCCCCGTGCCTTGAGCGGCGGGCAAAAACAACGGGTGGCGCTGGCATCGGTGCTGGCGATTCAGCCTAGGATACTGGTTCTGGACGAACCAACAAGGGGTATGGAATACCATCTCAAGGCGGAATTGATGGACTTTCTGCGCGAATATGCTGCTCAGGGCAACACGGTGATACTGGTCACCCATGATGTGGAAACGGTGGCGGAGTATGCAGGCAGGGTGATTTTGCTCAGCGAGGGGAATGTTGTCGTCGATGGGGACAAGCGAGACGTGCTCTCAAGGGCACTGCTTTTTTCACCTCAGATAAACCGCTTGGTGCAGGCATTCGGCAAATACGGTGTGCCCGACGATATATTGACTATGGCCGAGGTATTACAACTGTTGAAATGAGAAGGAGTCACTTTTTCCTGGCATTGATGCTGGTCATAGGATTGGCGGCTCTGGCGGCACCCGTGTTTCCGCAGACGCCGCTGGAGATTTTGGCCAACTGGGGGTTGACAGCTACAATAATCGTTGCCCTCGCCGTCGTTGCCTTCTTCTTTGAATTTGAGGCCACTGCCATGAGTTCCAAGGAGATTGCGTTGATAGCCATGCTGGGCACCATATCCGCCGTGGCCAGGGTCCCTTTCGCGGTGATACCCAACGTGCAGCCCTGCACCTATCTCATAGTCTGTTCCGGGTATGTCTTCGGGCCGGTGGCTGGCTTCATGGTCGGGGCCATAACGGCGCTGGTCTCCAATTTATTTCTCGGCCAGGGTCCGTGGACGCTGTATCAGATGCTGGCCTGGGGGCTGGCCGGCGTCTCCGCCGCTTATCTCAGGCGGCTTGGCCTGGGTAGGATATCGCTGGTTATCTTTGGCGCTATCTGGGGTTATCTCTACGGCTGGATAATGAACACCTGGTACTGGGCCTCTTTTATCTATCCCCTGACCTTGAGGACTTTTCTTACCTATCAGCTCACCAGCATATGGTTTGACACCTTCCATGCTCTGGGCAATGTCGTCTTTTTAGGCTTCTTCGGTGTGAAGACGGTAGCCATCCTGGAAAGGTTCAAAAGACGGTTCTCCATCGAATACTCCTCCCCATAGACCCAGCCGTGAATTCACTTGGATTGAACGGCAAATTGCCTTCTGTTACACTGTGAGAATACTATACGGTTAACTAAATAAAATAAAGGGGGACGGTGATGAAAATCACGGATTTGAAGGTATCTGATCCTATTTATGTGCCCTTTACCCCGATGACTGATGCTATAAACACCCTTCCTACGGCTATGACCTATATGTTCCTAGATGTCCTGACCGATGAAGGCCTAACCGGAACCGGTATCACTTATGGTGGCTCCCTGTCCAGGGTGCTCATCGAAGATATGTTGAAGCCGGTGGTTATCGGTGAGGACCCTCTCAACAGCGAGAGGATATGGGAGAAAATGTACTGGGCCAGTTTGCAGTATGGCAGGAGAGGGGCGGCAATGCTGGCTATCAGTACAGTGGATATCGCCATCTGGGACCTGAAAGGGAAGATACTCAACCTGCCCGTGCACAGGCTTCTTGGCGGGCACCGTGACTCCGTTCCATCATATGTCACCAGCGTAGGCCTCCACTATACAAATGATGAGCTGGTTGAAGAAGTGACCAACTACGTGAATAGCGGGTTCAAGATGATAAAGATTAAGCTTGGCAGAAAGGACCCGATAGAGGACCTGGAGAGAGTGAAGCTCGTCAGGGAAACAATTGGCCCGAATGTCGATCTAGCACTGGATGTCAATAATGGATGGAGCCTGCACACGGCGATGCGTATGGCCAAGAAGCTGGAGGAGTACGATATTTACTGGCTTGAGGAGCCGATTCTGGCTGACGAGATAGAAAACCTGGCAAAGCTGGCGCGCGAGACCAGTATCCCGATAGCCGTTGGAGAGAACCATTATGGCAAGTGGGAATTCAGGCAGCTTATGGAGCAGGGAAGCGCTGAAGTAGTTCAGGCCGATATAGGCAAGTGTGGTGGGGTGACAGAGTTCATCAAGATAGCCGCCATGGCCGATGCTTATGGTTTGCCAATATGTCCTCATCACACTGAATACATCGATGTCGCACTGGTTGCTGCGATTCCAAACGGCCTGTTTCACGAGTGCGTCTACGAGTTCTTTGAGCCAATGGGACAGCTTTTTGTGGACCCGATTAAACCGACGAATGGAGTAATTTCGCCATCCAGTAAACCGGGTTTCGGCATAGAAATAAATCAAAAGATAACTAAGCAGTGGAAGCGCAGACCGTCTCCAGAAGAAACAAAGTGGACGGTTCAGAAAGGATGGCGGTGGCCTCCTTACCTGTAGAGATTGGTTCAATGCGGTAAGAGATTAATTTGAACGGCGCTGGCCCAAATAGCTCCCGCTAGGGAGGCGAGGGCTCTACCCTATCTGGTGATACCGCCTGCTTCCAGGCTTCAAAGCCTATGATAAAGGCAGGCACACTGGCTGCGGGGATACATATCTCCAGCGCTTCCAGAACCTCTTTCTTCGTTGCGCCATAGTCCAGAGCCAGCTTGATATGACTCTTGATGTGGTCTACGTTTGCCTTTACCGCCGTCAGAATCACCGTGTAAATAATCTCTTTGGTCTTAGCATCGAGCGCCCGTTTTTTGGTGTATCCTGCCTGAATCAACTGGTCATAGGCCTTCAGAAAATCGAAATCTTCGGCCACCATCACTTTATGGAAATCGAGGATATAACCTCGCTCCCGGTACATCTTGTCGACGAAAGCCTGCTTCTCAGCGTCTACCATGATTGATTAACCTCCTTCTTCGCTTCTCGCTTCAATATCACGCCAGTTCTCGATGAATTTAATGATGGCGGTATGACACTCGTCCCCACCGCCATGATTGACAGCGTAGCTGTAGAGCTGTTGAACCAGTTCCCCCAAGGACATGGGGACATTGAGTTCGCGGCCAAGACGTGTGGCCGTCTCAAGGTCTTTGTTCATGAGACCGATGGAAAAGCCCGAATTAAATGCGTTGTTCAGGACAAAGGTGGGGAACTTGAACTGGCTGGACCAGCTTCGGCCGGTGCTGGAGTTTATGGCGTCGATAACCTTCTCCGGAGCGAGTCCCAGCTTCTTTGCCACTAGCAGAGCTTCGGAGGTGATTATCATGCTGCATGCCGAGCAAAGATTATTGAGCGCTTTGACCGTGTGACCGGCCCCTATCTTGCCCAGGTGGTAGACACTTTTTCCCATCGCCTCGAAGATGGGGAGACATTCTTCGTAATCTTTTTCCTCGCCGCCCACCATTATAGCCAGAGTACCTTCACGGGCTCCTTTTATGCCCCCGCTCACCGGTGCGTCCAGCATCCTGATGCCCTTCACCGCTAGCTGCTCGCAGAGCATTTTGGTACTTGTGGGGTAAGAGCTGCTCATATCGATTATTATATCTCCGGGCTTGGCTCCTTCAATCACGCCCTCTGGGCCAAGCACTGCTGCCTCCACGTCGGGGGAGGCGGGGAGCATGGTAATCACGACAGAGCTGCGCTTGGCCAGCGCTCTTGGTGAAGAGGCCTTTTCCGCACCGGCTTTGGTCAGGCCTTCCATAGCCTTATCTTTGAGGTCGTATACCACCAGAGGGTAGCCCGCCTTAAGCAGGTTATGCGCCATGGGAGCGCCCATGGCCCCGGTTCCGACAAAGCCGATTAAGGGTTTCATACTTTTCCCTTGTACCTGTTTTGCTAGTATTGTCCACCTCGGCATTAGCCTTGTCAAGCGAATGGCTTGAGCTCAGCCACTTGGCTCCTGATAGCTTTTTGTTTTTTGATGCGCATCTGGGCTAGAATGAAGGGAATTAGAAAGGAGTCGAGAATATGTCTTACGGAGCAGGGGAATACACTTATGAACTGGTAGATGGATGGGCCAAGCTTCCTCAAGGTTGGTCGTTCAGGGATGTCACTGGCCTGGCCATTGATGAGCAGGACAGGGTTTACGTCCTGAACAGGGGTGAGCACCCGGTCATAGTTTTTGACCGTGAAGGCAATTTGCTGAAGACGTGGGGGGAAGGGCTTTTTGAAAACGCGCACGGGGCAGCCATCGCGCCCGATGGCTCCATCTATTGCACCGATGACCATCTGCATGTCATATATAAGTTCACCCAGGAAGGAGAGCTGCTGCAGACTATAGGTAACAAGGGGCAGCCTTCTGATACCGGCTACATTCCGGAGTGGCATGACATTCACTGGAGCCTGACCACCATAACTCATGGCGGGCCACCCTTCAACCGGCCAACGGGAGTTGCGGTTACCGCTTCAGGGGAGTTATACATTTCTGACGGCTATGGAAATGCCCGTGTGCACAAATTCACTCCGGACGGCAAGCTGCTTTTCTCTTGGGGCGAGCCGGGGTATGCGCCCGGCCATTTCAGGCTTCCCCATTACATCTGCCTGGATAATCAGGAAAGAGTATGGATTGCCGACCGGGAAAACAGTCGGCTTCAGATTTTCGATTCCAATGGTAAATTCCTGGAGCAGTGGCAGGACTTCATTCGCCCCACTGACATGAAAATCGATAAAAATGACATCGTATATGTCAGCGAGCTATGTCAGAGGGTAAGCATCCTTTCCATTGACGGCAAAGTGCTGACACGCTTTGGTAACCAGAGAGGCAGAGACCAGAAAACGGCCCTGTTCCTGGCCCCTCACACAGTGGCCATTGACTCACGCGGCGATATATATGTCGGTGAGGTCTCCTGGTCCTGGACGAAGGGTACACTCGACCGCGGGGCAAGGGTTGTACAGAAATTTGCCCGCGTTAAATAAAATTTACGGCCATAGTAACCATAAAAAGTGCTCAGACAGGAGGCAAATATGTACGATTTAATAATTAAGGGAGGGAGAGTCATTGACCCTTCGCAAAACCTTGACGACACCATAGATATCGCCATAACCGGTGACAAGATTTCCAGCGTCGCTAAAGGCATTTCCACGCAAGAAGGGAAACAGGTAATTGACGCTGGAGGTAATATAGTTACCCCTGGCATTATTGACTTTCATTGCCATGTCGCTGGCAGTATTCTTACTATGAGCATTGACCCGGACACTGCCGGTGTGTACCAGGGTGTAACCACGGTAGTGGATGGCGGTAGCACTGGCGAAGCCATCTTTGGCGGGTTCCCCAGATATGTCATCCCCTCCTCGCTTACCAGAGTTTTTTGTTTCCTCCATCTGAGCTCTCAAGGGCTCAGCGTTATGCCAGAGTTGAGGGACTGGGATGAGGTCAACCTTGAGGCCGCCGCTGCCGCCATTGAATCGCATCGGGAACTGATTAAAGGGGTGAAGCTACGGCTGGTTGGCAATACCGTGGCCCGCGACGGCACCAAATTAGTGGAGACAACCAAGAAGCTGGCCAGGCAGTTCGGCATGCCGATTATGATACACATTGGGGATTTGAAGAAGCAGGTATCGCCGACCCTGACTCGGGAGGTACTTCCGTTACTGGATTCAGGTGATATATTAAGCCATGTATATACCGCCAAGTTCGGCAGTGCCCTCCGTCCTGATGCCATGGTGTTACCCGAGCTGAGGGAAGCTATGGAGAGGGGAGTCATTCTGGATACTGCTCTGGGTAGTAATAACTTCAATTTCGAGGTCGCCCGCAAGAGTATGGCACAGGGAATCTTGCCCACCACTTTGAGTACCGACTTGGGCGGTAATAACCTGAGGCACCCGGTATACGGCATGACCGTGACCATGACCAAGTTTCTGGCGCTGGGGCTTGATTTGAAGCAGGTGGTAGAGATGTCGACTGTCAATCCGGCGCGTGCTCTGGGTGAAGAAACCCGAATTGGCAGCATTAAGCCGGGGATGGAGGCGGACGTTTCCATCCTGAAACTGCTAAGCGGCAAATGGAAGCTGATGGACTCAGAGCAGCAGACTGTTGAGGTGGACAGTTTAATCTCGCCCGTTAGCACTGTAAAGGGTGGACAAGTAATTCCAGCCCAGCCAGCAGCCCAGCCGGAGACAACGACCTGATACGAGAAATGATGAGAGTGCTGTGTCGATAAGAGAAATTGGATGCTGTGGTGCCTATTGTAAAACCTGTCGTATGTCTACTTCAGGGAGTGTTTGCCGTGGCTGCAAGCTGGGATATGAGAACGGGGAAAGAGATATTAATAAGGCCCGATGTAAGATTAAAGTGTGCTGCTTCAAGGAAAAAAACTTGAGACCTGCGCCGATTGCTCCGAGTATTCTTCCTGTGACATAATTCAGGGTTTTTATAAAAAGAGTGGCTACAAATATGAGAGATACCGGCAATCAATTGAATTTATTAAAAATAACGGATATGAAAAGTTTATGGAAATTGCCGATGGCTGGAAAGGGCCTTACGGGAGATTGGGTTAAGTGCAACCGGATGTGTGCTGAGCGCTGCACCTGATTGCTGACCAGCGTGATTAATAAGTGCAGCGACCATTTGACAGTAATTTGTTTTCGACCGTATATTTTAGTAATGAGCAAGGCCAGTCAGGAAAAATCAAGAACAAAAGAACCAGGAAGCGAAGCCAAAAAAGCCATCATTATGGCGGCAGCGGACAGTGTCGCCATAGCGCTTGATGAGCTTATACCCGGGGACAGGGTCAGAATCAGGTCTCTCCTTCAGAAAGTTGTCGGTGAGCTCGAAGTATCGGATTCGGTGCCGTATGGGCATAAACTTTTGGTAAAACCTGTTGCCAAAGGTGCTGAGGTTATAAAAAACGGCGAGGTCATCGGCGTCGCCACGCAGCCTATCAGCAAGGGGGAGCATGTCCACATCCATAATATTGTGAGCATGTATGTACCCCCGCCCTGGACCAAGGCGCCCAAAGCCGGGAGGGAATCCTGATGCACTTTATGGGGTATGAGAGGCCGGATGGAAGCGTGGGTATTCGTAATCATGTTGTTATCATCCCTTCGGTTAGCTGTGCCAATGAGATGGCGGCTCGAATTGCCGAGCAGGTGCCCGGTGTCAGGCCCATCTTCAACAACCACTCGTGCTCGCGCCTCAAAACGGATAATGACCTGGCGACCCGGGCTCTCGTTGGCCTCGGAGCTAACCCCAACGCGGCGGCGGCTCTGGTGGTTGGGGCGGGCTGCGATACTGTGCCAGTCGGTGAGGTGGCTGATGGCATTGTCCGCACGCGGAAACCGGTGGACTACGTGGATATCGAGAAAGAAGGCTCGTATGATGCGACTGTCGAGAAAGGTGTGGCGGTAGCTCGTGCCCTGTTAGCAAAGGCGGCCGCTCTGGAGCGCAAGTCTTGCAGCATCAGTAATTTGACCCTCGGGATGAAGTGCACCTCCTCGGATACAACCTCTACCATAGCCTGTAATCCCGTGGTAGGTCAGGCAACCGACTTCATCATTGCCAATGGGGGAAGCGCTATCTTCACCGAGACCACGGAACTCATCGGGGCGACGCATATCCTCAGCAGACGGGCAGTTGACGAGGGAGTAGCCCGTGACCTGTGCCGGAAAGTCGAAGAGATGCGCCAGCGCATTAAAAGAGCCAGGGTTGATATTTTACGCTCTCAGCCCAATCCGGGCAACATGAAAGGCGGCATCAGCACTATCGAGGAAAAATCGCTCGGCGGGATTGGGAAGGCTGGCAGTGCTTCCATCAAGGGTGTTCTGGAGTGGGGAGAAAAGCCACCCACCAAGGGGCTTTATTTTATGGACGGTACTGCCAACACCCAGATGGTCATCGTGGGCCTGGCCGCTGCCGGCGCTCAGATTATGTCACTCAGCATGGGCGGTGGTGTCTGTGCCCGCTTGAGGACTTCAACAATCAATACGGCGGGCGGCGGGCTGCCGGTGCTGCCCATCGTCAAGACCCTGAGTAACCCGCAAAGCCTGCCGGAGGCGGAATATTTTGACGTCTACGTCGGTGGCATCGTCGAGGGGAGAGAGAGTGTTGCCGACGCGGGGAAGCGGTTCATAGATGAAATCATAGCGGTTGCCTCCGGGAAACTGACCAAACTGGAAAACATTGACAGCCCCTTCCAGGAGGTCTGGGACTTTTATAGCGTCGGGCCTCTGGTCTAACTGTTTCTTTATAACCAGTCGCCTAATTATTCTTTCTCCTGTCCTCTATCCTTTTTGCCTTAAAAGTCGTTCTCTCCAGAGTACCGAATTCAAGAAACCTGATGGCGGGGGCGACCTGAAGTTCCTCTCGTAAAGACGCCCTCACTCGTTCTTTGAGCTGGTCCTGGTCTATATCTCCACCCAGGCACTCAGCAACGATAGTACAGATGGTGGTGCTTCTTTTTTCATCGGTGCTGAGCTCTATTCGATATTCGTCAGAGAGTTCCTTGAAACCTCGTAATACCTTTTCTACCTGAGTAGGATAGAATTTGGCACCCCGATAAACGACCATGTCATCCGCTCTCCCCAGAATCCCTCCCGACGACCTGGCATGAGTTCGACCGCAAGCACACTTCTCCAAATCAAGTTTGGCAACGTCATTAGTCCAGTATCTAATCATGGGTGTGGCTTCCTTTGTCAGGTGGGTCATCACCAGGACTCCCGCTTCATCCGGCTTGCACCACTCCATCGTATGGGGATTTACCAGTTCAACCAGGACATGGTCTTCAACCCAGTGAATCCCGGTTTTTTGCGGACATTCCGAGGCACAGGTCGGCCCAATTTCCGCCAGACCATAGTAGTCAAAGGCTTCAATACCAAGGCCGCTCTCGATTTTCTTCCTGGTAGAAGCCACCGAAGCCCCGGGCTCACCGCCAAAACAACCTACCCGCAAAGCGAGGCTCCGGGGGGAGACTCCCTTTTCCGCGAGCCTTTCACCAAGGTAAAGCGCAAAAGAAGGCGTGGCTAAAATAACAGTCGCGTGGTTGCTTGTAAGATAATCTATTTGCCTGTCCGCCGGCGTAGCACCGGTGGGGATGACCAGGCAGCCAAGTTCACGGGCGGCGTAGTGACTGGACATACCGGCCACCCACAGGCCATAGCTGAAGGCGTTTTGTATGATGTCGCCGGGTCGTACGCCAAAGTTCCAGAGGGTCCTTGCCGTCCAAAGTGTTATGTTCTTGACGTCCTGCTCGGCCCATATGTTGTAGACCTGAGCTCCCGTAGTCCCCGTGGTCGGATGTATTTCTCTCCAATCTCCGGGAGGGGAAACAGTATATCTGCCATAAGGGGGATATTTTTCCTGTTCCTCTCTGAGCTCCTGTTTGGTGACTGCCGGGAATTTCTTTATGTCTGAAATTGACCTGACATCATCCGGCTTCACGCCGGCTTTATCAAATTTCTCCTGATAAAATGCTGAATTTTCGTAGCATCTTTTTAGCTGCCACTTAAGCCGTTTCAGCTGCAAACTTTGAATCTCCTCCCGGCTCAAGGTCTCTATTGCCGGCTCATAAAGCTCAGACTTGCTGTCGCTCATCGCCTTTTCCCTCCTTATCCCGGTAGATTATAAGTATACTATAAAATTTTCGCTCTCTGTATACCACATGGACACAGGGGTTAAGCTCGCCCTTTTTGAAATGCCTCCGGATTCTTGCAGAAACAGAATCTTTTTATTACAGGCTTACAAGATAATGTTTGTGGTTTTTAATCTCTTAATAACCTGCTCCTTTGCCTGAATGGCTTGAACTCTGACATAGGAAGTTTTATCCTTTAGAGGGACAGGTAAATCCTGCCCCTATGGTTTACGGGGAGCCCGCCTTTTTGCATGTTGACGAGGAATTGCCGCTTGTCAAACTAGAACTAGTCTGATGTCAAAAAACCTTATTATCAATAATCGTTGGACGGTCGCTGCAATAGCTGCGATTTGCATGTTCGTTATTTACGGTATCCGTCACTCTTTTTCTGCCTTCTTCCCATCCATATTAAACGATTATGGTTGGACACGTGGCAGCACGGCACTCATGTTCTCAATCAATGTTATGCTTTATGGCATACTATCCCCGATAGCAGGTAGCCTCGCGGACCGCTGGAAACCAAAACTCATGATTTTATTGGGTATACTGCTAATGGGAATCAGCACCGCCAGCTGTGCGCTAGCGAACGAGTTATGGCAATTCTATGCGTTATTTGGGATTCTCCTGTCTCTGGGTACGGTGTTCTGTGGTGGACCGGTGATGATACCTGTGGTATCGAAATGGTTCACCCGAAGAAGAGGTGCCGCAATTGGTATCGTGGTGGCAGGCGGTGCCCTGAGCTTTTCGATGGTTACTTATGCTGAGTACCTGATATCCATGTTTGATTGGCGTTTGGCCTTTGTCTTGTTGGCGGTTACCGCAATAGGCGTTTGCATCCCTTTAATGCTATCGTTTTTTCGCGGCCAATCTCAGCAACAGACGGAATCATCCGTGGAAACGGAAGAGGTATCTGTATCGGCCAATAAGAATTCCCGGGAATCAGTCCCCGTAGTCAATGATTCTGGGAATATACCCTTGGGACAGATATTAAGGGATTACCGTCTCTGGCTAATCGCCCTTGCTTATATGCTGTATATGGGGATAGCCAACTATCTAGTCGTTGCCCATCAAGTGGTCTTCTTTTTGGATTTGGGATACGATAGTATTTTTGCCGCTTCTATCGCGGGTTCAGTCGGAATCTTTGCTGCTCTTGGGGCTCTCTCCGGATTTCTGTCTGACAGAATAGGTAGAGAGAGAATATTTACTGCGTGTTGCGTATTATCGATAGTATCTCTGCTTATCCTTCTCTCTCTTGAGGATGCCTCAAATCCCTGGGCGCTATATATCTTTGTCTTAAGTTTTGGTTTCCCAATGGGCCTGTTTTCTCCTGCTCTCATTGCGGGGGCCGCTGACCTGTTCTACGGGAAACACTTTGGCACTGTGAACGGTATCTTGTTTATGGGTTTTGGAATAGGCGGAGCTATTGGCCCATGGCTGGGAGGATATATATTTGACATTGCCGGCAACTACTCAATTGCCTTTATTGCCTGTATAGCTGCTTACACCATAGCCTGTATTTGTTTCTGGATAGCTGCTCCGCGTAAGGCGAAAAAAGTTGGCGGTTTGCCTCGCCCTTCTGGGAAAGTCGGCGTTTAGCTTTGTCGCCCAAGAACTTCCGAATTTGCTGGTGGAGCTGGGGGTACAATAGGCAGAACTTTTGAGATTCAATTCAATCTGAGTACCTGATTAAAAATCTATAAGACGCTGTACCCAAGAATACCTGTGCGCTCAGTTTCGTATTATTCTATGAACCAAAAAAACCTAATTTGTGCGTATAATACCGTCGTAGTTTATTCTGTTTTATCCCTTCTGTTAGCTATTTGTTAGCTAAATTCTTTCCTTTATAATTGCACAAAAGCCCAAATTGTTGAATTACATCAATTGAAGTTTTAATCAAAGATAGGTGATCGTATCATTAATAGCTATGTACCGTCAAATAGCAGTCAACTTGCAAATTACTAATTAATACCAAAATCTTACTTAATTCTAATTGTTTTTGGTGCTTTATAGTGGTATTTTCTTATAAGCTCCCTCACAATGGATAATTGCGTTTTCACTAAGCCAAATAGAGGATAGACAACGGAGCATTTAAGTAGAGCTAAAGGCTTATGAAAGGAGTAAGTCATGAAAGTGTTACTCAGTATGATTAGGAACGGGCGGGGAATAATTAATACACGCATATTAATGTCTTTATTACCATTGACCCTTGGTGGAATATTTGTTGTTTCTGGTATTAAT
>Ga0209427_10004040_pt1 | contig 17059 bp, 31 predicted proteins | sample DeeMarSWOR136_30_FD_187465 | JGI IMG/M metagenome (GOLD analysis project Ga0209427, IMG submission 187465) | Marine sediment microbial communities from White Oak River estuary, North Carolina - WOR-1-36_30 (SPAdes) (version 2) | ecosystem: Environmental > Aquatic > Marine > Intertidal zone >...
TATTTACAATCCTGACATTTCTTTTGTGCTCCTGATTTAGGAAGAAATTCCTTATTACATTGAATACAAACTTTTGGTTTTAAATTTATAACTTTTTTATCTTTAACAGTCTCAGTGCCTATACTATCAATATTAACAATCCCATCTACATAAGAAATAGCTAATTTATCCAAATTTAATCTTCTTAATTCTTCTTTAACAATCTCTCTAACTCTTTCTTCTGTTAAATCTGATTGACATAGCTGTACCACATCTTGTTGTGAACATCCTAAATCAAGAACAGGCCCATCAATTACCGGCTGACAAGCCTTACAATATATTCTACTTGGATTATCTCTTGGTATAAATGCTACTCCACAATTCTTACATTTTCTTTCATCTTTAAATTTTGCTGGAAGATTGTTTTTATTTGTCATTATTTGTCTCCTTTATTAATTATATTCTTCCATTCCTGCTTCACGCATCCTTTGTTTCTTTTCAGTTCTATTTTTTATACGCATTTGATAACCACCGCCAGGAGTTTTTCTAAATTCTGCTCCAGGGTGTTGTTTCATTTTAGCAGGCAATTGTTCAGAATTACAACCTAAAGCCCAACTCCATCTTTCATTATCTTTAAATCCAATATTAACAAATTCTTTTTTCTTTTTAGGTTCTTTCAAATATCTTAATCTGTACCATTTTGCTCCACATCCAGGACATCTAAAAGGAGCTTCACCATATTTATAACATTGTTCATAATCACATAAACGACATTCAAAATTTACCATTCTTACCACCTAATTTTTCCAGCAACTTTGTTTTTTCTCTTTCAAGAGATTCTTTCTCCAAATATAAATAAGAAATAATTATCCTTATATATTCAAACAAATCTTCAAAATTAGCTGTTGGCTCAAGCTGTGCAGCTTTATCTGAATCTTTGATTATTTTTATTAATTCAAGTTTAACTTGTTTCTTAGTCATTATGCAATAGTTCCAATAGTAGCAATATCCGCAACAAATTTAGTAGTTCCAGTATTATTGTTTAAATAGATTAATCCTACTGGTTTTGGAATTACAGCAAATTGTCCAATTGGTATTGTGAAATCTGCTGAAAATGAAGAACTGTAATTTAAATCTACATCAATAGCAACTGTTGGAGCAAAAATTATAACTACTAATTCAGTAGTAACATCGCCAATATTAAGTGCTTCAGCAGTATCTATTGTTGCTTGACTTTGCCTATGAAAAGTATCAATATCAGGTGTAGTAACAGTCGCACAATTTATAGACATTTCTTTTGTTACTCCTGTTGCAAGTCCAGTTAATTGTGCCAATAGTTTCATACGAAATTCAGCAGCCACTTTATTCTCCTTCTATAATTTCTTTAGTTTTATTTGTTAATAGTCTGAAATTTTTTGCTTCGCCTAAATCAGTAATATAAATTTTTTGAATCCTCAATCCCCAATCACCAGCAGCAGCTTTTATTCCTTGAAGAATTTCTTTCTTTAATAAATCAATATTCTCACATTCTTCAAGAGTTCTTTTACTTGCAAACTCAAGAATAATCCCAAGAGCCAATGCTTCCAATGATTTATCAAAATCCTGAATATGTAATATTGCTTTTTGAGCATTACTAATACTATACTGAATAGCTCCAGATACCACTATATTTTTTTTATCCTTAGTTCGAATTGATTGATTTCTTAAATCTACAATCTGTGGAGCTATTTCAACATAAATAAATTTTTGAACTATAGGCCACCAAAAATACCATCCGGCATTTTTCTTAGAAACATATTTACCAAAAGAAATCCTCACTCCAGATTCATTTGGAGCTAATATAACTATTCTTGGCAGAATAGATAATAAACGATTAATTAAATCTTGAAGCCATTCCATTATTTTTTCTTACGTTTCTTATAAAGTTTTTTTCTTACATTCTTTGCTGGCTTACCTGTTGGTTTCCAACCATGTTCAACTGCGTAAAGCAATCTTTTCTGCCTTTCAGCTTTTGTTTTAGTTGTGCTTTTAGCTTTTACACCGCCAGGAGTAGATACTTGATAGCCGTCTTTTTTAACAATATGAACAGGCATTTAATTTATCCTCTCTAATTTACATTCTTCCTCATAAATACTTAAACATTGTTTAGCAACATTACTTGGTATAATCACACTTAAACACTCATTGTAACTTATACCACCAACTAAAATTCCAATTATTTCACCATGTTTATTTACAACAGGCCCACCAGAGTTTCCAGGCCAAGACGCAGCATCAACCCAATGACAATTTTTCTCACCAAAAAAACTATCATATTCTCTATCTAAACCGCTAACAATTCCTCTTGTTACAGAAAATTGATAATCAAAATCAACTCCAAAAGGTGAACCAAATATCCAAACATCATCACTTAACTTTAACTTATCCGAATCACCAAAAGATAAAACTTTTTTATCTGTAGGTTCTATTCTAATAAATCCAACATCGGTAACTTCACTATACCAAAAATCTGATGATACATAAACAGAACCATCTGAAAAAGTTATTGTAAACTTATTAGCACCATTAACAACATGAGCAGCAGTTAATATTAAATCTTCTTTAATTAAACATCCTGAACCTTGCCAAGAATTATAGTGTCTATATGAATGTGAATGATAAGTATAATATTCAACTTCTGCTAAAATATGAACAACACTATTCATTAATTGTTCAGGTTGAAAATACTTATAGTTTACTGGTGCTTGTGGTTTATATATATCTCTTTTAAGATTTAAAAGACCAAAACCTAAGCAAATCATAACAAAATAAATTATAAAAAATCTTATTTTATTATTCAAATATTTTTCTATCATTACATTCCTCGTTCTCCTGGTGTATGTTCAGGGCTTGGTTGACCGCCTGCTCTTGTTTGCTGTTGAAGCATATTAGCTTCTCTGCTTATTTCATTCGCTCCCATAGAATCATTAAGCTGGCCTGTAGATTTCTTTTTACCAGGAGTTTTTCTTTTTGTTTCAGCCAATCCAAATGGTTGCATTTGGTATGGAACAGCTTCAAGCTCATGCGGAATAGCAGTTTTATAAATTTGATTAAATTCTTCTAAGCCTATATAATCAGCAAGAATCCTTGTAGCAAGAGGAATATCAACTTCAGCACCTTGAGCAGAAGCAAGCTGCATTGTTGGTAATACCCATTGACTTAAAAATTGTACCATTTTTTGATGTTTAGTTTGCGGATTCTCCCTGCTTGTTGAGTAAGGCATGATTTTAAATATAAAATCATAAAAATCACCAACTTTATCAGCATTAGAAAAGAAAGCTGGCAAAGAACCTACACCTGGAATTTCTTTAACAACAGGAACAAAAGTTGTTGGATTTGTCCAAAAATGCCAGGCAAGTTTATTTATTTGAGACATCATAACAGAAACAAATCTGTTGTACATATTGTTAATTATTCTGGTGGCATTTGCCATTATCATTTGTTCTTGGCCTAATGTCGGAGCTTGAACTCCACGACCACCAATAACATCAGCATTACCACCTTGTTTAGTAAATTGATTTTCGATATAACTAACCCACTGATAGTTTAATGGATTAACTCCACCATAACTAACTGCTTTAATTTTATCAAGGTCATCTACTCTAACGGTTGATAAATTAGAGCTTTTAGCAACCCTTTCCACATCTTTCTCTGCACCAGCTTCGTATGCTAAAATATCTTTTTGATTCTCTGCTTGTGCTTTCATCTTATCAATAAGAATATTTGTCGTTATATCCATATCCATCCAAGACCAGGCTGGAGGTATCGGAATTGGTTCATCGGGGAAAAAATTATAAGCTAAATAATCATAAGGCCCGCCTTCAGGCCCATCATAATCTTCTTCTCTTATTTTAATAGCAGCCTTACCATCAGGCATTATTGTAACAATTGTACCTTCATCATAGATATATAAATCTATAAATGTACTGTAATCTCTCAATCCAAGTTTACCTATATCAAAATTTGGTGAAGATATTTCTTTTGGGTCATATCTATCAAGAAGTTTACTGTCTGCCTTTATATAATCAGCAACATTTCTCCCACCTGATAATTTTCTATCAAAAAATTCTTTTGCATATTCTGTCGGCAATCTATAAATATCTCCCTCTATCATAAAATCTTCTCTGCGTGTAGCAGATGAATCACCAATGTAATTTGAATCATCAATAATTTCAACTGTTGGAATACCAAGCCTATAGGCAACATCTTCATAAATAAAATTTGAATTATGTTGTGTAATTGTTTTTGTAATTCCAGCACCAAACATAGAGTTTCTTACCATAGGAATAAGAACTCTCTCCGCAAATTTAATTTTTTCTATAAAATAATTTATTGCTAATTGAGTTGTATAAGCCCATCCTCTATAATTTGATACTGGCGTAGTTACCAATATCCTGGGATTTCCTTCAACAAGATATGGCACTACAGTACTTACACCTCTATCTATTAAATTAATTGTATGTTGTCTTGAATATCCAGCATTATAAAAACCAGATGCTCTTGCAGCTAACATTTTTTGACGATGTTTTAAACTTGCTTCAGCTTTTCTTTGCCAATATTTCACAAGGAGTTGACACCTATGAACAAAACCTTGACGAACATTTTTTTCCATCAGTGGATGTTTTGCCATTACATTCTTCCTTTTGACTTCACAAAGTAATCAATTAATATTTTTTTAGAAGTATATCTATTTTTATAGGCATGAAGATTATCTTGTACCCAAGAAGGTCTTTCAAGAGATTGATTTAAAACAAGAAGTTTCTTCTCTCTAATTTTATTTTTTCCTGTTCTTCTTTCCATTCTCTATATCTATATTCAAAACTATCTTTAGGTGGAGTTCGTATTTGTTCAATGATTGCTTTTGGCTGTTCTTCCATTGCCATAATAGCCAATCCAGTAGCAATTACTCTATCACCGTGAGCAAATTTAGCCCCAGAACTATCCTGAACATTTGTAGATGGATTTACATCAATTCTATGTTCATCAAATTTATAATCTGATAACTCTCTCAAAAAATCTTTATCATGTATAACAATATACTTAAAATTCTTTTTGCTTTTTATGCTTTCCATTAAAGCAGAATAAAGATTATTTAGCAAAATTAATCTGTTGCCATTAAGACCTGCTGATAAATATAATCCTCTTTTCTTTGTTTTATTCCTGGATTTAGTTCTTTCTTTTCTTTGGACATATACAAACGGATAATGAAATTTTCTTATTCTGTGGTCAAAAGTGTCCCCAGGGCCACCAGCATCCCAAATCAAAAATGGATTATTATATGCACCACCAACCCATTTACATAATGCCAATGCTTGCTCTGCAAAATCTGTAACATCAATGAACGGATTCACATATAATCCAACAATCTCATTTACATTAACATCACAAACAACAGCTACAGAATTAGATGCTCCAGTTCCTCTTGATATATCACAAGCTATAATATAATTATGAAGTTGTGTCGGTCTATCTTTTATTAAATTTCCCCACCATTTAAAACAACTTTTAGGAGTTCCTTTTGTAAATTTTACATTCTTAATTCTTGGAACTTTAGTAACAGAATTAATATCAACATCATAATTTATTTCACCATAATAATCAGGCTCTTTTTCATATAAACTTCTAACTCTTTCAATAAGAGCATAATCAAAAAACATATCAGCAGCACCTTCAGCCACTCTCCAAATATTTCGTGCTGCATCTAAAGGACTTCTATTCCTATCTATAATTTCATAATCAGTCCAGGGGCTTCTCCATCTTTTAAAATTGGATTCTCCACCATCTGCAATAAAACGAATATTTCTTAATTTCTCTTGAATTTCCTCTGGATAGGTTAATGCTGTTTTTTCAAACTCTGAAAATTTAAATGGTTCTAAAGCATTTATATTATTAAAAACTTCAGGACAAATATTTCTATAATAATTAATATCTTTAATCTCAATAATATCATAATCAGGACTTCTATACATTCCTGGATTTTTAATAGGATTGTCTTCCCATTTTAACTGAACTACTGGTATTCCACCGCTTCCAGATGGAGCAAGAAGTTTTGCGTATGGATGTCCTGCTCCCCAAGGGCCGTGAGTAGAATTATAAATACAACAAGGAGAAACATCATGTACATTGTCAATAATATCCTGGGCAATCTCAGGAAGTATTTGTGCCACCTCATCAATTAAAACTGCATCTGCCCTATTACCAGCCCCAAAACCTTCAGAGGTTGCTTCGCCTTCAATAACTGCACCATTTAACAAATTCTGAAAAAATAAATGTTTTTTATCAAAGTAAACTGGAATCCATTTTGGAAGTTTTGTAATTGCATAAAGAATTTTGTGCATCAAACATTTATGAGAACCAACCAATATTCCATTCTTTACATCAACAGCCTCATCAACCAATGCTTCTTTCCTTGAACCTACGAGAAAATAACTCTGTGGAACACAAATCCAATAAAGAGCAAACATTTTACAAATAAGTTCAGTTGCTCCTTCATCTCTATTTTTATCTACAATCAAATCATGTCCATTATCAATGCTATCCTTAATAGCATCAACTACTGGAATCTGTTCAGGATAAAGAATAAATGGAATGTTTTTATAACCTGCTTTTTTTCTTGGGTCATAAGTAGAAAACATTAAATCAAAAGCAATCTGTGGTTTTTCAAAACACATCTGCAAAAAAATTTCTTGTGCTTCCTGGTCTTTAGCTAACATAGTGTGGATATTCAATCTAAATTCTATATTATCTTGAATTTCTCTTGGTATAATAGACCAAAATGCTTCTGGAGAATCAATTTTACTAAAATCAGATATTTTCATTTTGCTATTTCTGCTTCTTGGATAATTCTTGATTTAATTTGTTTTCTTTCTTTTTTTCCACTTCCATCTTCTAATTGTTTACTTTGATATAATTTGCCAGCAAGTTTTCGTATATCGTTAGCTATTGTTGCTGCATCAAGTTTTACAGTAATGTTTTTGTTTTCATCAATTTCAAGTTTATGTTTTGATTTAAATTCCTCTGGACACATATTACAAAGCATAAACATCAATAGTTGTGGGTCTGGTTTCTGTTGTTTATGTGTTTCATTTATTGTTTTTTTCAAGTCTCCAAACTTATCTTCTTTCAATGTAATATTCTTCTCAACATATTCATAACCACCAGCTACTAATAATGCTTTAGAAATCAAATATTTCTTAGCAACTTCCTTACCATTTTTCAACGCTTCATCAAAATCAGGAAATTTCTTACGCCAGGTTGAAAGTTTACTTTTACTTACTCCAAGAGCATAAGCAATATTTTTAAGAGTAAAACCAGCAGCAGCTAATCTTGATGCTATCTGAGCATATTCGATATTATAACCATAACCAAGTTTACGTCCTTCTGGTATTTCACAAGTTTTAAATGCCATAATAATCCTAAATGCTGTCGAAGCCTCTGCTGACCTTCAGCTTCAGTCGATGTGGGTTATAGTCAGCACCACCTTATAAAATATAAATAAAGCAATTGTTGAGCAAGCCACAGTTTTAGACACTACTCTATTTATTCCAATTGCTCTATGCCCTCAATTTTTCCACCACCTCTTTTTTTTACTTTTGGATAATCACATCTACGATTCAAAGTTTTCATACATTCAAAACAAAACGCATATCGTTCAGGAGTTCTATCTTCCCTAATTAAAAACTCACTTAATTCTTTCCATTTTTTACAGTTTTCACATTTTTTAATTGCTTTCCACATTTTAGCATATTATTCTCATATTATTGTAAAAGCTATATGTTATACTATTATCATACTTCATGTGTATATATTAAACAATATTACTAATAGCATAGATATACTAATAATAAATTTAATAATAATATTATACTATAGATTATAATATTATAATAATATATACCCCTCTATATATAGGGATATTTATACAGGTTTTTGATGATTTTTTTGTGTTTTTTCAAAGAATTTTTAAAGAATTTTAAGAATTTTTATTGGACTGATATGATTGTAATGATTATATCAATTATATAGCCAATTTTTATACAATCGTTACAAAAATTACCATTGATTTTCTATACAAGAAATCTTTAAAAAACAGGAAAAATTCTTAAACTTTTTTGTAAAAAATACCTGAAAACCTGTACAAATACAGCAATAGATGGAGAGATGTTTTTTGGTATAATCTTGAATTGAAAATAGAAAGGAAGTAATATGGTAAAATATAATAAAGATAAAATGTGGACTTATGATGAATATGTTGATAATTATGAAAAACTTTCTGGGGATTGTAAAAAACTTATGGAAGAAAACAGGAGATTAAAAAGATTAAATAAGGAACAAGAAGCAACAATTGAATTTCAAGCTAAGGAATGTTCTGAAAGACTTGAGATTTTATGTAATATTTTTGATGTAATTGATGAATACTTTGGTGTATGAAAGGAAATAATATGTCTGTGAAAAGATATGATATGGAAGATAAGTGCGGGGGTGAGTATAATTGTGGAATGATAGAAAATAAAGATGGTGAATATGTAGAGTATGAAGATTACAAAAAACTTGATTGTTTTCACTTTTTATTGGAAGAAGCATTGAACAGGCTTAAAATAATGTATGAAGTATTATTTGAAGATTATAAGAAACTTATAGAAGAAAATAAATTATTAAAAGAAAATATAAAAAGTTTATAAATTGAATTAGAAGAAGCATACTTAGGTGAAGAAAGTTAATGAACAAGCAAGTAATAAAATCTTATAAAGATGTAGTTGAATGGTTTAATAGACCTATACCAAATGGACTTAGTTTTGACACTGAAACTACTTCTCTTGACTATCAAACTTTAGATATTGTTGGCATATCTTTTTATAATGGAGAGGATGTTTGTTATGTTGATTTAGTTGATAATGCAAATAGAGATTTGATTTTTTATGCTCTTGATTCTTACCTTCATCTTATAAAATTGATAGCTCATAACATTGTTTTTGATTTAAAGGTTTTATGGAAATTTGGTGTTAGGAATATTTCTCCAAATATTATCTGTACTTCTGTAGCTGCTCAGCTATTAAATGAGAACCAACCCAGGAATCTTGATTACTTGACTTTAAAACATTTTAATAAAGAAAAAGTTAAATGGGAAGATGCAGTTAAACATGGTTATCAATCTGATGAATTTTATAATTATGGAATGGATGATGCTATTGATTGTTGGAATCTTTGGCAAAAAGAAAAACCATTGCTTGAACAACAGGGATTAGAACATTTGTTTTATGATGTTGAAATGCCATTTCAGCTTATTCTTAGAGATATGGAAATTAATGGTATTAAAGTCAATAAAGAAAAATTACAGGAGTTTAAAAATGCTTGTAATGATATTCATTTTGAGCTTGAGCATAATATGCTTGGAATTTTTCATAAGAAACACATTGTGGAAAAAGGATTGTATGGGAGCGATTCTGATATTGTTTCTTCTCCCATTAATTTTAACAGTTCTCCTCAGCTTGTGGCTGCTGTTGAAAGCAATCTCGGTATTAAGATAACTGAGAAAACTAAACCAAGCAAAGCCTATCCTGAAGGACAGAAATCAATTAATAAAAATACTATAGTAAGATTAAAAGACCAACATCCATTCTTTGATTTACTCCATAAATATAAACGAACTGATAAATTATTATCAACCTATATCCCAAATACATTTGATAAAATAGATTCTGATGATAGAATAAGAGTAAGTTTTGATATGACTAAAACTGGAAGAATGAGATGTTCATTATTACATCAACTTCCTAATCCTAAACGTGGAGAATATAGTCCAGTTAATTTTAGAGAAATATTTATTCCTCAATATGGATATGGGTTTGTTGTAGCTGATTTTTCAGGACAAGAATTAAGGAATTTAGCAGAGGTATCACAAGATGAAAAAATGCAATCAGCATTTAAGAATAATCAAGATTTACATTTGTTTGTTGCAAATTATATATTTAATCTTGGACTTGATGGACATTCTCTTGTGGAAAGTATGGAAGAACATAGCAAAGCTAAAAACGAATTTGAAGATTTACGCTATAAAGCAAAAAATGGAGTAGTGTTTCCACTAATTTATGGTGCTGGAGCAACGTCAATTGCTAATAAATTTAACGTGTCAAGAGAAGAAGTATCTGGTTGGATGGATAAATTTTTTGAATTGTTCCCCGATGTTAAGAAAGCTATTGATGAAACACAAAATGAAGTTAAAAAACAACAATATGTAAGTACATTAATGGGAAGGAGAAGAAGATTCCCTGAATTTTGGGATATTCCATGGAGAAGAAGATACAAGATTTTTAGACAAGCATTTAATTTTAAAATTCAAGGATTCTCTGCTGACCAGATGAAAATAGCAGCAGTTAAGTTATATCAGATTTTGGATAAATACAAAGCAAAGATAGTTTTAATAGTACATGATGAGATTATTTGTGAAGTTCCATTGCAGCATATTATCATTTTTGCTAAAGAAATGCAACAAATAATGGAAAATGCAGTTTCACTATCAATCCCATTTTTGGTAGATGTTAAAATTTTGAGAAATAACTATGGAGAATAAATATGGCTTGGAATATAGACTCACCAGGATTAGAAAAGGAACAACCAAAAGAAAAAATATGTAAATATTGTAAATATTATATAAAAAGAAATAGATTCACACAACACCTTTATCGTAATCATTATGATTATGAATGTGAAAATAATAAAGTAGATAGTTTTGTTCATGGTTGTTGTGAATGTAATCATTTCTCACCGGATAAAGATTTTTGCTGTATTTTATGGGAAGCTAAAATAAATGAACAAACTTGATTTAATAGTATTGAGTTGGTTAGTTTTAAAGCTAATTATTGATGCTTGTATTCTTATGTTTTTAGTGGTGAGATTAAGCAATGGAAAATATTGAACAAAGAATGAAATCAATATGTCCAGCTTGTAAAGAAATTGTTGAGACAATTAATTTTATTATTTTAGCTGGAATGATTCCTGTTGATGTTCGTTATCAATGTCCTAAATGTGGACATAGATGGCAGCAAAGTAGTGCAGTTGCTCAATATCTGATAAATTATAATTAGGTAAATAAAATGCAAGATAAACCAGAAATTAAAATAGAGCCAAACAAATTTAAAAAAACAGTTAAATGGTTACTTAGGAATCCAATCAACTTAAAAACTATCCATAAAAAAGAATTACCTGGCAGGAATGAACCTTGTATTTGTGGTTCTGGTAAAAAGTTCAAACATTGCTGTTGGAATCTATATAATGTAACTCAGGAAGCAAGAGAGGATATTATTAAAGAGTTAGAGAAGAAGAAAACCAATTTAATTAAAGAGATGTATGAAAGAGCTAAGAATGACAAAAGAGCAAGCTGAAAGTCAAATTAAACAAATTATAAAAGAAAATAATTTAGATGATAATTTTGTAACTATACGTGAAAGTTTATTTATGCAAAAACTGAAAAAAGGATTCTTACTTGGTAAAATACAAATTGGTGGATTTTTTGTAATAGCTAAAGATAAAGAAATTACTATTAGAAGAATTATTAAAACACTAAATGATATAAAAGAATTAGCTAATAATAATATTTTAGTTTTGATTAAATCAAAAGAAGCTTAACAGATGATATATAAAACATTAAAGGAGAAATAAAATGAATACTTATACTGTTTATTTTTTAATTAAAGATATAATAAGTGTTGAAGTTGACTCTGATAATCAAGAAAATGCAATTAAAAAAGCTAAAAATTTAGTTGAAAAAGGAATGTATAAAAGTAAAGTAATTGAATGTGTTGATGGTTCAACTACATTTGCAGGTATAAATGTTGTTGATGTTTGGAATGAACTAAATGATTAAATTTCATTAATAAATAGGAGAAATAAAATGCCTGATGGTACAGATTATTTAATTAAAAATATTATTAGAAAACTTGAATTATCTCTAATTGGAACAAGAGGTAAAGCTAAGATATTAATCAAGGAAGTAGTTAAAGAAGATATTCCAAAACTACAGGAATTATTAAGACAGGAATTACTAAGAAAGGATAAATAATATGAAATATTTATTCTATTTACAATTACAATTTTTATGTGAAATAGATTATATATTACGATTTTTTCATTTAAAGGCGGATAAAATTTATTGGGCTGATTTATTGCTGCTTAGATGGGGTTTTATATGGAGATTGTGCCTTATAATGAGAATTTATTGTTTTTTAAGAAACCATTGAAAAGGAGAAAATAATGCAAATATTCATAGCTGATTTACATTTAGGAGATGGCAGTAAAGCTGATGATTTCCATAGAGATAAAGAGCTATTGAATTTCTTTGATTTTATTGATGATAATAAACATGAATTGATAGTTCTTGGTGATATTTTTGAACTGTGGCAATGTGATTTAGATAAAATAATGTGGAATCATCCTGAAGTTTGTAAAAGATTAAATGATTCTTTTAATTATAAATTGATTTATGGAAATCACGACTATATACCATTTTCAAAATATTGGAGTGAAATATACCAAACAGATAAAATATTTGCTTTTCATGGTCATCAGTGCGATTTAGTTAATAGATATAAGAATCCATTGTTTGCTTTAAAATGGCCTATTGGTATGTATTTTACAGTATTAGCTGGAGAGATTGAAAGATGGTTCTATAAAGATATTGACGTTTGGTATCAGAAAATGGAGAATAAATTTGGTAATTTCTTAATGGAAGCTGCTAAATTACAAAATATGAAGTCTAAATATAGAAATAGTTTGTATATAGGTAATCAGTTATTATTTTCAACAGAAAATACAATAAATATAATGGGGCATACACATCAAGCTAAATTATCTAAATTTGATGGTAGAATACTTGCTAATTGTGGAGCATGGGTTGATGACACTGAGCCTACTTATATAGCTGTAGATGATAATATTGTTGACCTAAGAAATGGATTAAATCATAAATTGATTAAGAGTGTTGAATTATAGTTTTATCAAATTTTTATTAAATTTTCATTAGATTTTATTGGATTTTATCATTTTTTTAAAAATGTATATAAATTTTTGAATACGTAAACCGCCCCTGCAATCGTTATATGTACGGATTGCTACCTACCCCACGTCTTATAACTTCCTTATTTTCAATTAGTTATCAAGCAATGAAACATAATATTTATTATAGGATTCAACTATAATCCAAGTATTACATTTGTAATCCATTTTATGTTTTTCTTTGAAATTCTACAAAACACATTAAAAACATACTATATATAGTATACACACATATATAATATACTACATATAGTATACATATATAAAACATACTATATATAGCATATATACATACATATATATACAATACTATATAATACTATATAATACTATATAATACTATATATTATACTATATATAGTATACAGATATATATAAAACATACTATATATAGTATATTATATATATTATATACTATATATAATACTATATATAATACTATACTATATATAATACTATATATAATACTATATATAATACTATTATATATATATATATATATATATATATTATAATATATACTATTATTATATATACTATATATATTATATATATTATAATATCTATATATTATTTTACTAATATACTTATAGTATATTATACAAATAATATATCTATGATAAATAATATGTATAGTATAATACTATATATTGTTATATATATTATATATCTTATATATATATATTATATTATATATACTATATATAATATATATAATATATATAATATATATGATATAAATAATATAATAGTTATAACTATAATAAACAAATAATATTAAGTGGCAGATTTTTATTTTTTTAATTTGCCTTATTTTTTTATTTGCTTTATTTTTTTTATACATTATACTTTGATTATGGATAGACGATATTACATTTTAGCAGTGATAATATGGCTAATTGTTTTTGGTTAAACAAATAAGAAAGAGGGTTGGTTAAAATGATACTGCTAACAATTATTTTAGTTTATCTGCTGTGTTTATATTTTACTACTAAACACAAGCAAATAAATAGAAATATTTTATGGTTAAAAACAAACATAAAAACTGCAAATAGTCGCTGGTTAGTGGGGGAATAATGTTAGATACAATAGATATACAAGCAATGGCTGAAGGAATAGCAATAAAACGTAGTAATGAACTATGTTTAAGACAAATACCAAAACGCAGTAAAATCGTACTTGGTAGTCAAATTAGCCGTTGTACAGTGGGCAAGTGTTTGGTTAAACAATTTGAGGACTTAGTCAATAAAGACGTAGAACAAACACGAGAAAATAAAATAACTTTTACACTTGATTAAACTTGACTAATTGAAAAAATAGTGTATAGTTTAAGTAGTGAGATAAACAAATATTGTATTGTTTAGTGGGAGTGATAAAATGCAAACAATAGAAAAAACAGAGACAAAACACGACAAGTTTAAGAGAGTAATTGTACCAAGAGTAAACAAGGCATTACATATCATCAAATTGATTGGCAACTGTGCAAATAGTCAATATGACTATACCGATGATGATGTCCAAAAAATATTTGATACTCTTGAGCAAGCTCTATCGGACACTCTTGGAAAGTTTACAAAGGATGTTATAAAGGATAAAGGTTTTAATCTATCATAAACATACATAAACATATACTGCCTTGTTAGTCAAGGATGGCTATTTGTTATTATAAATAAAATTAAGTTTTGGAGGATTAAAAATGAAATGTTTAGATTGTGGCAGTAAAAAAATAACGTGGGAAATTGATAATGGGTATATTATACAAGAGTATGATGAAGAAGGAAACTGTATTGAAACTGATTTTCATTGTGAAAGTATTTGTAGTCCACAGTGTGCAATGTGTGATAGTGTAAATTTAGGAGATTAAAAATGTTATATCGAATAATCACGGAGAAAAAAAATAAAGAGAAAATAGTTAAGATTGTTAATCAATACTTTGATGGTTTTACTATTATTGAAAGTATAGGTTATTGGCAAGGACAAAGTGAAAATAGTTTAGTGATTGAAATTGATAGTATAGGCACAGACTATAATCAAATAGCCAGAATAAACAATATAGCTACTCAGATAAAAAGTGAAAACAATCAAGAGGCTGTTTTGGTGCAAATAATACATTGCAATAGTGTTTTAATATAAAAATATATGAAAACAATAAAACTAACAAAAGGGATTAAAAATGAGTAGCACAATAAATAATATAAAATGTCCTATTTGTAATGGCTTTGCCTTACAAGAAACAAACCATAAAACAGGGGAAATTTATAATCATTGTGTAAACTGTACTTATGAAGAAGTAATTGTGGAAGAATTTATAAAGTTTTGTAAGTATTGTGGAGAAGAATTTGAAAAGGAGACAGGGAGTAAGAATAATCCAGAGTTTTGTTGTGATGATTGTAATTTTGCTTATTATAGTGAACAATTAGATTTTGTTGTGAGGATTAAAATGTTAGTTAATAAAGTAATAGCTTATGAAAACAATAAAACTAACAAATGTTGATGATATTACAATAGTTGATGATAGCGACTATAATAAAGCTATACAATATAGTTGGTTCTTAAAAAAATCAGCATATTGTAGTTATGTTGCTGCGTCAATTCGCAATGGTGATAAGGTTAAAACACTACGTTTGCATAGATTGATAATGAATTGTAAAAATAAATGTTTTGATGTACACCATAAAAATCACAATCCATTAGATAATAGACGTGAAAATTTAGAAATTATTTTAGCTAAAATACATAGAGGAAATAAAAGATATGCACGATAAAGATTGGTATAAAAATTGTGGTGATATGATAAGAGAGGAGTTTGGCAGAGATGCAGATTTATTTATTGATTTATTAGCAGCAACATCACCACGAAAACAAATATCGGCAAATTGGCGTTTGGCTATGCGAATATATCACGTTTGGTTGACTGAAACAAATAGAATAAATACACACAATTTAGTAAAAAACACATTACCCTGCCATAGAAGAAACATATTTAGAGCGTTGTTGAGAAAACCACTACACGGTCAAAAAGTAAAAGCATTTGCGTCAAACCTAAAAGGCGATTTGCAGCAAGTAACTATTGATGTGTGGGTATGTAGATATTATGGTATTAAAAAACTGACACCAAAAAAATATAAACAATTAGCAAAGCAAATAAAACTTGAGGCAAATTTAAGAGGATTAGAGCCAGCAGAATGGCAAGCAATAATTTGGCATAAAGCTATAAAACAAGCTAATAGAAAACCTAAAAGTTATTTTAGTGTACCAGATAAAAATCAAATGTTTTTTGAATTTTATTGGAATTGAATTAGATTTGATTGGAGAAAAAAATGATGTCTATAATCACAATAAAAGAATTAAATGAAAGACAAGCAAGGAAAGCTAAAAAACTTAAATTAAAACCTTATATGGCTGAAGTTGATAGGGATGAAAGAGTTTTTAATATGCCTAATTTAGGCTATTATGTGCCTAAAGGTTGGAAACTAATTGATAAATTGTTTGTAGATAAGACTGGCTTTGGCCGAAGGGATGAACCTGCTTTAACAATAAAACAATTTATCAAAAAAGTAAAAGCCGGTTTAGGATATGCAATTTGTGAAGAAGGTGAATTTCAAATATATATTGGTGTTTTTGAAAAAATTTATTAAAAATAATTTGACTTTTCAAAAAAATGTGTTATACTTTAATTAGATTAGAGCCTTCACTCTTGCCCTCTGCGGAGGGCTGGAGCGTATGCTTTAACTTTATTAACCTTAATCGAAAGAGCGGTAAAATGAAAACAGGATATAAGATAACCAAAGGAAAAGGATTTCAAATATCTTTCACTAACGGTCTGACTATTTCAGTTCAATTTGGCCACGGTAACTATTGTTCTAATAAAAAATTAGTACAAATGCGAAATCAACCTGAAAATTATGAATGCTCAAATGCCGAAGTCGCAATCTTTGCAACCCAGGATATTAAAGGTGCAAAGTGGTTGACAAATAAATTTTTACCTAAA
>Ga0209427_10004041_pt1 | contig 17057 bp, 9 predicted proteins | sample DeeMarSWOR136_30_FD_187465 | JGI IMG/M metagenome (GOLD analysis project Ga0209427, IMG submission 187465) | Marine sediment microbial communities from White Oak River estuary, North Carolina - WOR-1-36_30 (SPAdes) (version 2) | ecosystem: Environmental > Aquatic > Marine > Intertidal zone >...
CCCAAGCCTTCGACGAGCTCAAGCGGGGCGCCGTGCTCAAGGCTGCCACTCATTTGTGCCAAATACAAGAAGCGCAGTAATTTAATACAATTGGTATAACACACCCGGGCCCGACTATGGACGACACATCGGCTACTACCGCCACCGGCGAGAGTCGCTTAGGTGCATTGCCTCGCCGCCCTTTGGACTGGCTGAAGGTCTTCGGCCCCGGAGCAATCATTGCATCGCTGACGATCGGGACCGGCGAGCTGATTTTTTCGAGCCGAGGCGGTGCAATCTTCGGATACCGCATCCTGTTTCTGTTCGTAGTCATCTCACTTCTGAAGTGGGGCCTGGTGGTGGCATCGTCACGTCACATGGTGTTGACCGGCGTCCACCCCTATCAGCGGATGCTCGAGCTGCCAGGACCCCGCGGCTGGCTGACGCTGGCGCTGTTCCTTATCGCGGCCGTTTGCCTGCCGATATGGGTCAGTTTCCACAGCGGTGTCCTTGGCAACTTGACCGCCTGGATGACAGGGACGAGCGAAATATTGGGAGGCGGCATCGACTACCTCTGGGGCGCAGCGATTCTGGCCGTCGTGGTGACGATCAGTAGCTTGCGCGGTTACTCGACGCTGGAGCGCATTCAACTGATTATTGTAGCCGCAATGGTATTTAGCGCCGGTGTGACACTGGTTCTTTACCACCCGGATTGGCTGGAGCTTTTGAAGGGGGTCGTTATTCCACAACCCTATGTATACCCGCAGTGGCTCAGCGCTGAGTATCCGCATATCGCCGGCCAGCCCGTGTGGGTCGAGACGACACGTTACGTTGGCGTTATCGGCGGCGCCGGTTTCGACTATTTGGCATACACCTCTTTTATGCGCGACAAAGCCTGGGGACAGGCCGGTGAGGGTCCGGTCTCCGCCAAGCGGCTCGCCGAGATCGCCGGTGACCCGGCACATCCGGTTCGCCGCTGGGTCCGCGCTCCCTTGGTCGATTGCTCCATCAGTTTTCTCGTCATCATCGCTTTCAGCGCCGTCTTCGTAGCTTCGGGAACGCTGATCCTCGGCCCGCATCACAAGATTCCAGACGAGAAGAATCTGCTAAACCTCCAGTCGGCGTTCGTCACGGGTATACATCCCTGGTTGTTGCCGCTGTATGTGGCGGGAGCTTTCCTGACGATGCTCGGGACGCTCTACGGCACACTGGAAGTCGCCTGCAGTATCGTCGGCGAAATGGCGCACGCGGTGAGCCGCGATTTTGCCATCCGGCATGCCCGCCGCATAAAACGCATGACGGTCACCTGGTGCGCCGTCGGTGCAGGTGCAATTCTTTTATGGTTGTTTGCCTATCAGTCCACCGGTGCCACGGGCAAGCCGCGTCTGCTCCTGGCTATCCTGACTCCCGCCAACCTGTTTACCGGTGTATTAGGTTGTGGATTGTTTTGCCTGATGAACCTGTGGATGGACCGGAGATTTCTTCCCAAGGCCTTGCGGCTGCCCAGATGGCTATGGTTGTTGAATCTGGTTTCCGGTTTCGTTTTTCTTGGCCTGGGGCTGAAAGGTTACTGGGACGACCAAAGCCGATGGTACGCGCTCGGCAGCCTGTGTGTTATGCTTTCGGTCGCAGCAGCAGTAGCACATCTGGCCGGCAGATGGTTCGCACCGGCGGATGAGAAAGGCGCTTGATGACCGGCAGTATCCATGATGGCTGCATCGAGCTCTTAGAGCAATTCAAAACCGATTGCATTGAACGGCGGATTGTTAAAGTGCAGAATATAAAAACTGTTGAATCTAACGTTTGTGCTCATCCCTGTCCAGACTGCAAAAGAGTTTTGGTCAGACTTCAAGAGTCAGCTTCAGGGAGTCTTTAGCGCATTCGGCATACATCTCGAAGGCCTCCGGGGCCTTGTCCCAGGGCACGCGCGGGGTAACCATCTCGGTGAGGGACGAGGCCCGTTCATCAAGGACCATCTCCACCGCTGTTTGGAAGAACAGGCCGCACTCCGGGCCGACACAGGTGTTAATCTGAATCTCCTGACGGAAAACATGATACCAGGGAAACTCCTGCATCTCGAAGTTCGGCACCCCGAAAACCAGCAGCCTGCCACCGTGCCTGGGCAGATATGCGGCGGTCTTCAGTGAATCGACCTCACCGGCCGCCTCGATTGCCAGGTCAACCATTTGGCCGTTAGTCAGCTCCTTGACGACCTTGACAACGTCCTTTTTCGAAGCGTCGATGATATGGTCGGCTCCGTAACGTTTGGACCATTCCAAACGCCAGTCGAGCAGGTCGGTCGCAATGACCATATTAGCTCCCATCAGCCGTAATATATGTGTGAATATCAATCCCATTGGGCCCTGGCCGACCACAACGCAACTTTGGTTGATAACGCCACCCGTTCGCGTAAGCGCCCGAAGCACCGTCGCCAGCGGCTGGGCAACGATCAGCGCCGCCGGGTCTGGCGCATCCTTGGGCAGCCGGGCAATAGCCGGAGGGCGAGAGACGATGTACTCGGCGAAACCATAAGGGCCGTGAGGCAGGGCCAGTACCAACGCTCCTTCTTCCCAGTCGACACAGCGAGACTCGGCTATTATGCCGATGTTTTCGTGTCCGGACCAGCCCACCGGACAAGGAAAATCAATGTCACCCCAGAGACCTTTGCCGGCGTATTGGCTAATATTGCTTCCACAAAGGGCCACGTGGGTGCACCGCACAAGCACCTGGCCTTCGACCGGCTCGGGCGTTGGAGCGTCGTCCAGCATTGCAATCTTTCTCGGTTCTACTATCTGGATTGCCCTCATCGCTGACCTCACAGTCTTATTGCCAAATCGTAAATGCGCTATATTGATGAATGCATCCCCAGGGTCTTCAAACAAATCATCTGATTACAATGTCGATTCAGAGTACTGTGACCTCGTCGGCTCTTATCGTAATAGTGTAACAAAATAAAATCAAGATTACCGGAAAATGGTAATAGGAGAAAAGGGAAGAATAATGCCTTTCTCATCTGGTTTATCCAATGATGCAATCATCTGCCTTAGCTTATTAATATCATCTACAACTCTTACCTGCTTTGGACAATATGAATGTAATTCATTTTCCGACAAATGTGTACTATAAATAATTTCTGTCATAGCCGAATCGTAGTCAGCATTTTGTTTATGTCTTCTTTCTAACATTCTCTCGTCCAATAACCAGCGATGATTTCCTAAACCCTGGCGGCAGGATGTGAGCATCACATACGTTCCATCTTCTTTGATGACTGTTCGTGTTTGCGTTAGACCTTTTAACGTTTGAATGAAGTTCAAATCAAAGGGAGAGCTGCCCGCTATGCAAAAGTCTGCTTTATAAGGCAGCTCGGCGACAGAAGCCTTTAATGATAAATTTACTCCTTCTCTATGTGCTTTTATGCAATCTCCACAATATAGGCCGATTATTTCTCGTTTGTAATTCAGCACCGCATTGACCAGAAAATCAATGCCGACTTTGCCGGCTGACTCTTCAGTATCACTTCTCCATTGGTTATCAACCACACCAAGCTCGCCTCTTTTCAGGCTGTGATTGTTAAATATCCATTCTAATCCTGCACAACCCGGAAACAATATTTTAGCCCCTCCGGAAACACCGTCACCGTAATGGGGTACAATTGTCCCAACAGCAATTTTCAAATCAGCTTCGAGAACCAACGGATTTATTAAAATTGGACTTCCCAGTTTTGTTTTGCCAAGGTTTATATGTTCACCTTCGTAGTCATGATTGATTATTTTGAAATTTTTGAATTTATCCCCTAATTTGTCCTTATAATTGTACTCTTCCATATCCTTATGGGCGCCATGGGCGCCGTTGGCGAAGAGAAAGGTGATATTTTCATCGGCAACGCCCGCCTTGCTCAATTCTTCGACGACAAGCGAGGCAATGAAAGAAGTATCTAAAGGGCGTGTGGCATTTTCCAGGATTATTAGCACATTGTGTTTGCCTTTGGCAATTTCAGAAAGGGGCGCATTGGCAGCAGGATTTCTTATGGAATGAAGGATTTGCTGATAACTTAGTGGTTCTATATAGGGAGGTATCAGCTCGGTAATTTCTGCATTCCCACGTATTGGTAATTCTATAAATGAGTCTTCATAGGGTATTTTAATTACCCTTTTACTTGTTGGTTTTTCATTTTCCTGATTACGGTAATTATTCAAAAGCAGTCCTGTACAAATTGTTATTGCTGTAGGGAACTAAAGTTTTTAGAAACTGAATTTGAAGTAATTATGCTACTCTTTTGGGAGGACTGCAAGCATTTATGATAAGATGGTCAGGATTTGTTTCATCCATGTTTCAATCAGGATAAATGAGTCTCATGGCCCTCTTTAGAGTTGTTTTTGTACTTATTGGCAATGAAATAAAACCTGAATCCGTACGCAGATTGCAGGATTGGCCTGCAATAATTGGAAGAATGTCCTTCACAATTTATTCTGGCCGGTATAAAATACGGCTTACAGGCTGATTCACCGATTAATTTTTGGCTAATGAGTCGGCAATCTATTTCCGGATGGAGCTTACGAGAATGACAAGGGATTTAGCAATCGCTGAAATGCAGGTGAACGCAAAAAGGAGAAAGTATATGAAAGTTCAAAAAACCAATTCCATTAACGTGAAGAAGAGGATTACCCGGAGGGATTTTTTGGGCGGCCTCGCCACGGCCACGGCCTTCGCCGTTGTACCTCACCACGTGCTCGGCGGGAGAGGCAACATCGCACCGAGCGAAAAGGTCAACGTCGCCATAATCGGCACGGGCGGCCAAGGCATCGTCAATATGAAGCAGCTTTTCAACGAGCCCGACGTCCACATCGCCGCCCTATGTGACATCAACGAGTTCAGCGACTACAGCATGTTCTACTACGGCGGCACCGCGGGCCTGAAACCCGCCATCGAGCTGGTCCGAAAGCAGTACGGCCAGGCCTGCCCGACCTACCACGACTATAATCAAATGCTCGACGAGGAAGACATCGACGCAGTCCTCGTTGCTACCCCGGACCATTCTCACGCTGTAGTTGACCTTGCCGTAATCGCCAAGGGTAAACATCTCTACTGTGAAAAGCCCCTCTGCCGTACCATTTATGAGACCCGCGTTGTCACCGAAGCCGCCCGCAAGGCCGGCGTCGCAACGCAGCTCGGTAACTTCGGACACTCCAGCGAGGACATCCGTCTTGCCTGCGAATGGATATGGGATGGTGCAATAGGTGACGTCCACGATGTTCACGCCTGGACCAGCACAGGCGCTAACCGCTGGACCAGTCTCACCGAACGACCTAAAGAAACGCCTCCCGTGCCTGCCGGCTTTGATTGGCAGCGCTGGCTCGAGCCCGTGCCTGCCCGCCCTTATCATCCCGACTACGCCCCTGTTCGCTGGCGTGCCTGGTGGCAGTTTGGCTCCGGTACTATCGGCGACTTTGCCTGCCACCATCTGGACCCGGCCTTCTGGGCGCTCAAATTGCACCAAAGCGCTACCTTCAGCGTCGAGGCCAGCTCCTCCGGCACCACTGACGAGACCTGTCCCGCCGCATCGCTTATATACTTCCACTTCCCGGCCCGTGCCGGTATGTCACCCGTCCGCATCACCTGGTACGAAGGCGGACTTATGCCGCCGCGACCGGTGGAGCTGGAAGCAGGCAGAAGCCTTGATGATAATGGCATCCTCTATATCGGCACTAAGGGCGCCATCCTCGGCGGCGGCTGGTCGGAATCTCCACGCATCATCCCCGAAACCAAGATGCAGGCCTATCAGAGACCACCCAAAACCCTGCCTCGTGTCAAGGGGCATCACCGCAACTGGCTCGATGCCTGCAAAGGCAAAGGCCGACCGAGCACACACTTCGACTACTCCGGCCCACTCACCGAATTCACGCTAATGGGTAATGTCGCAATTCGTGCCGGCAAGAAACTTGAATTCGACTGGAAGAACATGAATATTACAAACGTTCCCGATGCCAACAGATTTATAAAGCCGCACTACCGCCAAGGCTGGACTATTTAGATAAGAAGTTCGGAGTGGTAAGCGGTTCAGGAAATGTGTATCCGTCCGGCCAAGTCCATCTTTTTTCCCACACTGATTTCTGCATAATTGCCGCCAGTTCAGCAAAGTCATTTTTTGCTTGCAATTAGCTGAAGATATATATTATAATGCTTGCGTAAATGGAGGATGACGAAATGATTTTCAATGAGGAGGTTTTTTGTTTTGTAGAACAACCGCGAGCCGCTAAGAGTGCGCACAGACAGCAACACTAAAAAAATTAACAATTTTTGAAAGGGTCGGGTAATTAAAAAAACAATTTCACTCGTACTGGTTCTGATATTGGGCCTGGCTGCGGAGGTTGTGAAGGCAGATTTCACCTTTGGCGAGCCCACAAATCTGGGGCCGACGGTCAACAGTTCGTCTACGGACTTTGACTCAAGCATTTCGCCTGACGGCCTATCGCTCTACTTTGGCTCTAACCGGCCCGGAGGCTCTGGCCGCTATGACTTATGGGTGACAACGCGGGCAACCGTCTCTGACCCTTGGGAACAGCCCGTCAATCTGGGGCCAACGGTCAACAGTTCGGCTTGGGATAGTTGCCCGAGCATTTCGGCAGACGGCCTCTCGCTGTTCTTCGAGTCCAACCGGCCCGGCGGAGTCGGCGATCAAGATATATGGGTGACGAGCCGCCCAACCCCGGACAGTGATTGGGTCCCTCCCGTGAACCTTGGACCAACGGTCAACAGTTCGGCTTGGGACAGTTGCCCGTACATCTCGGCTGATGGCCTCTCGTTGTACTTCGATTCCCGTCGACCAGGTGGTTCCGGGACTTGCGACCTTTGGGTGACAACGCGGGCAACCGTCTCTGACCCTTGGGAACAGCCCGTCAATCTGGGGCCAACGGTTAACAGTTCGGCTTCGGAGTATCAACCGGGCATCTCGGCCGATGGCCTGATCCTCTTTTTCTTCTCGAACCGACCCGGCGGATCAGGTTATGATGATATATGGGTGACGAGCCGCCCAACTCCGGACAGTGATTGGGACCCGCCCGTGAACCTTGGGCCAACGGTTAACAGTTCGGCTCGCGATATTTGCCCGTACATCTCTGCCGATGGCTCTACCCTCTATCTTACCTCCGAGCGACCTGGTGGTCAAGGTGGTTTGGACATCTGGCAGGCATCGGTCGATCCCATCGTTGACTTCAATGGTGACAGAATTGTTGATGCTGAGGATATGTGCATCATAGTTGACCACTGGGGCACAGACAACTCACTATGTGATATTGGCCCAATGCCCTGGGGAGACGGCGTAGTAGATGTCCAGGACCTAATTGTCCTCGCCGAGCATTTGTTTGAGGAGGTTCCGCCAGCTGAATAGGCTGGATATTGGAAACCGAGGAACACCTCTGAAAGAAACAAAACGCCCAATATAGTCAAAGGACTGGCAGACCGAAACACTGTCAGCCCTACTCTTACATCGTTGCAGATGTACTTCACCGGACGCTTATGGAAATGTTGGTTTCAACCCAGCCCCAGTGACTCTATTTGTTCGGTCAATCGAAGGTATATGTTCACCGTGAGATAACAAAAGAGAATACTAAGCGCAATAACAAGAACCGTTACCGCGAGTTTTGTAACTATTCTATAGCGTGGGTTCAGCCATACAAGTGGCAGAGCAAGCGGACCCAGGCACAACAGGGCAATTACGATGGCGGATGTGGAGAAATACCATTTTGTTTTCGACGTAGCAATGGACTTGTCGAGGAACTCACCGCAAAAACGGCACTTTATAGCCTCTTTCTGGATTTGCTCGGCGCAAAAAGGACATTTCTTGGTAACTTCTGTCTGCTCATCCGTTTCGGCTAACATAGTTTCCATAAAAAAACCTCCCGTGAAGAACACCCCTAAAATTCACTCAGACATTTCTGCTGTCCGATTAGTTTGCTCACAATAATCCGCATACGTCAATCTGCCTTTTCTTGCAGTAGCTGTACTGCCGCGTCCATGTTTCTATATCGTCTTAATATCGACAGGAATTAACAATAGAAATCTTTGAAAGTATGCAGAAAATGCTCGATGGATAGGAATATGGGGAGCAGGGGGGGAAATATAGTCTGTGTTTTTTAGCTGAGACGAGCGGAGAAAGCACAGTGGGTCATCGGGTTCGCTATTTTTGGACGTCGAGCTGGCGATATCGCTGCCGGTATTTATCATAAAGTCGCCTGTGTTTATTGCTCAGGTCAATTCTCCTGCCCTGTATGAACAGTTTGTCTATGCGTGTGGTAATCTCGAGCGGGTCACCGTCGGTTACGAGCAACGTGGCGTCTTTGCCCTTTTCCAGACTACCGAGGCGGTCCGCCACTCCCATGATTTGGGCGGGATAAAGGGTTATGGCTTTGAGGGCCTCATCCTTGGGCAAACCGTAGGCAGCAGCCTTGGCGGCGTGATAGGGTAGATTGCGGATACTCGAGGCGCCGCCGCAGGCGATACAGAATTTGACTCCGGCTCGATGGAGTCGCAGAGGCAATGTAAAGGGCTCGTCGAAATCGGCATCCCGCCGCCTCGGCAAGCGCAAGACCGATGTTATAACAACCGGAATGTCTCTTCGTTTAAGCAGGTCGGCATAGTGGTGGGCTTCAATACCTCCGACCAGCACAACTCTCAGGTTGTGCTTGTCAGTCCAGCTAACAGCCGATTCGATTTCCAGCAGCGAATTGGCCCTAATCCAGACGGGAAGAACACCTTTAAGTACAGGGAGCATCGCTTCCCAGCGAACATCTGTTTTTGGGAAAGAGTCGCCTGTTTTTTGAGATTCTTTCGCTGTCATATAGGCCCTTGCGTCCTCGATTACCTTGTCCAGGGTCTCTATTTGTTTTTTGGTACGTTCCATTCGTTTCTTGGATGCCTCGTCATCCTCATCGGCCAACCTCATATATGGCCAATTGATAATCATGCTCAGAGGTGCTTTGAAGGTCATCTCTTTCCAGGTCCAGCCGTCGGTCATAATTAGCGCGGACCGGCCCGAAATAAGGCCGCCTCTTGGTACGGCTGCGGCCAGGGCTATTCCGTTCGCTCGAGCTACGGGAATATGCTCAGACTCAGGATTTATTGCGACCTCAGCCCTGACATTGGGATTGATGTCACCACGCTCGACATAATCGCTGGTAACATCAACGGAGCCAATTTCGGTCAATCCAAGTATTGAATGGCTTTCTATCAGGCCAGGATAGACGTGTTTACCTCTCATGTCTATCTTTATTGCATCGGATGGAATCTCAATATCTGTTCCTACGTCAACGATTTTTCCTTTGTCGAACAAGATAGATGCTTTCTCGATAGGCTCACTCGTGACAGGATGGATTGTGCCGTTGACCAGCGCAATCGGATGTTGTTGAGGCGGAGCAGGTATCTGACCGTATGTCAGAATCGCCGCAATATGAATCAGCAGAAAGGCAGTTCTTCCAATACGCTGTGTCTTCGGCATAGTTCTCGATTCCTTATCAGGTTCAATCAATAATGTCACGTTCGTCCGTTTGATTGGATTCCACTTCCTTATTCGGGTCAGCGTTCTCCTTGGACGTATCGTCTTTATCCTTCTTGGCTTTTTTGTCTTTGTTCAGGATTTTTTGGACCAGCTTCGTTCGCTGGGCGGCGACTTGTTCACGCAGGTGCTTGTCTTCTTCAATGTCGAAGTACTTGCGGCCGTCAATCCAGGTCTGTTCACAGAGACTATAAGTGGAAAGCGGCAAATCATTCCATATCACAAAGTCTGCGTCCTTTCCCACTTCCAGGCTGCCGATGCGGTGGTCGAGATGCAATTGCTTGGCTGCGTTCAATGTAACAAACTTCAGCGCTTCCTCGGGCGGTACGTTACCGTATTTGACGGCCTTGGATGCCTCTGTGTTCATACGTCGCGCCAGCTCGGCACTGTCCGAATTGAAACTCACAACTACACCTTGCTCATACAAAATGGCCCCATTGTAGGGAATAGCATCATAGGCCTCGACTTTATAAGCCCACCAGTCGGTAAAAATAGTCGCCATAGCTCCGTGTTGTTTTATTTCTTCCGCGACCTTATAGGCTTCGAGAACATGAATAAAAACATCAAATTTGATGCCTATTTCCTCTGCCAAACAAATCATCGCATGAATCTCATCCTGACGATAAGAATGGCAGTGGATAATCATCTTTCCATCGAGGACGTCCAACAGATGTTCATGCCTCAGATTGGTGCGCGGCGGGATCAGACTCCTGTTCGTCTTGCTCTGCTCATTGTAAATCTGCCAACCCCTGCGGTAATCCTTAGCCGCCGAAAAGGCATCGCGTATGATTTCGACCACACCCATACGCGTGTTTGGATAACGTTCTGAAGCTCGCTTGACATTCTCACCGAGGGCGAGTTTTATTCCTGGACTGGCGTCAGGTATAAGCAAATCGTCCGGCAAAGCACCCCATCGCAGTTTGATGACTGCGTATGTCCCTCCGATGGGATTGGCCGAACCGTGCAGTACACACGTCGTCGTCAGGCCGCCGGCCAACTGTCGATAGATGCTGATGTCATCGCTGTTGATAACGTCTTTAATACGCACCTCCGAGGTGACAGCATGGGTTGCCTCATTGGTACCACCTTTAATGCCAATGTGGGAATGGGCGTCAATAAGTCCCGGCGTGATGTGCTTGCCGGCGGCATCGACCACGACTGCCCCTGCGGGCTCTGTGAGATTCCTGCCGACCTGAGTTATCTTGCCGTCCCTGACGAGCAAATCTCCGGGGCTGAGGATACCGTCGGGACCGCAGGTCCAGATTGAGGCATTCTTGACAAACAGGACGGCCGGCTGTTTCGGCGGATATGTTTTTCCAAAGGCCCCGTCAGGATAAACGATGGGGAACTCGGCCATTTGAACCGGCTCTGATGATTCGTCGACCTCGGCCTTGTCCTCCTGGGCCTCAGTTAATTCCGCATGCCAGCTAAAGCCGCTTCCGTCGTCCAAAAGACCATGCCCCCTGATGTTCTTGTCTTCGATAACACCTGTCATTCTCACCCAGCCCTCCCGGCCGAATATGTCACCTGAGAAGGACAACATCAGCACACGGTTTTGACGTGCGGCCTTCTGTGCCTTTGCCTCTTTGTCCTGGATAGATAAAGAGACACTCAACTTGGAATCGGCCCCGGAAATCTTCATTTGCCCGCCAAGCTGTTTTTCTCGAATCTCTGCGGTAAATTTCCATTGGCCGCGGATATCGATATCGGGTTCTTTGGTAATGACAAAGCGTTCACCGTCTACCCAGGTATCGAGTATTCGGGTCTTGCTGTCGAAAACGTCACCATCGGTGACGACAAAATTGGCGAGCTTACCTTTCTCCAGCGTTCCCAGCAAATGCGACATGCCCAGCCACTGTGCCGGCCTCGTTGTCAACGCCTCAAGTGCTGTTTCAGCCGAGAATCCCCGCTGGACGGCAATTCTTACTTTTTTGAGAAACTCGGTTTTTGATTTCAGGTGGGCCGTAGTCAGTACAAAATCAACATTCTCCTTCGCCAGCAGGCCAGGATTTTCCGGGGCAAAATCCCAGTGTCGCAGCTGTTGTAAATTCAGGTGAAGCTCTCGTTCGAGCGAGGAGACATCAGGGGCCTTTGGGAAGTTGAGCGGAATAATCAATTTAAGGCCCGTTCCTTTGATCGCTTGCAAACGGCGATATTCGTAGCCCGAGCCGGCAATCCACATATCCAGGCCGAATTCCTGGGCGAGCTTTGACGCACGCAGGATATCGAGCTCGTCGGAAACTTGCATTACGACCGGCTTGCGCCTGCTGACATAAGGCTGTAAGGCGGCCAGTGCCAGGTTCGTTTCCGGAGCGGTTTGACCCGAGCTGACTTGTCTGAACTTTGTCCAGGCCTCGTTGTACCATTGGGCATCCAGAAAAGTCTGGCGAATCAGGGCAATAGTACCCATCAACGAGCCCGGATACTGTCCACCGCCTCCACGTTGCAATGACATCGCCTGAGCGAGGTCCTCGGCCAGGATCGCTTTATTGGTTGGCTTCTTACCGAGAAGAACAAGGGCTCCCGTTCCTCTAAAAATGCCTTCTTTTGGGAAGGTCAGGACCGCGCAAAATCCACATTTACGCAGATTCTCAGCGGCGGTCCCATCCTGAGTCAACATTGCCGAGGCCCGTCTTTGGGCAAGTACAAAAGGATTCCAATGCTTGGCGCCTCTGGAAACGTTTTCATCCGCCTCAGGTCCAATACCATAGTTTGTGTACAAATCAATGAAACCCGGATAGATAGTTTTTCCACTTAAGTCACGAATAATCGCATCGGAAGGTATATCCACCTTGGTAGTCACCTGTTCGATATGGCCGTCGCGAATCAGAAGGGTCGCGTTGTCTAATACATTGCCGGGCTTCGTGACAATCCGCGCGTTGGTCAGGGCAAATATTTTTGGGGTATTTTCATGAAGGCCAATCACGGGCTCGGTCTGTCCTACAACAACTCGTACTGAGAGCAACACCCACAATAGAATGATACTACTTTGAATCGCCGATTGCCTGATGTGAAAACCTCCATTTGCGAAACACAAGATTCCCGCCACAACTCTGTGCCTCGCATGATACATCATAACTCCTCCTCTTTCAAAAAACCGCAAAAACTGTGACCTCCGGAAGACAAAAGATTTACCTGCCTCCAAGGACACAAGCTTCACTATTTTTGTTTATACCAAATCACCCACATTCCGGTCAAGTATAATCTCTTGAGCTATGCATGCTTTTTTTACCTAATACTGTATGCATAAAGGAACTCTCCGTGGCGGATGTACAGTCTGCCGCCGCAGACCACCGGGTGTGCCCAGCTGTTGCCTTTTCCACCTTTGGGAATCCTGAATGAGCTGACCAGCTCATGGCCCCTTGGAGTTGGTCGGACAAATCCCATGACGTTATTCTCACTTAGTGTGTACAGCATTCCATCGGCGAATGTAAGCGAGCCTTTGCCTACACCCTTGTCCATATACTTGTTCCGGCCGGTTTCCCAGTCCAGGCAAACCCATAAGTTGCTGTTGCGGAAGGTGCTTGTGCCGTAGAGATTTCCTTTGACCAACAGGACCCCACCGTGGTGACTATCAAGCTCCTTCGTACGCCATAACTCTTCGAGCGAGGCCTTGCCGTCATTGACATTAATCTTCCACTTGACGGAGCCTGCCTGTAACGTGCTGATAAAGAGGTGACCATCGTGATAGATGGGCATCATCACGTTTTCGTCCGCATAGGATTCGTGTTTGACGTGCCATAGTAGTTCGCCGGTATCGGCATTCACGCCGATCATACCTTTGGAGGTCAGCGTGATGATGATTCTCAGTCCCTGATATTCAGCCAGAGTCGGAGAGGCGTAGCCGGCCAGCTCGCCCGTGCTGGGCGCTTTCCAAACAACCTGCCCTGTATTCTTGCTAAGTGCAACCATACAGGTCTGCGGTCCTCCCGGACAGCTTATCAGATGGTCTCCATCGACCAGCAGGGATTCAGCCAGAGCCCAGGTGGCAGTCTTGCTTTGGAACTTCTCGAGGATGTTGAACCCCCAAATCCTGTCTCCACTTTTGGCTTTTAGGCAGAGGAGGTTTCCAAGAGGGCTTTGGTGAAACAGCCAGTCCCCATCAATGGTTGGGGTTCCGCGAGTGCCGGGACGGTCTCCAGTCCAGGCTCTGCCGTTTTTCACTTGCCACAAGACCTTGCCGTCCAGGTTCAGGGCAGTGATAACTGTATCCTTTTTGATGCTGCCGGCCGTGTAGATCATTCCAGACGCAATCGATATGCTGGAATACCCATGTCCCAACCCCTTAGCCGTCCAGAGTAGGGCAGGCCCTTTCTCGGGCCACTTCTTCAAAAGACCTTTTTCGGTGGAGAGATTGTCTCGGTTCGGCCCGTGAAACTGGGGCCAGAAGGCGCCCTGGTTGGCAGCGTATGCTGCACTCGTTAGAATAAGGCCGCCGATTAGCATGATGGAGATACTTTGCCTGGTTATGGCGAGTGACATGGACATCTGGGCCGCTCCTTTCTAAATGACATTTCCTGTTCAACACTTCTGTGAAGAATCCAACGACCTTCAGCTCCGTTTTGATATCAGGTGTTAATTTCCCATTCACCACCAGTGTTGCCAGTGTCATGAATTTTAATTTCATCGTATAATACCATATTTATGTTAGTCAGCAAACAAGTTTGTATGGTTGAAATAGTAGATTTGCATCACTTGTACCTGCCTGCACGCCCCTGCTTTCTTGCGAAAGCAAGAACGGGGGTGACGCAGGCACAGGTGCTATCTATATCGAATCAAATGTACTTGTCCATGAAAGTCTCCTGTAATAAACGTTAGTGTGGTTTTAGGCAAACAACCACGCATTGTAGCTAACCCGGTAGGCTTCGGTTACATTGTTTCTGTCGGTCTAATCAAGAACAAGGAGGCTTTCTATGCAAGCCCCTTCAAAACGGATAATCGCGTCAGAGATTTCTCTTGACGGAAAGGGGGCTTATCTGATATAAGTAAGATGATTAGAGTCTGTGAACGCCCGATCTCGAAGCAGCCGGAGTTTCAACGGCCTGTTTCAGAGCCTCACTTTTCAATTAGCGGCTCATCATAGACTTTTGCCTGTCTCGGCGTGGCCGAGCCACGACGGAAAGGAAGGATGTAATGCCAAGTCGCAAAAGAATTATCTCGGGCAAGCCCTGACAGAACGTAGTCAGGCCGGAGATTCTTATTGGCCGCTTTGGTGAGCGGCCAAAGCATTTATTCTAACGATTTTATAAGGAGGACTATCATGCGACGAACACATTTCTTTTTGGCTTTCATAGTACTGCTTGCCGCAGCAGTCTGCACACAGGCACAGGACCCGGATCTCTTGGGCTGGTGGAAGCTTGACGATGGCACAGGTACCATTGCCGTTGATTCGAGCGGTAACGGCAACGACGGCACATTCATCCAGGACCCAGAGTGGGTCGCCGGCAAGTTCGGAAGCGGTTTGCTCTTTGACGGCCAGGGCGGAGAGCGTGTGTCACTCGGAGGACTCGATATTCCCTCAGGAGCCATGACCATCGCCTGCTGGTTCAAGGCAAACAATCTGGACACACCCGGCAACGACCCGCGTATGGTCTCCAAGGCCAACGGCGGAGATAACAATGATCATTGGTGGATGTTCAGTTCCAGCCGCATAGGCTCGGATAAGTTTCTGAGATTTCGCTTAAAGACCAACGATGGCCAGCAGACCTCGGAGATAAAAGCTGGCAGCTTTGAAGTCGGTGAGTGGATCCATGGGGCCATCTGGTGGGACGGCACCGACATGAAGGTTTACAAGAATGGAGAGGAAGTTGGTAACCTCGCGAAGGGGGGCACTTCTGTCGCTCTCGATCCCGCGGTCCAGGCAGCCATTGGCAACCAACCCATCGGAGCTGAGAACAGGCCCTTTGATGGAGTGATCGATGAGGTGCGAATCTACACAAAGGCCCTGAGTGTGGAGGAGATTCAGGAAGTGATGGCAGGGCCGCCGGCCCCGTTGGCAGCCGGGCCGGAGCCCGCGGATGGCGTGACTCTTGAGCAGAACTGGTCTAGCCTGAGCTGGCAGCCCGGAACATGGGCCGTCTCCCACGACCTGTACTTCGGTACTGATTATGACGCTGTAGAACAAGGTGCAGAAGGCACATTTATCGGCAATACCACGTCCACCGTCCAGGTGGTTGGTTTTCCGGGCTTCCCGGCTCCGGAAGGCCTTCAGCCCGGCACTACATACTACTGGCGCGTGGATGAGGTCAACCCGGACAATCCGGACAGCCCGTGGAAGGGTGTTGTCTGGAGCTTCACGTTGCCTCCTCGCGGGGCATACAAACCGGTTCCACCCGACACTATGAAGTTTGTCCAGACGGATGTGGATCTGAGCTGGACCGCCAAGTGGAACGCCGCCCTGTTCAGCGTATACTTCGGCACCGACCCGGCAGAGGTGGAAAATGCCGCGGGAGCTGCACCCAGCGGGAAGTTGACCTTCGATCCCGGTCCCTTGGAGCTCGATTCGACCTATTACTGGCGCGTAGATTCGTTTGACGGTGTCGCTTGGAGTACGGGTGACGTATGGAGTTTCACCACTATGAGACCGGGAGGTGGTCTCGTTGGTGAATATGCTAACTACGGTGGCGGCGTACCGGACCCGCCTGAATCACCTTTCCAGAACGTAAAGCTGAGCCGTATTGATCCCGGTATCGACTTCCAATGGGGCAGTGGCTCACCTGAGCCTGACGTGATCGATACGGACAACTTCGCGGTGCGCTGGACGGGTGAATTGGAGGTGCCGTTGACCGGCAGATACACCTTCAAGACCACGACCGATGACGGCGTGCTGCTCTATATCAATGGCGTGGAAATAGCGAAGGCCTGGCGTACACAAGCTGCCGTGGAGCAGGGAAGTACGATTGAGCTGGTCGCGGGTGAATTCGCATCCATCAAGATGTTGTACTTCGCCACGACCGGTAACGCCCAGGCTAATCTGAGCTGGGGGCACGAATCTTTTCCGCTGGAGATCATCCCGGCCGCCGCTCTTTCTCCGCCGCTGCGGGCCGGACTGACCAAGCCGGTGAATCAGGCTGTCAATGTGACCCAGAGCCCTGACCTCTTGTGGACAGCCGGTGATCATGCGGTCGACCACGACGTCTATTTCGGTATGGATGCTGCCGCTGTTGCCGGCGCAAACACTGGCACGCCGGACATCTACCAGGGTCGCCAGGCTACAACGAGCTTCTCACCTGCAAAGCTTGATTGGAACACGACCTACCACTGGCGTATCGATGAAGTCAACGATCTACATCCCGACAGTCCCTGGAAGGGCTCGGTCTGGAGCTTCACCACGGCGGACTTCCTGATCGTGGATGATTTCGAGGATTATGACGCTTACGAGAACCAGATATGGTTCGCCTGGCATGATGGGCTTGGCTATGGCACGCCGGGGACTGAACCCTACTATGGCGGTAACGGAACCGGCTCGGCGGTAGGTGTTGACACCACTCCTTCTTATACTGAGGAAACTATCGTTCACGGAGGCAGC
>Ga0209427_10004042_pt1 | contig 17053 bp, 13 predicted proteins | sample DeeMarSWOR136_30_FD_187465 | JGI IMG/M metagenome (GOLD analysis project Ga0209427, IMG submission 187465) | Marine sediment microbial communities from White Oak River estuary, North Carolina - WOR-1-36_30 (SPAdes) (version 2) | ecosystem: Environmental > Aquatic > Marine > Intertidal zone >...
ACTATAAAATATGTGATGCCTTTTTTTGTCATTATCGTCCTTGTACTCGGAACAATTCTCCTGGGCTTGGCTACCCCAACGGAGTCTGCTGCCATAGGAACTCTGGCTTCCTTTATCTTGGTAGCCCTTTATAAGAAACTCACCTGGAAAGTAATAATAGAAACCGTTAAGGGTTCTCTCCAAATTACAGTGATGATGTTTATGATCCTTACTGGGGCCACTGCGTTTAGCCAGATTTTGGCCTATACAGGAGCGAGTCAGGGTTTGTTAAAATTCGTTTTGGGATTTGAATTATCTCCTTATGCGATTCTCGCCATGATGATGGTAATTTTGTTGTTCATGGGTTCCTTAATGGAGCCGGTCGCTATCATGATGGTAACGATTCCCATTTTCTTGCCCATTGTAAAGGCTTTTGAATGGAACCCAGTTTGGTTTGGATTATTATATCTGATCAATATGTCTGTGGGAATGAAGTCCCCTCCCTTTGGCTTGTGCCTTTTTGTCATGCAAGGCGTCGTTCCACCCGGAATTTCATCGATGGACGTCTATAAATCGGTTACCCCATTTATTTTGTTGGATATGGTAGCCATTACATTTTTTGTTCTCTTTCCCCAGGTAGTAACAATTTTGCCAAATCTTATGACACGCTAAAAGGGCAGAGGAATAGAAATATTTATTATTCAATGAAGAACAACCATGCTAACGATACCTAAATAAAGAGTTGTCTCGCTATAAGATGAGGACATCATAATGTTAGACAAACCACGCAAATCACTTGTGAGTAGCCCATTTAAGAACTTATTTAAACCTATCCAAATAGGTAATGTGGAGATCAAAAACAGGGTTGCGATGGCACCCATGGGGATCGGGGGCATGACAAACCCGGATGGTAGCCCAGGCTCAAGAGCTTTGGACTACTATGTTGAGCGGGCGAAGGGCGGTGTCGGTTTGATTATTACCAGCCTCTTCAAAGTTGAAAATGAGATCGATCCCTTACAGAAAGGGTTCTTGCTCATCAGTCCTCCTGCGTTAGCCCCATTTACAGAACTTGCAGAAACCGTTCATGCCCTGGGGGCAAAGATATTCGTTCAGCTTACGGCAGGATTTGGACGCGTTGCCAGTTCTCGTCGTCTGCGCGGAAAACCAGTATCCGCTTCAGCAATCCCTAATTACTGGGATCCAACTGTGCTCTGCAGGGAACTCTCAACCGAGGAAGTTGAAAGGCTGATCGAAGCTTTTGGGCCTGCTGCACTTATCTTGGCTGAGGCTGGCATTGATGGTGTGGAACTTCACGGTCATGAAGGTTATCTGTTTGACCAGTTTACCACTGCCCTATGGAATCATAGGACGGATAAGTACGGAGGTGACCTTCTCAACCGACTTTGTTTTCCGATCGAGGTTCTTAAGGAGATAAAGAGAAAGGTAGGGAATCACTTTCCTGTTCAATATCGATTTGGCCTTAAGCACTATATCAAAGGGTACAACGCTGGAGCTCTACCAGGTGAGGAGTATGTGGAAGCCGGTCGTGATATTGAGGAAGGGCTAAGAATGGCAGAAATATTGGAAGAAGCTGGCTTCGATGCCCTCCACGTGGATGCCGGCTGCTATGACAGTTGGTATTGGGCTCATCCACCAGGATATCAGAAGCATGGTTGTATGGTGGATATGGCCGAAGAGGTCAAGAAGATCGCTAAGATTCCTGTCATCGCAGTGGGAAGGCTCGATATACCCGAGCTTGCGGACCAAGTGATTGCGGAAGGAAAAGCGGATATGATCGCGATAGGCCGCGGTCTCTTGGCCGACCCCTTCTGGGTAAAGAAGGTGGAAGAAGGGCGGCCAGAGCAGATCCGTCCGTGCATTGGCTGCCACGATGGTTGCCTGAATAGGTTGACAATGGGTAAACCCCTTTCCTGTGCTGTCAACCCCGCGTGCGGCCGGGAAAGGACGTATGCTCTTTCACCTGCTCATAAACCAAAGAATGTTATGGTTATCGGTGGCGGCATCGCCGGTATGGAAGCAGCTAGAGTAGCTGCCATCAGAGGACATAAAGTGGTGCTTTATGAACAAACCGATCAATTGGGTGGCCATCTCCTTGAGGCCTCTGTTCCCGCTTTTAAAGAGGACGAATCAAGGCTTCTCAACTGGTATAAAACTGAGCTTACGAATCTTAGGGTTGAGATGAATCTAAATACAGACGTTCCTCTGGATCTCATTCAGGGGGAAAACCCTGACGTCATTATTATCTCAACAGGGTCTAAGCCCATCCTCGTAAACCTGCCCGGTATTCAAAAGGAAAATGTCACGACGGCCACAGATCTTCTACTGGGTAAAAAGCAGTCAGGAGAAAGAGTCGTTGTGATCGGGGGAGGTCGGATAGGATGTGAGATCGCCCTCTGGCAGGCACAACAGGGCAGTAAGGTAACAATCGTAGAGAAGCTCGATACACTTATGTCCACAGATCCTCCTGTCCCTCACGCGAATAAGATGATGCTTCTTGATCTTTTAAAACTTTACGGAGTGAATATACTGACGCATACGAACCTTCTTGATGAAAAGGAGGATAAAGTTGTCGTTTCCAATCAGTCATTCTCCAGAAGCACTCTCAAAGCAGATATCGTCGTTCTTGCAGCAGGGATGGAACCCATTCGAGATCTATTCCGTGAACTTCGAGGCAAGATTCCCGACATTTATCTCATCGGCGACTCAAGACAAGTCCGGAATATCATGGGTGCCGTATGGGACGCCTATGAGGTGGCTCGCGCAGTCTAAAAAATATCATCAACGTTTTCCGAGTATTTAGTTATTCTAAAGCCTCGAAACAATCAGTTCTGTTTGAAAAAGAACTTGTATGCCAACGAAACGCATCCTGAAAGAGTTGTCTCGTTATAAGATAGGGACTTATGCGGATATCATTTATCGGAATGCCCTTCTCTATGCAGATGAGGAAGCATTCAAATATGGTTTGGAGAGATTAACTTTCGCTGAATTTAATGCAAGGGTAAATAGTTTAATTCATGCATTACAATCAATGGAGGCTAAGAAGGGAGATGTTCTTGGGATCCTATCGTGGAATTGCTTGGAATATGCTGATGTTTATGGAGCAGCGATGAAAGGAGGTCTCATTGCTTCACCTTTCAACCCCAGATTGCAGGCGAATGAGCTTGACTACATTATTAATTATTCAGAATCTAATACGCTTTTTGTTGGTCCTGAATTAGTGGATACAGTCCATTTCCTCCGTCCCCGTCTTACGAAGGTTAAGAATTTCATCTCCTTTGAAGGTTCCGCCCAAGGGATGATTTCTCATCGGGACCTTTTGTCTACCTATTCAAGAGAGGAACCAGACGTTCAGGTTGAAGAAGATGATCCAATATTCCTATTTTATACCAGTGGCACCACTGGCACTCCTCGTGGTGCGTTGTATACCCATGCCCGAGCTATGGATAATACGAGGAGGCTACCAATAGCACTCAGTTTAGAACATGGAGATAGACATATTCAGATTATGCCCCTCTTTCATGTCGGCGGCGCCAAAAATTTTTGGGGTTACTTCTTTGCCGGGGGAAGCAATGTGATCCTGCCACAGAGATCCTTTGACCCAGCAGCTACACTGCAAGCTATCCAGGATGAGAAGGCTACGGATATCCATATTGTACCCACTCATCTTGCAGCATTTCTTGCACTACCTAATGTCGATCAGTTTGATCTAAGCAGCTTGAAGAGAATGTTTTATGCTGCCTCTCCCATGCCCCTCGAATTATTAAAAAAAGGGATGGAGAAATGGGGTCCCATCTTCGTGCAGTTTTATGGTTCCACCGAAGATGGCCCCTATGTTAGTATGCTGTCGAAGCAACAACACATGGTTTTGAATAAATCTCCCGAAGAACAAGAAATCCTCATTTCAGCCGGTTTCCCCCATATTGGCGTCCATGTAAGGATAGTTGATGATCAAGAAAATGATGTTGCGCCTGGGGAAATCGGGGAGATTATCGTTCAGAGTAAGGCCATTATGCAGGAATGGTGGCATAAACCTGAAGAGACCTTTGAAACAATTGTGAACGGCTGGGTACATACCGGAGACATGGGGCGTTACGATGCGAAAGGCTACCTCTATATTGTCGACCGGAAAAGGGACATGATTATTTCAGGGGGTGAAAATATCTATCCCCGGGAAATAGAAGAAATTTTTTACCAACATCCAGCTGTGAAGGAGGTGGCGATCATAGGCATCCCTGATGATTACTGGGTGGAAAGGGTCCATGCGATGGTGGTCCTAAAAGAAGGAACAAAGCCCGCTCCCGAGGAACTCATCGATTTTTGTAAGAAAAGGATAACACGCTTCAAGGCACCCAAATCAATAGAGTTTGTGGATTCCCTTCCCAAAACCCCTTCAGGAAAGATATTGAAACGAGAGCTCAGAGAAAAATATTGGGCAGGCAAGGAAAAAAAGACATAAATTCCTAAGATTCGCAAATCCTATGGGAAAATGTGGTTAAGGCTATGTAGGCTTTATCGGAAATTCCGAACAAACTGTTTTGGGAGAGAATGAACATGGAAAAGAGATGGTACAAAGTTTGGCCTCCATGGATTCCAAAGGATATCCAAGTTGAAAAGCCAACCTCAGAATATCTAAGAGATTGGGCCACCTTAACACCTGAAAGAGTCGCTCTGAGCTTTTATGGGAAAGATATAACTTACCGTGAGGTTAATGAGAGGGTAGATCAATTAGCGTGGGGATTGCTAAGTCTGGGATTAAGGAAGGGAGATCGGATAGCTTTATATATGGAGAATTGCCCGCAGTTTGTTATCAGCTATTTTGCAATTCATAGAGCGGGGGGAGTGGTCGTACCACTTAACCCGATGTTCAAGCATGCCGAGTTGGAATATGAAATCAAGGACGCCCAAACAGAAACACTCATCACACTCGATTCTCTTTACTGCGAGGTTGAAAAAATCAAGGGCCAGGTACAATTGAGAAATGTGATTCTAACTTCTCTTATGGATTATCTCCCTGATAAACCTGTTTTACCTTTACCCTCTGAGGCAAAGGAGACGAAACGCTCTTACCCCGGGACTCTGGACTTTGTCGACCTCGTAAATAAGTCTCCATCCAAAGCAATCTGTCATGTTACAGACCTGAACAAGGAGCTTGCCCTTTTACTTTATACAGGAGGGACAACGGGGCTTCCAAAGGGAGCGATGATTAGCCATTATACCCTAGCAGTTGCTAATATAGGGTCTGCCCTCTGGTATCATCATAGAGAAGAGGATGTGCATCTGGGAGTTACTCCCTTCTTCCATACAATGGGCCAACAACAGTTGATGTGTGCGCCTTTAGTGTCTGGCGGGAAAGTGGTCATCCTGTCTAGATTCGTTCCAGATGTTGTCGCGAAAGCGATTGCCCATTACCGATGCACCTTTATGGTGGTACCCACGACTGCGCTCATCGCTCTTCTCAGTTTGCCGGATATTAAACAATACGACTTTAGTTCCTTCCGCTGTATTTGGAGCGGAGGCGCTCCGATATCCGTTGAGATTCAAAAAAGAGTTAAAGACTTGGCACCCAAGGCCATTATTGGTGAAGGGTATGGTTTAACAGAGTGTGTGTCCCAAGGAGGGGTGATCACACCCCTCTATCGCTACAAACCTGGGTTTATTGGTGTTCCCCATATCAGTGATATAAAAATAGTAGATTTAGAGACAGGACGAATCGAACTCCCTCCTAACGAAGAGGGAGAGATCATCATAAAGGGTCCAGCTGTCATGGAAGGCTATTGGAATAGACCTGAGGAGACAAAAGAGGTTCTTAGAGACGGTTGGCTTCATACAGGGGATATTGGTCTGATGGATGAGGAAGGATATATCAAATTTTTGGGAAGAAAAAGAGAACTGATCAAATGCTCAGGGTACAGCGTTTTCCCTTCAGAAGTTGAGAACCTGCTTTATAGACATCCAGCAGTATCGGAAGTAGCGGTCATCGGAGTTCCTGATCCCTATAGGGGTGAAAGTCCAAAGGCCTTTATTATCTTAAAAACGGAATACAAGGGCAAGGTGAAAGAAGAGGAGATCATCGAATGGTGCAAGGAAAACATGGCTGCGTATAAACGTCCTCGCGTTGTTGAATTTCGAGAGGAACTACCTAAGAGTGGCGCCGGAAAAATATTACGGAGGATGTTAGCAGAGGAAGAGAAAAGGCCTGGAGGAGGTGAGGGAAAAGAAAAGACATGAAAACCATATAAGAAAGGTGTGGAATAAAAAAAGGGGGGGAGAGGGTTTTATGTCTTACAAGAAGCTATTCAACTTAGCGAATAAGGTTGCTCTCGTTGTAGGCGCAGCAGGTGGACTGGCAGGAGAAACCTGTCTGGGTCTGGCAGAATTTGGAGCGACGCTGGCATTAGCAGATATTGATTCTGAAGGACTAGTAGATGTTAGTAACGATTTGGAGAAAAAGGGATTTAAGACATGGTCCAAGATAGTAGATGTATCGGATGTAACCTCAGTTGAGAAACTAATAAAGGACCTGCGTGAGCAATTTGGCCGGCTGGACATTATGATCAACTTTGCCGGTGTGGTCTTGCCAACACCTGTTGAAAAAATCAGAGTGACAGAGTTTCAAAAGATTATCGACATTAATCTTAAAGGTTCTTTTATTTTAGCTCAGCAGAGTTTATCCATGATGCTCCCGCAGCGCTCTGGAAAAATCATCCTGGTCGGTTCTGTTTCTGGCCAAATAGGAAGGCCATTCTCAGCACACTATGCTGCAAGTAAAGGAGGCGTCCATGCAATGGTAAGGACCATGGCTGTAGAAATGGCAAAGAATAACATTCAGATCAACTCGATCGCTCCCGTCTTTACTCTGACAAAAATGAGCGAGGATGTCCTTTCAGACCCGGAGATGAAGAAATCCATTATTTCAACCATACCCATGGGCCGTCTCGGTCTCCCTTCTGATTTGGTTGGGGCAATGATATTCCTTTCCAGCAGTGCCTCAGATTTTGTAACGGGTCAGACAATTTTTGTGGACGGTGGTTGCACAATCAGTTGAGCGTGTTGTCATTGGGCCCGGAAAGGAGGTGAAAACAAAACGATTCTTGCCAACGTGGTATCGAAGTGGGGAAAAATCAAATAGAGGAGGTGGAGAAAATGGAAAAAACTAGGAGATGGATCGTAGGTTTAATGATTGCGCTTATGTTCCTAGGAACGGTGGGACTCGGGAAAGCTTTGGGACAAACCCAAAAACTTGAGTTGAAGTTGCAAAGTCATCTCATACAGCCTGAGGTAGACCGCACAGTGGCATATTTTAATTACATGGTGGAAAAGTTGACCCAAGGGCAGATCACGATTAAGCTATATCCTGTGGGAGCAATCGTGCCAGCCAAAGAAATGCTTACGGCCCTAAGAAAGGGAGTGCTTGATATGGTCCAATGCATGGAGGGATACTGGGCCGGTGAGGTTCCGGGAAGCGAGGCAGCGAACGGCTTGCCTTTTGCCTTCCATAGCTATGAGGAAGCTTGGTTTTTCATGTGGAAAGGTGGGCTTGTGGATGTCATGCGGGAAGAATATGCTAAACATAATGTTTACTATATCCCATGGGAGGCCTTTCAGACCGAGCTCATGACAAAGAAGCCAATCAACAAAATAGAAGATTTGAAAGGAATGAAGTTAAGGTCCTCTGGTTCCTTAGCCGAGTGGTTTAAAACGTGCGGAGCTTCGACTGTGTTCATCCCCGGGGGTGAGCTTTATACGGCATTGGCTACCGGTGTTGTTGACGGAGCCCATTGGGGCCATGCAGGGCCAGAGTACCAAATGAAATTTCACGAGGTTTTGAAGTATTTTCTGAGGCCCCCGGTTCTATGGGGTTCTTGGAACCAGTTATATGTAAATATGGATTTGTGGAAGAAGTTGACCTCAGAGCAGAGAATAGCCGTTGAAACAGCGGCTCAGGCTTCTGCCTACTTTTCTACTTTCCACACTCAAATGCTATCCAAGCGATCTCTGGAAAGCATGGTGAGAGATCATGGCGTTCGAGTCACTGTTCTACCTCAAGAAGAGGTGGTAAAAGGAAGAGACCTGGCAATGAAAACGTGGGATGCGATTGCCAAGAAAAATCCCAGGAACGCCCAAATTGTAGACATGGTAAAAGCCTATATCAAAGAAAAAGAAATTCCGGAAAAGATAAAAAAGTATCCATGGTAAAAATGAGGGGAGTTTAGGGGGAGGAGAACTTTCCTCCCCCTAAACTTAAATAATGATGGCCGCAGCCAAAGAAAGGGGCAAAGGGGTGAGCTCTTTACTAAATTTTGTTGATAATATCAGTAAGTGGACAGGAAGAGTTGTTAGCTTTTTAATCGTTGCCTTGACCTTTCTAATTTGCCTTGAGGTGGTGGCAAGGTATTTGTTAAACCGTCCTACGATTTGGGTCCATGAGACTTCGGCAATGCTTATGGGAGCTTACATTATCTTTGGGGGAGCCTACACCCTTTACACTGGAGGACATGTCAACATGGATGTGGTATACGGGCGCCTTCTACCAAAGAATAAAGCACTTATCGACGTGATCACGTTTTGGTTTTTTCTCCTCTTTTGTGGGGGACTATTATGGATGGGAGGGGATTCAGCTTGGAGAGCTTTGAGGAATTTGGAGCACTCAGGTAGTCTTTGGAACCCGCCCATCTATCCCTTTAAGCTCATATTGCCCACCGGGGTTTTCTTGCTCTTGCTTCAAGGGCTGGCTAAATTTGTCCGGGATGCAATAACGGTAGTTAAGGGAGGGTATGATGAGCACTGAGCTAATCACATTCCTCCTGTTTGCAGCTCTTGTTCTATTGCTTATAACGGGTTTACCACTTGCTTTCGCCATGGGGGGGGTGGCTGCCCTGTTTGTTCTTGTTTTGCAGGGTCCCTATGCCCTTTCCATTCTTTCCAGCATCACATACGGAGTGATGGACAACTTTATTCTTACAGCCATACCTTTGTTCATCTTCATGGGTCTGGTTTTACAGCGTTCAGGCGTTGCGGATGACGCCTATGCGATGATGTACAAATGGATAGGAGGCATAAGAGGCGGTTTAGCGATGGGGACTGTAGGAGTCTGCACAATATTTGCTGCCTGCACAGGAATAAGCGGTGCAGCTACTGTAACGATGGGAGTGATAGCCCTTCCTGCTATGCTCAGGTATAGCTATCACAAATCTATAGCAGTTGGTTGCATTTCTGCAGGGGGAGCTCTGGGAATCCTTATCCCTCCAAGTGTATTGATGATCGTCTATGGCATCTTTTCGGGAGAGTCCATCGGCCAGTTATATGCAGGAGGTGTTTTTCCAGGATTGCTCCTTGCCACTTTATTCATCATCTATATAGCAATAAGATGTTACTTCCAAGGACACTTAGGTCCCCCAATCCCGCCGGAAGAAAGAGCCACTTGGCGGGAGAAACTTATTTCTCTCCGAGCGGTGATTCTACCCATGGCCCTGATCATTATCGTTCTGGGAACGATTTTTAAGGGAGTTTGTACCCCAACCGAAGCGGCCGCTATAGGCTGTGCGGGCAGCTTACTCTGCGCTGCCATTTATCGTAAACTTAACTGGACACTTCTCAAAGAATCTTGTTATGAAGGGCTAAGACTTTCCTGCATGGTTTTATGGATCATCATTGGAGGTTCCTGCTTTGCTTCCCTCTACACCTATATCGGAGCTCTGGAGTTTATAAAAGGGGTAGTAGGCGCGCTACCGGTGTCACCTTATCTTGTCCTTGCCGGAATGCAGTTCAGCCTCTTTATACTGGGTATGCTAATGGATCCTGGGGGTATTATAATGATCACCGTTCCCATTTTTGTCCCGATCATCAAAATGCTGGGCTTTGACGCAGTTTGGTTTGGAGTCCTTTTTATCATTAATATGGAGATGGCTTATCTGACGCCGCCCTTTGGGTTCAACCTTTTTTACATGAAAGCGATCGTTCCCAAAACGATAAACATGATGGACATATACAAATCAATAGCGCCATTTGTGGGCCTGCAAGCGATATCCCTGCTATTGTGTATTTTATACCCAGAAATCATTTTGTGGTTTCCTCAAACCTTTGTCAGGTAATGAATTAGGTAATGCCTTTTACTAAGATTCCTTAAAGAAAAATGGACTTTAGTCTAACACCGAAACAACACGAGATTAAACAATTAGCCAGGGAATTTGCAGAAAGGGAATTCCCAAAAGTTGCTAAGAAGTGTGATCAGGAAGAAGTGTTTGATTTTGAACTCATCAAGAAAGCTTGTGATGCGGGGTTGAATGGGATATTCATCGATAAAGCCTATGGGGGATTAGGGTATGGATATCTCGAAAATGCCTTTGTCATGGAGGAATTCTGGCGAGTTGATCCCGGCTTGGGAGGGGCCCTTACCTGTGTGACCTTCGGAAGCGAGATGATACTTCTCTTTGGATCTGAGAATCAGAAAAGAAAGTACCTCCCGCCTTTATGTAAGGGCGAAGCGATTAGTGCGGTTGGTGTGACCGAACCCGATGCGGGGAGCGACGTTTTAGCCATTTCGACCAGAGCAGAAAAGGAAGAGGATGAATATATTGTCAACGGCTCAAAGATGTTTATCTCCAATGGGACGGTTGCAGATTTTTTTATTACTCTTTGCCTGACCAATCCAAGTTCAAGCTCAAAGCATGAAAGGCACAGTGTCCTGATTATTGAAGCGGATAGGCCTGGCCTTGAAAGAGACAAGCTTAGGGGAAAGATGGGCATACGGGCCCATGACACAGCAAGAATCAGTTTTAATAGCGTAAGGGTGCCCGGGGAAAATCTGATTGGGGGAGAGGGAAACGGATTCAGTTGTTTCATGGCCTTCTTCAACCGCTCAAGGGCGTATGTAGCGGCACAAGGGTTGGGGGTTGCCCAGGGGGCTTTTGAATTAGCGGTCCATTTTGTAAAGAAACGAAAGGCTCTGAGAAAAAACCTTCCCCAATTCCATATCGCTCAGTATAAATTAGCAGAAATGGCAACATGGATCGAGACAGCTCGAAATCTGGTTTACAAAGCAGCTTGGAATGTTGATAGAGGGAAAATAGAACCTGCTCTCATTTCTATGTCAAAATGGTATGCTGGAGAGGTGGGAGTAAAAGTCGTCAATGAAGCCCTACAACTGCACGAAGGATATGGAGGCTTGGAGGAATATGATATTAGCCGCTTCTATAGGGATGCAAAGATTGTTGAAATATATGAAGGGACAAAGGAAATAGAAAAATTAGTCATCGCACGTCAATTTTTGAGAGGAATAAATTGAATACTTGAGGTCCAAAGGAAGAATCTGAGAAAGTTTCTTCTATAACGTTTCCCTAATTAAATAGGTAGAAACTCCTCTTTGAGTGTCATCCCAAGGCCGTTTAACTAAAATTCTCTCAAGACGAAATTCTTAACCTTTTCAGTAACTTAGAATATATTGAGCTATCTTTAGGTTTTTTGTTGACAAGAAATTATATTTTTGGTAATTTACTGACCGGTTGGTAAACACTTCCTCCTAAACCTTTACCGGAAGACAATAAGCAAAGTACGAAACATAGCACACATATTTCCCTTGAATCCTGTGTGAAAACGGTGAAATATTTTTTGGCTTTAACGTCATAGGTTGAAAACCCATTCCCTATCCTGCTCGTTAATCTAGCTTCTGGTTCGGTCAGGGGAGAGGCCTCATTCACTCGCGCGGAAATGAAAGAACAAAAAGACAAAAAAAACAGAAATCTCTATAGGCAATCGGAAATTTACCGCAAAGCTTTAGATCTTTTTGTGAAAAAGGGATACGATGCTACATCGATGTCCATGATCGCTAGGGCCCTACGCATGAGCAAGGCCAATCTTTATTATTATTGCTCCAGTAAAGAGAACCTCTTATATCAAATCCACTTGGATGATTTACAGAGACGCTTCATCCCAATCCTTGATGAGGCTGAGAAGTTACCTGATCCCAAAGATCGAATAGCCTTTTTTTTGCAGAAATTCACACTCATGTGTACCTCCAGCCCAGCTTCCAGAGTATTTGTTCACGAAATCCGCAGTCTCAAAAAAGACCATCAAAATGAAATCAAATCGATCTGGAGAAGGGGCTATGAACTTGTGCGTGGGGCTATTGTAGAACTCCAGCAATCGGGTAAAGCTCGTAAGTTCAGGGAATCTTTTCTGAGTTTCCTTGGGACCGGCATGGTATTTTGGATAGTCTACTGGTGGGACTATGACCGACAGGCTAACGCTCAAGAATTATCTGATAGCTTGGTTCAAATCTTCCTGAAGGGGTTGCTCTATTCTGCGAATGAACAAAATTGAATCCTCTTGTTACGTTAGATTTTCAGAGAATTAGGTTCTTGTGCGAAATAGTATAGAATTAGAAAGCGTTCTTTTTTACCACTCAAAGACCGTTGAGGATCTCCTGAGGCGCAGGGAGATTATTCTATGAAAAAAGTTTTGGGACTCATTTCATCACCGCGGAAAAAAGGGAATAGTGAGATCATGACTAAAGAGATTATGTGCTATATCGGCGGTGATAGTCAGCTTGAGATATTGCAATTGTTAGATTTGCATATCGATCCCTGTAAGGGATGTTATTCATGTATGAAACCAGGAAAGAAATGTCCCAGAGATGATGATATGGAGTTTTTTTTTCGTAAAATTGCCGAGGCAGAGGGTATCATCCTGAGTTCACCTGTATATAATTGGGGAATAAACATTGGCATCAGAAGAATATTTGACAGGGCCTTTTTATTCAGAGACTGGAAAGATAAGTTTGAAAATAAACCATGTGTCACTTTTGTGACCTACGGTTTACCCTATGAAGAGGGTTATGCCTTAATGGTTCTTAATGGACTGGTAAGACAGTTGAATCTCCGGCTAAAAGAGAGCGCTGCCTTCTTAGGAGCTTTACCAGGAGATGTGCTGAAATATGGAAAAAATTTGGAGATGGCTAAACAAATGGGACAGGCACTTTTCGACCCATCCTATAGAAGAAAACAGAGAGAGATGGAATGTCCTAACTGTTTCAGCAATATGATTAAATTTCGATCTGAAACCGATCTTCCGGTTCCAGGCCTAAGACCAGTGAGCCAGGTGGAATGTGCCTTCTGCGGAACTGTCGCAGAAATAGGTACGACCGGAAAAGGCTTCGGGGTATCTTACCATGGTAAAGGGCTCTACGATGAAGCATTTCCTGAAAGGCTATCTGAATGGCACGAGAATTCTATAAGATCATTCACCAGAGATAGGAAAGAGATGGAAAAAGAATGGATTAAGAAATATGATCATTTAAATATCAAACAGATTATACCCCCTTCTAAAAAGGGGTGAGGAATAAAATTAAAAAATTCTTTTACTGAAGCACAAAAGCCTCAGAGAAATTGGAGTAATATTTGATCTATTATTAATTTTGAAAGGAGGGTTTAGAAAATGTGTACAAAACAGAGGAGTAAAAAGAATTGGTTATTCTATCTATCGGTAATTGGGCTAATCGTAACTATTTTTCCTGGGGTCTGTTTTTCACAACCAGCGGCTTCACCTATTGTCTTTGGAATGCCTGCTCCATTGGGTGAGTCTGCATCTATTTCTGGCTGGAGAGCTGCGCAAATGGCGGTTGAGGAAATCAATGCCAAAGGTGGAGTATTGGTAGGCGGAGTAAAACGACCTATTGAAATCTACTCCATTGATACTCGGGAACATGAGCCTGGCATTCCAATCCATGATGCTCTTATGGCTATTGAAAAACTAATTCTGGAGAAGAAACCCCATGCCATCGCAGCTGGGCCTATGCGGTCCGAAGTTCTATTGGCAGCTTTAGATGCTATTGTTTATAAATACAAGTTGCCATATATGGTTACTATTGCTATGACACCTGTTCTAGAGGCGAAAATCAGTGAAAATTATGACAAATATAGGTACGTTTTTCGGATAAACCCAAACGCCATTTATGTTGTCAAGCTTCTTTCAGAAGTTATGGGGTTTTTGGGTAAGGAGTTTGGGTTTAAGAAAGCGTATTTAATTTGTCAAGATGTATTATGGGCTAAGGCTACCATCAATGGGTTGGAGAAAGGAATGAAAGCCACCGGCTGGGAAATAGTGGGGAAGGATGTCTACCCAACAGGTGCTTCTGAATTCTCCGCTTCTCTTGCAAAGGTAAAAGAAACAAAAGCTCAAGTGATTATCCCTGTATTTGATATGCCTCAAGCGGCTGTCTTGTTAAAGCAAGCCAGGGCAATGAAAGTACCTGCCATCATTGCTGGCGGCATAGAACCTGCTGCTCGCTCAGAAGCCTGGAAAGTTTTTGGAGGTGAAGTGGAGGGATTTATAAACACGATATTCACAGCTGGTCATATCCCAGTAAAAGCAATCCCTAGATCTGTGGGGTTCTATGAAAATTATGGGAAGAAATGGGGGAAAACCGAACAGGGCAAATTAAGTCAGACTGGGGCTGCAACCGCCTATGATTCGGTCTACGTTTTGGTTAATGCCATTGAACGAGCAGGAACACTAGAGAGTGAAGCTTTGGTTAAGGGTTTGGAGAAGACGGATATGATAGGCGCCATCGGAAGGATAAGGTTTAGCAAAGGTCATCAGGTTATTTACGGTTTCGATCCTAAAGAGTCGGCGATCGGTGTTGCTTTTCAGTGGGTAAAGGGAGAAAGAGTGGTGGTCTTCCCGGCACAAGTAGCTGAAGGGAAAATTCTACTTCCTCCTCACATGAAATAAATGGTAAAAATTTTTTGAGGGAGAGCGGTGGGCAAAATAACCGACCGCTCTCCCTTTTATGAGATTGGTCATTAATGGTACTTAGCATATTAATCTACGGTGGATTAAACAGCATCATTTTAGCCCTGATCGCCCTCGGTTTCAGTCTCACTATTGGCATCAGCGGGGTGGCTAATCTTGCGCATGGTGGGTTTTATGTATTTGCCGGCCTATTAACCTGGATGTTATTTGATAGTTTAGGTCTTCCTTATTTTATAGCAATATTACTATCAGTCGTAGCAACGGGTCTTTTGGGTGCATTGATGTATTGGGTCGTCTTGCTGAGGGTCAGGGGAATTGTTCTGTCTGAAGTGATAGCCACTTTGGCTATAGGAATTGCAATACTGGAATTTTTCCGCTGGAAAGGGTTTGTCCATTACTATGGTCTTCCTTATTTTGTAGAGGGCAGCATAGAAATCGCCGGGGTTACCATAGACTATCATCGCCTTTCAATCATTGGGATTGGATTACTTTTAATGTTCCTTTTATGGCTTTTCACTCATCATACAAAGATTGGTTTAGCCTTTAGAGCAATCGCCCAAGAGGAATATACTAGTTTATCTTTTGGAATTAAGTCTGATTGGATAGCAATGCTTGGTGTCGCTTTTGGTTCAGCTTTAGCTGCTATAGCTGCAATAACGATTTTACCCTTAGGCACAATTTCGATTGGTGTAGGATACGAGGTGTTGCTTATTGCTATGGCAGTTGCAGTTGTAGGAGGATTAGGGAGCACTTTAGGTACCCTGGTCGCCAGTCTGATTCTAGGATACGCTCAGGTTATTACAGCTACGTTTTTAGCTCGTCATTGGATGATGGTGGTGTATTTGGTAGCGATCATTGTGGTTTTAGCCATAAAGCCATCAGGGCTTTTGGGTAAATTTAAGGAGTTAGAGGAGAGAGTTTGATGGTAAGTTATCGCCGAGAAAGGCTTGATCGGGGGATCAAGGCAAGGTGCAATGGTATTTTTGCCTTATCTTCCTATCGCGAGATTTTATATTTATTGTTACCCAGGGCTATCCCAGTAGTTTTTCTCCTTATCCTTCCTTTATTAAAAGGAGTGGTGGGGTTATATTGGGAGAAGGTTTTAGTAATCACTTGCATTATTGCTTTTCTTTCTTTGAGCTGGGACCTATTAGCTTCTGTAGGATTGGTATCTTTGGGGCAAGCTCTATTTTTTGGTATCGGCGCTTATTTTGTTGCTTTTCTCGACAATACTCTGGGGTGGCCTCCTCTTTTCACAATACCATTGGCAACCTTAACGGGTGCATTTTTTTCTGCCTTTTTATTGTCGCCAATCGTGAGGCTGAGAGGGATATATTTTGCTATGATTACGCTTGCTTTACCCTTATTGTTTGCAAGGATTATTGAGGCAACTGGAATCCTTGGGGGCACTGAGGGTCTGACTGGTTTGTCTCCTCTACCTAATATATGGATTGAGTTTTATATGCCCATCATCGGGCTAATCGTATGTCTTTTTGGTTTTCGTAGATTAATTAATACTGACTACGGAGTGGTTTTACAGGGGCTCAGGGACAGTGACAGGACAGTTATGGCAGGGGGGATTAATATTTATTGGTATAAAATACAGGTGGTATTTATTTCTGCATTAGCTGGAACCTTCATTGGTGCTTTCTCAACTCATTATTACCAATTTGTCGGTATGTCAGCTTTTGCCATAGACCTATCTATTCTCCCTTTGACATCTGCCATCCTCGGTGGAGTCGGTACTTTTGCTGGTGCCACATTAGGAGCTTTTATTCTAGTACCTATGTCTGAAATATTCCGCGCTTTCGGTACACTTAGGGTAGTCTTTTATTGCATCATTCTAGTTGTCTTTGTCGTTGCTCTGCCTGAGGGTATTTTCCATTATCTCCAGAGAAAATATCATCAATTTGAAAGAGTCGTAACAGTTGGAACGAAAGAATGAAAGAGCCTATCTTAAGAGTTACTAATCTTAGTAAGAAATTTGGTGGTGTCAAAGCGGTAGATGGCATCAGTTTTGATCTCGAAGAGAAAGCCTTATTGGGAATTATTGGACCCAATGGCTCGGGGAAAACCACTCTAGTTAATTTAATTACCGGCTTCGTAAGACCTGACTCAGGAAAGGTCTTCTTTAAGGGAAGGGAAATTACCCGCTTTATGCCTTACCGAATTGTTAACTCTGGTATTGCTCGTACTTTCCAGATGGTGAGGCCCCTTTATAAATTGCCAACTTTTAAGAATCTCATTGTACCTTTATATTCTCCAAGAGTGAAGAAGTTGAGAGGAGGGAAATATGGAGAGAGAG
>Ga0209427_10004043_pt1 | contig 17052 bp, 9 predicted proteins | sample DeeMarSWOR136_30_FD_187465 | JGI IMG/M metagenome (GOLD analysis project Ga0209427, IMG submission 187465) | Marine sediment microbial communities from White Oak River estuary, North Carolina - WOR-1-36_30 (SPAdes) (version 2) | ecosystem: Environmental > Aquatic > Marine > Intertidal zone >...
ACAAGAGGTTCTTCACCCAGTTGCTGTTCTCCTACAAGATCAATCCCCGGACCCTGCTCTTCCTTGGCTACAGCGATAATTATTTTGGCGGCCTGGATTATGGGTTGACCCGAGCAGACAGGACCTTCTTCATAAAGCTGGGATATGCCTGGGTGCTATAAAAAAGAGATGGGAGTATTTCATTACTGTTGGGGGAAAGGAAATCCTTTGCTCAAAATGCGAATGAATGGTGTTTTGGAAAATGATAGGAAATAATTCAATCTATCGCCATTTTAACAAAATTAAATAAGGGTTTATGAGCTTCCTCACCAGAGTCATAGTCTTTATCATTACATCTCATCAAGGAGCGCCCTGGCTTCTTTCAGGTCCGGAGTGTCGAACCCTTCGCTGAACCAGTCGTAGACCTCAGCCAGCATCTTTCGGGCTTCCTGCTTCTTTCCTTGCTTCTGCAGAAGACGGCTCAAGCTCATCGCCGCCCGCAGCTCCCAGGACCTGGCTTTCTGGGACCGGGCAATATCTAGGGCCTGGCGAAAGCAGCGCTCAGCTTCTTCCTGCTTCGTTTTATCCTTAACTTTTGCTTTCTTCAGTTCTAGCTCTCCCTTGATCCGGTAAAGCTCTGCTTCGTAGTATCGCTCGCCGCTTTTCTTTACTTCGGCCAAGCCTTCAGCCACGGCTTCGAACCCTTCCTTGACCTTTCCTCCCTTCTCACACAGCTCAGCCAACAGGGCGAGATAATGGTGAAGCATCATCTCTGTGCCGAGGGCTCGATAAGCAGCCAGGCCCTGCCGCATCAGCTTTATTCCCTCTTCAACATTTCCCTCTATAGATCGTTCCATTCCTCGGAACAACGGTTCCATCGCTTGGAATAGCCCAAATCCCTCCCTTTTTCCGAGTATAAAAGCCGCTTCATTATATTCTTTTACTTTCTGGAACTCACGGAGCAGGCAGTAAAATAGGCTGCCAGCAATGCCATGGCTAAAGGCCAGAGTAAAAGGATGGCTCAGCTTTTTAGCCAGAACAAGAGCTTCTTTGCACCGTTTCTCCGCTTGAGCGGGGTAACCAAGGAACCACAGGGTCCAGCCCAGCCAGGATAAACAAGACACTCCTGGATCCTGTCCAAAAGCATAAGCTAAGAAACCATGCTGCTGGGGATTATAAGAATTGACAACCTGCTCCAGGGATGCACGGGCTGAGGAGAACTCTCCAAGATAAAGTAAAGTCAGCCCTTGTGTCCAGTTGCCCATCATCACCTGTATTGGAACCTGCGAGCGCTGGGATAGGCTGATTATCTGCTCTGCCAGCTTAAATGCTTTTTTAGGTTCGCCTCGCGTCAAGTCAAATGACCATAGAAAAGACAATGCCAGAAATAACTGGGGTGACTCGCCGATCTGCTTGCAGAGCTCTCCTGCCCGGGCATAAACACGGCCTACTTCAGGAGCTCCATAGCCCTTAGAGGCCATAAGCGGAGAACCCAGGGCAAGCAGAAGCCCAAGTTCTTGCTGAACACGCTCAGGGGAATCCGGCAGAGTTTTCAGAAGCTCTAGGCCCTTGTTTAAATGTGAGATCGCCTCCTCGTTGGCAGACAGCCGCACTGCCTTATTTCCCGCTTTTTGCAGATAGTCTACCGCCTTAGCCACAAGTCCGGCTTCCTGGAAGTGCCTGGCCAGCTGGACTGCAATCTCCTCCGACTGGTCTCCGTAAAGGGCCTCCAACGCGGTTCCTACCTCCTCGTGCAGGTGCGACCTTTCTACCTCATCCAGGCTGTTGTAAAGATATCTCTGAAACAGTATATGCTGGAATGTATATATGGAGAGACGCTGCCCATCCATCCGCCGTATTCCTTTGGCCGACACCAGGTGATGCCTTTTATCCAACTCGCCGCTTAAAAGATGAATGACCTCACGGGCTTCACTCTTCCTCACCATAGCCACTACATCAGAAGTAAATTCTTCACCTTCAACACTGGCGACAGTCAACAATTCCCGCAATCTATCTTCCAGCCGGCTGATGCGTTCCCCGATCACAGCGTCTATCTTTGCCGGAAAGGCATCCCAATCCAATTCCGTCTTATCAACCCATCGCCCTTGTTTATCCCTAGTCAGCACGCCCTGATCCTGCATGCCGCGCAGCATCTCTATCGTGAAAAGAGGATGCCCTCTGGTCTGGAGAAAGAGCGTATCCCGGAACACGGCACCTAACCTGTTTGGCTCTGTATCCAGAAAAGCATCGATGAATGAGCGGCCTTCTGCTTTGCTCAGCTCCACTTCAAATTCCCCGAAGTCTCGCTTGAGCTCATTCACAATGCCCTCCAGGGGGTGTCTTGCTCCAGCTCGACCCTGAGCAACATCCTCAAGTCGATAGGCGCCTAGGAGAAGAATCTGGCTTCCCTTTGCCTGCCGTCCCAGATGAAAAAATAGATCTAGAGAACCCGCATCTGCCCACTGGAGGTCATCCAGGACCAGGAGCAGCGGCTTTTCTCTGGCAACGGTTAAAAGCACTTTCGCGTACTGCTGGAAAAGATTGCTCTGCTGGAGCATCGAATCAGGAGGAAGAAGAGCCTTTCGCTCCACAAGCTTCTCCAGCTTTCCAAACCAACCTGTTTTCTGGGATGAATACGCCTTAGCGCGCGAAACCAGCTCTGCGCCAGCAACAAAGGTATTGATCAGATCCAGGCCTGTTTCCACTACCGCCTGAACGGTAAGGGGAAGAAGGTTCCATAAGCGGGCGGCTTGATCCTTGGTGAGAGAACCTGCAGCCCATCTGTCCTCAACCTCGCCGCTGAGCATACCCAGCACCTCGCGGAAAGGCAGATAAGGATCGCCGATTCCGGTATGGGCGTTACATTTACCGGAAGCAACGATCAGATCAGAGTGTTCCTCCTGGGTACGGCGGGCAAATTCCTGGACCAGGGCAGTCTTCCCGCTGCCCGCTTCTCCAGTGACAAAGGCTACCCTTCCCTTTCCGGAAAGCGACATCTCAAGAAACGCATTCAGCTTCCCCAGTTCTTTCTCGCGAGATACGAAGACCGGTCTTATTTCTTCAAGCTCCTCTTCTCCTTCGACCATAAACGCAGGAATTTGAGGTTTTCTGACAGCGGCGGTCAGGGGCATGCCTTCCTCCGTGCTCCTCAATTCCAGAAGAAGCTCCTCGGCTGATTGGTACCTGCTTTCTCTATCCTTCTCCAAGCATTTAAGGATCACAGCACTCAATCCCTCAGATAACTGATCATTGAGCTCTCTCGGGTCAGCAGGCTCTTCTGTTTTGTGCTTCAAAGCTATGCTCAGCGCCGTGTCTCCTTTAAAAGGCACTTTGCCTGTCATCATCTCGTAAAGGATAACTCCCAATGAATAGATATCTGACCGCTGGTCCGCTTCCTCTCCCTCTGCCTGCTCCGGAGACATGTAATCCGGAGTGCCGATAATCATCCCGGTCCGGGTTACTCCCTTTGCCTCGAGAGAATGGGATATCCCAAAATCCATTATCTTCGCATTTCCTTCTTTATCAATCATGATATTCTGTGGCTTCAAATCCCGGTGGACGACTCTCAGTCTATGAGCTTCAGCCAAGCCTTCGCATACCTGTTTGGCTATGCGGACAGCTTCTTCTTCCGGAAGCGTTCCTTTCTTTCTTGTCAGGTTTTTTAAATCTTCGCCCTCCACATACTCCATAGTGATATAGGGAGTCTCTCCCTCTTTGGCCAGATGGTACATCCGGCAGACATTCTTATGGGAGATCTTGCGGGCAAATTTGAGTTCGTTTCTGAAGCGCTCGATAGTTTTCTCATCTTCAGCGATTTCAGGCTTTAACATCTTTATGGCTACTTCTTCGCTAATCTCATTATCGAGAGCCTTATATACCTTGCCCATACCGCCTTTGCCGAGTTCTTCGATAATCCGGTACCTTTCGGCAAAGACGGTGCCTGCTGTTAATCCTTCTTTAGGAATCTCGAGTGTCTTGGTAGGTGCAGAAACCTCCTCTTTCGGGATCAATTGAGTCCCGCACTCTTTACAGAATTTGGAGTCAGAAGGATTCTCAAAATGACATTTGGGGCATTTCATGATATAGGTTTTAAAATTCCTTAAATAGTTCTAATTGAGGATTACGTTTTTGTAAATAGGATTTTACTTTGCTCCAGAATTCTTGAGAGGTTCTATAGATGGCTTCGGCTTCACTTCTGCTGATTATGCCTCTTGGCTCATAAATGCAGTCATTTCTTTTTATTCGAAATTTTTGAATTTTTTTTATCAAATCATTGAGCTCTTTCCCTAAGAACTCACCTGAGACAAAGAAGGTTGTCTTATGTTGCTCTCCGTCATCAGGTCGATATCCATTCACAAGTAATATCACTCGGCCGATCTGAAGCAAGCCATCGTAAACAAGCTTGAAAGCGGCTTCATCAACTTTGCCTTTCACTATTGCAGCCGCCTCAAAATTTCTCCGCGCGGCATCTAGCAAATTATTGAGATAGTCAATTCCTGTGTCTTGCCTTCTCAATTTTCCTTCTTTGATCAGCTTATTTAATAAATTTTTTAAACTCACGTTCATTCCCAACGAGCAGAGTATAGCTTTTGATAATTTCATTATAGAAATAATTCGATTTTCTCTTCTGAGAAAATTCGTTTTGAGTGGCGATATGATAATTTATTTCTCTCCCCGTCACCTTTTCTACTTTTTGAGTAGCCTCATAAACAAGGTCCTCGTCCATTTTTCCTATCACGAAAAGATCAATATCAGAGTCAGATTTAAATCCGCCATTAACGTAGGAACCGAAAAGAAAGGCAAAAGAGATGTTTTTTATTTTATTCAGTTCTTTCGTTAGCTCCACTTCGATTCCCATCGTTTTTTTCACTATCGATTCAACTTCTTCCAAAAGCGAATAACGCGTATTGAGCGCATATATGCTCAGGTTCGCTTTTTTTTTAAAAATGAGTAAATCGTTCTCAAGCAGCTTGTTGAGTTCACGCTGGGCAGTTCCGGCAGATGTCCCGACTCTACCGGCAATCTCGCTCAGATAGAATTCCTTGTTTTGATTATAGAGGAAAAGCAGTATGATATTTTTTCTTATTTTCGATTTTGTGAATAAATTTAACATTTGATTCAGGGTGACCTTTTCAAGATTGAGTAAATTATTACTCAAAAATGAGTAAGAATCAACCTTTTCTTTTTTAAAATCGCCTTTTTTCTCGGAAGCAATATAAAAAAGAAAAATGCATTCTCTGGATTATTCTTATTATTTCTTTTGCTTATTATTGCTGAAGGGAATTCATCCGTTTTTCTGCATCTTCATCCTCATCTCTGATGTTCGATAGCGGACAGGGATTGTCCCGTTTATAGACAACATCTTTCCCAAAAATCAAAGCGGTTGAGCAATTTCCCCAGATATGTCATTTGGCATATTTATTGCAAAAATAATTACAGCTATGCATAATCCAATCGCTAAATCGTCATTCCCGGGTAGGAAAGGAGAGAGACGTGTATAAAAATTTCTTGATCGTGGCTCTTCGCAACCTGCGAAGAAATAAGCTCAACACGCTGATCAACATCTTCGGTCTCGGCACAGGAATTGCCTGCACTATCCTATCCTTTCTGTTCATCCGCAACGAACTGTCTTTTGACAGATTCCATAAAAACCTGGACCGCATCTATGAAGTGAAGATGGTGCTCGTTCTTCCTATCGGACGGGCTATCTCTGTTCCCAAGGCCCACACAGCCCTCGATATCGCCGGCCAGTTCCCTGAAGTCATCAGGGCAGTCCGGATGGAAAAACAAAACTCCATCGTCAGGTTAAATAACAGGGTTTTTGAAGAGCAAGCCCTGGCCGCTGATTCTTCCTTTTTCGATATATTCACGTTTCCTTTAAAATCCAGTGAATCCCCGAATCCTCTCCTTCGTCCGGATTCCGTTGTCCTCACCGAACCCATCGCGAATAAATATTTTGGAGACGAAAATCCCGTGGGCAGGACTCTTTCCATCCGTCTGGCAGATGAATTCACGGATTTCCTTGTCACGGGTGTTTTAAAAGAGATCCCCGACTCTTCCAGTCTTGATTTCGACCTTCTGGTCAACCTGGAGAAGGTCTACGGGGAAACCTTGAACGACCCTCAAAAAGACGAATCCTTGACCTGTTTCATCCAGCTTGAGGACAGGAACCAGGCTAAAGCTCTCCAGGAGAAATTCAAGACCACCATCGACCTCCCCCTTCAAGAAAGATACTCAAAGGAGAGCGGGCACGTCCTTCAATCCCTTGCCAGCTTTCATTTGCGAGGAGAATACGGGTCTTATGTCTTATCTCAGAAAAGCACCGTCAACTATTCTCTCATCCTGGCTGCCATCTCGCTGCTTGTCTTGATGATCGCCTGCTTCAATTTCATGAACCTTTCCATCGGGAAGGCCTCCACGCGGATCAAAGAAATCGGAGTCCGCAAAGTCCTCGGTGCCCAGAGGAAAATGCTGATCAAGCAGTTCTGGTTCGAGTCACTGATGCACAGTTTTTTCTCCCTTATTATCGGCCTGACAATGGCCGAGGTTTTCATGCCCGCCTTCAACCGGCTCTCTCAGAAAAACCTGAGGCTGGAGATGTTTTCCAGCGGAGGAAACATTCTTTTCGCGATCGGGCTCGTCTTTCTGGTGGGCATTGCCGCGGGCAGCTACCCGGCGCTTTTCCTGTCAAAATTTTCCTCTGTCGATCTCTTCCGGGGGAAGATGAAACTCTCCAGAAAAAGTGCCTTTAACCGGTCGTTGATCGTATTTCAGTTCGCAATATCCATTTTTCTGATGGTTTCGACCATCTTTTTGAGCAATCAGAAGACTTATATGCTGAATAGAGACCTCGGGTATAACGCGGACCAGGTCGTCGTCCTGCCCCTCAAGAATCTCGCGACGAACTTTACGAAGAACGCTGCTTTTGTCGGGGTGCTGAAAAATAAGCTCCTCGCCTACGATACGATTCAAGGAGTCAGCGGCTCCACGTATAATCTCTCGGAAGGCTGGATGGGGACCTATCTTAAGAGAGCGAGCGGTGAGCCGAGTCTTGTCGTTTATAACTACGTCGACCAGGATTTCATCCCGGTTCTGGGAATGAAGCTTCTTGAGGGAAGAAATTTTTCCGAGGAACATCCTTCGGACCGTGAAGGATCTATTATCATCAATGAGTCTTTTGCCAGGATTCTCGGCGTTGAATCCCCGCTCGGCCACCGCCTCTCCGAGTTTTTCGCGACCAAATATGACTGGCAGATTGTCGGTGTGGTCGAAGACTTTCACTCCCAGTCTCTGCACGATCCCATACTTCCGGCATTCCTGGGCATGACCGGGATGGACTATAACTGTGTCTTTATCAAAGTCAAAGGGAACAGGCTCCAGGAGACAATCGCCAGCATAGAAAAGGAATTCACAGCCCTCGCTCCTCAGGCTCCGTTCGAGTACACCTTTCTGGATGAGGATGTCGCCCGGCAGTACGAGCGCGAGAAGCATTGGGTTCGGATGGTGGAATACGCCTCATTTTTTGCGATTTTGATCGCCTGCTCCGGCTTGTTCGGCCTGACTCTGCAGATCATTTTTCTAAAGACGAGAGAAATCGGCATCCGCAGAGTGCTGGGCGCATCCGCCCGCCACATCCTACTATTGGTCAACAGGGAATTCATCTGGCTCGTCCTTGCCGCCAACATCATTGCCTGGCCGGCGGCTTATCTGGCCATGTCCGTGGTGCTCAGAAACTATGCTTTCCGGATCACTCTGACGCCATGGGTTTTCTTGATCTCAGGGCTCATAGCCCTGCTCATGGCCGCTGTCACAGTCAGCTTCCATGCCTTCAAGGCCGCCTTGAGCAATCCCTCTGAAACGCTCAAGTACGAATGACACATCACTAAAGCTCAGACAACCATCGTTATCTATTGTGCACTAGGCTCTGGCTCTGTCGCCTTACAGCAGCTTGTTAAACTTTATACTCATTCAACCAGGCAATGAACTTCTCCCATTTTTTCCGCCAAAACTCCAGAGCTCTTTCTTTTTCCTCGGGCTCCATCGCAGAGTAGATGAGTGAGTTCATCGCCAGCTGTTTAAGACATTTCAAGTCCAATCCCCAGGACATGAAAGCCTCATAAAAATCATGGGAAAACGTGCTCTTCCAGATGGCGGGATCATCGGGACAAATAACGACTGGCAAGCCGCTGTTAATATAGAGCACAGCAGGGTGATTGCGAAGGTCAGCGACATAGCCGAGAACCTGATTGCTGATAGGGCAAACCTCGATGGCGATATCCCGCTCCTTCACTATTTGCATCAGGAGAGGATGCTTGAAGAGAGCGATACCATGGCCGATTCGTTTGGTATCGAGCAGGATGGCATCGAGCACATTTTCGTTTTCCGTCCAGTTGCTCTCTCCGGAGTGAAGGTATAAAGGAAGCGTGATACTGCGCTCCTCTGCCTTATGGCGAGCTCGAATGAGTTCATCAATAAAGTAGAGATTTGTGTGCTCCTTGTCCTCCTCCTCCACCAGGTCAAAACCGACAAAGAGACCTGGGTTCTCCGCTCGCCTGTCCAGAGCGAAATCCAGACTCCGAGCGATCTGCTCCCGGGCAGCGGAACGGGGGGAGTAAATGATGTATTTCACCTTAAATTCCGGATTGTCGCGCTGAATCTCCTCAACGATATCCAGGCCTCCATAGCCTCGGGTTTCAACATACTGGATGTTTTCCTCGATCAATTCCCTGAACACTTTGCGGCAATAACTGCTGAAGATCTCATCATCTCTGAACATACCTCCGAATCTACGGAAACAGTTTGTGAATTCTGCCCAAATATCCTGTTGAGCCAGGTCTTCTTCGCCTAATGTTATGGACCGGTAAAGCCCTTCATCAAATTCCTCGACGTCATCCGCAGCTTGGCGCAGTTCGCTGGCGAGCTGCCATCCCTTTCCAGGCGGTTCTTTAAAGATCCTTAACGCCCCCTGGGCAGTTACGCCATTTTTTCCCTTGTAAACATAACAATCCGGACGATAGGTCGCCTGCTTGATCAGCCAGCGGAAATCTCCCATTAAGAAACCGTGGACATGAAGAATTCCCCCTTTGGGCATATGCTTCATGATTTCCAGTATGGGAGACTGGTCAATCAACCGTCTTGTTTTCGATTTCAGAAAATTGTTTGCCGGGGGAAAATATTCACGAGTTCTCTCCAATTCCTTCTGCTTGAGCAGCATCAGCTTTCGGTTGGCTTCTTTTTCTCGAGATGAAAGCGTGATTCCAGCGTCGAACCGCAAAGCCAGCTCAGCCTGGATCAGTCGATTTCGTGCTTTCATATAATCATCTGCATCTTCGTAACGCGTTTGAACAAAACTGCCCTGCTGTTGGAAAAAACCAAAAAAGAAGAGTAAACATGCAAAAATTACAAGACTGCGTTTCATGATTCTACTCCCTTGTATTAAAAGTCAGATGGATCAAAGAGAAATTCATGGATTGTATGTTCAATAAAATGGAGCATAATGATTAATCTTTGCGACGTCTTGTCCAATAGCTTTTCAGCCCTGTCAGCCTCTTCTTGGAATCCTCAAACTCAGGGAAGCCTGGGTGAGCGTCTTTCCAGAGGTCGAGGAATTTTTCGTGATGCTCTATGGCTTTGGGTTTGGTTTTCTATCTGCTCTTTACGACTTAACGACTGTTATTCTAAATTCATTTTCTTCAAAATAGCTTTGAACCTCGGGTCAGAACGGATGTTATCAAATCGAGGTTCCACTCGGACGTAAACCAACATGGGAGATCGTTGCTCATAGGCTTTCTCCAGCCACTCGAAGGCCTGATCTTTTTCATCGAGGAAGGCATGTAACTCAGCAATACGCAATGGATCAACATATGCTTGCTCAGAAATCATCATTTGGTAATCAAGATACATTTGGAATGCTCCTTTAATCCCCGATGTCGCATATACATTTTGAGCTTCTGCGATAATTTCTGGACCTATCCCTTCTGAAATCATATCTTCTTGCAACTCCGCAATGGCATCTTTAACCATCCCCTTTTGAAGATAACACAGGCCAATATAACCATGAGCGTTGGGAAAGGCGGGATCCAGATTAAGAGCTTTCTTGAACTGCTCGATTGCCTTATCGTACTGCCTTGAAAAATAAAAAGCAGCACCTCCAGAATAGAATATTATAGGGGATAATGGGTCGAGCTCCTGAGCCCTTTTAGACTCGGCGATAGCTTCGTCGAACCTTGCCATCGCAAATAAAAATTCTGCATACCATTGATGAGCAGTCGGATAGTTCGGATTGAGCTCAATAGCACGCTTATGTTCCTTTTCAGCTCCTGGCCAATCCCAATCGTAATATTTCTTGATTGCCGCAAGGGCGTTGTGAGCCTCAGCGAGCTCATCATCCATCTCCAGTGCCTTTAATACTGCTGCTCGCGCTTTGGGGAAAACTTCCTTTGAAGGAAGCAAGTTCCAGTCCCCAATCGTGATATAAGAGTCAGCAAGTCCAGCATAAGCCAAGGCGTATCCAGGATCTTTTTTTATAGCTTGCTCAAAATAATCAACAGACTTCTTCAGTCCTTCTGGTGTTCTCTTGTTCCAGAAGTAGCGGCCCTGCAAATACAGGTTATACGCTTCCAGATTCTCTGTATGGCGCTTTACGATTTTCTCTTTCTCTTCTCCCAATAGTTTCACCTTCAGCCTGTCCACAATCGCCAGGGAAATCTCGTCCTGCAACAGAAAAATATCTCCCTCATCACGTTCATATTTCTCAGACCAGATAGGAAAGCCGTCAGACACGTTAACCAGTTGAGCTGTGATCCGCAGCTTATTCCCTGCTTTGCGCAAGCTCCCCTCTAAGACCATCTCCACATTCAGTTCTTTCCCGATCTCTTGAATGCCCAATTCTTTACCTTTAAACGAAAACGAAGAAGTCCGAGCAGGAATTCTTAATGACTCAATGTTGGTCAGTCTGTTTATGAGTTCATCTGCCAGGCCATCACAAAAGTAGGATTGATCTTTATTTTCGCTTAAATCTTCGAAAGGAAGGATTGCAATCGATGGTCTGTCTGGTGGTGGAGGAACAGTTTCCCCTTCAGGAAGAAGCTGCCAGATAACAAGCGCTGTGATTACAAGGACAGCGACGATTGAGACAGGGAGGAGGAACTTCTTCAAGCTGAACGTTACAGTTAATTCCCTCGAAGTCGAGGGCTTTGTTCTGGGGATAACTCTTTCAGCAGTCGGAATCCCTTTCTCAATCTTGGTCAATTCAGAAAGGACTTCCTCTGGCGTCTGGTACCTGTTGGCTTTATCTTTTTCCATGCATCTCAGTATCACACGGCTGAGGTCGGAAGGGACCTGAGCATTGAGCTCTCTGGGATCCTGAGGGACCTCGCCTTTGTGCTTCATGGCAATGCTTAAAGGCGTATCTCCCTCAAACGGCACTCTGCCTGTTGCCATCTCATAGAGAATGATTCCCAGAGAATAGATATCCGAACGCTCGTCCACCTCTTTTGCCTCGGCCTGCTCTGGAGACATGTATTCCGGTGTCCCGATCATCACTCCAGCCCCTGTTATTCCTTTTTCTTCAATGGAGCGGGCTATTCCAAAATCCATGATCCGGGCATTCCCCTCTCTGTCTATCATGATATTCTGGGGCTTTAAATCTCTGTGCATAACCCCCAGACTGTGCGCCTCCGCCAATCCCTCGCAAACCTGCTTGGCAATGAACACTGCTGTGCCCACGGTGAGTTGTCTTGCTCTTCTAATGAAGCTCTTTAGATCTTCACCAGAAACATATTCCATGGTTATATAATAGCTGCCTTCCTCCTTATTCAGGTCATACATCTGGCAGACATTTTTGTGTCTTATCTTGCGGGCAAATTTCAACTCATTCCTGAAGCGTTCGATCGTCTTTTTATCCGCAGCTATCTCCGGCTTTATGAGCTTAAGAGCGATTTTATCTTTTATCTCGGTATCATGAGCCTTGTAGACCTTACCCATGCCGCCTTTGCCCAGCTCCTCGATGATCTGGTATCGTCCGGCAAAGGTGGAGCCAGTGGTCAATTCTTCCTTGGGAGTTTCGAGAGTCTCTGTTAAAAGAACTTCTTTGGAAGACGGAAGAGGCGTGGCGCATTTGCCGCAATAAACGGTATCGTCCGGGTTATCGAAATGACATTTGGGACATTCTATCCCCATAATTCCCTCATCTTGCTTGGCGAAAGGATATCAATTTATCCTGCAAGAGTCAAATTGAATGCCCTTCAATTATTGTTGAGCCAGGTTTAATTATTACCATGCAAAAGATTTTTTTCATTGAAAAAAGAGAGAAATCGGCCGGGAGCTTAAGCCGAAGGAAGCCGGAAAAATAATTTCTCTTGTCTTTTGATTTTTTGGATATATTTAAATTTTCACTGTGCAGCCTCGATTTCCTAAAAGAAAAGGGCTTTTATCAGCTATTTGACACTCCCCTCATTAATTGATATTCTTTTGCCACCTAAGCAGAGGGAATAATGGGAAAAAAATGCTAGAAATGTCATTTTGACAACCCTTCTGATTCCAAATTCTGTAAAGAGTGCGGAACTCAGATCATTCCCTTAGAGGAAATCCCTGTCACTGAAACCCTCGAAACAGTTCCAGAAGCTGATGAAGCGAGGAGAATGACTGATGCATTTGAGTTGACATTCAATACATAAATACGTATATATGTATTGGAGGTACAAACAATGAAAAGGCTGAACATCACCATAGACGAAGACCTGTATAAAAAAGTCAAAGCTCTGTCCTTCTTCCGCAACGAAAGCATATCAGAAATCATCCGGAAATCTCTGAAAGCCTGGCTTGACAAAAAGATGAAAAAGGAAGAAGAACTTATCCTGTCTGCAAAGGATGAAAAAGAGATCCTGGAAATCATTTCTTCCGATGAGTTTGTCTCCTCAGAAGAGGCGAAGAAGACTCTTGGCATATGAAATTCCTCTTCAGTAAAACCAGTGTACGGTATCTCCAAAAACTTGAAAAAAACATCTCCCGGAAAATCATTGGTGCTGTAGAGAAGTTGCCAGAGGAAGGGGATATTGCCAAGCTAAAAGGGAAAAAAGTGAAAAACATTTACCGTTTGCGAGTAGGTAAATATCGAATCATTTTCTCATGGGAAAAAGATTTGATAAAAATTATCAAAATCGATACACGAGGAGATGTGTACAAAAATTGATTTGACAGAATCATGAAATGCCATAAATGTAACGCAGACAATCCCGACACTCAGAGATTCTGCGGTGAGTGTGGGACTCAATTAATCTCTAAAGAGGAAATCCCTGTCACCGAAACCCTCGAAACACCCGCAGAAGAGCTGACCACTGGCACCATATTCGCGGGAAGATACAAAATCATCGAAGAGCTGGGTAAAGGCGGCATGGGAAAGGTCTATAAAGCCATCGATAAGAAGTTGAATGAGGAAGTCGCCCTCAAACTCATAAAACCTGAGATAGCCTCGGACAAGAAAACACTGGAACGATTTAACAACGAGCTTAAATTCGCGCGGAAGATAGCCCATAAGAATGTCGGCAGAATGTACGAGCTTATGGAAGAAAAGGGCACTCATTTCATCACGATGGAGTATGTTCCCGGGCAGGACCTCAGGGGACTGATTCGGCAAACAGGGCAGTTGACCGTGGGGACAGCCTTATCCATTGCCAAGCAGGTGTGTGAAGGGCTGACAGAAGCTCACAGATTAGGGGTCATCCACCGGGATCTCAAACCTCAGAACATCATGATAGATAAAGAAGGCAATGCCCGGATCATGGATTTCGGTATAGCCCGCTCTGTCTCGGGAAAAGGGATAACCGGTGCTGGGGTGATGGTCGGAACACCTGAGTACATGTCTCCGGAACAGGTAGAAAGCAAAGAAACCGACCAGCGTTCGGACATCTATTCGCTGGGAGTTATCCTGTATGAAATGGTCACAGGTCGAGTCCCTTTTGAAGGGGATACGCCTTTAAGCGTGGCTGTAAAGCATAAGACAGAAGCGCCTCCAGATCCAAAGCAAGTCAATACCCAGATTCCAGAGGATCTCAGCCGCCTGATATTGAAATGCCTGGAGAAGGACAGTGATAAAAGATATCAGAGTGCAGGAGAAGTGCGGGCCGAGTTAGAGAATATCGAGAAAGGAATCCCCACCACAGAGAGATTACTTCCTGAGCGAAAGCCTGAATCAAAAACCTCGAGGAAACGCTTCAAGCCTTTTATGGTGCCGGGAATCATTCTTCTAATAGCGGCAATTGTGATTGGGGGATATTTCTTCGTTAACCGGGTGCAACGAATAGGCAAAGCTGGAGGAGAGATCGTCGAAGAAATTGAAGGGCGAAAAATGATCGTTGTGCTTCCGTTTGAGAATTTGGGATCCCCAGATGACAAGTATTTCGCTGATGGAATGACTGAGGAGATAACAAGCCGACTTGCTTCTGTTCGCCAACTGGGTGTTATCTCGCGCCAAACAGCCGTACAGTATAACAGGACGGGCAAGACAATTAAGCAGATAGGAAAAGATTTGGGAGTAGATTATGCGCTTGAGGGGACCGTTCGTTGGGACCGCAGTCTGGAAGACAGGAGCAGGGTACGGATCACTCCTCAGCTCATCCGGGTATCTGATGATACTCACCTCTGGTCTGAACGTTACGAGAGAGTTTTCGAGGATATCTTCGCTGTTCAGTCTGAGATTGCCGAGAAAGTCATCAGACAGTTGGACATCACTTTATTGGAGCCGGAACGGCGCGCTGTGGAGGCCAAGCCAACTGATAATCTTGAAGCCTATAACGCTTACCTCAGAGGGATGGATCACTATGGGCAATCCGGTGTGTTTGAAGAGAAATATCGAATGGCAATTCAAATGTTCGAGAGGGCAGTGGAGTTAGATCCTGAATTCGCCCTGGCGTATAGCATGCTTTCCGAGGCTCACTCTCGAATGTATCATTTTGGATATGACCGAACAGAAGAGCGGGTGTTTATGGCCAAGGAGGCTGTGGATCGGGCACTGGAGCTTCAGCCTGATCTATCAAGGGCCCAGCTTGCTCTCGGTAACTATTATTATTATTCGCGAAAAAATTATGCAAAGGCGCTCGAAACACTTTCAATAGCAGAAAAGGGCCTTCCCAACAACATCGTAATATTAAAAACCACTGCCTTTATCCGCAGACGCCAGGGAGACTTCAGGGAAGCGATACACCTCCTGAAAAAGGCTTTTGAGTTGAGTCCTCAAGATGACAATGCAGCCGCCAATATCGGCCAGAGCTACACGGCTCTGCGGGAGTATCCAGAAGCAGATTTTTATTTTGACCGCGCGCTCTCTCTTGCTCCTGACCAGGTTTTATCATATATGTTTAAAGCAAATAATTACTGGTGTTGGGAGGGGGAGACTGAGAGAGCTAGACTCATACTGGATAAGGCACCAATGAAAGAGGATCCTCTTTATGTCATATCAAGGTATTGGTTAGAGATAATTGATAAAAACTACGAGTCGGCACTCAACCTGCTCTTGTCTTCATCAGTCGAGATCATAGAGGCCTCGGATGAGTTTCTGCCGAAGTCGGCGTTGATCGGGCTCGTATATCATGAAACGGGCAGGCCGGAGCTCGCCCGTTCATCCTTCGAGTCGGCTCGGGCTCTGCTGGAGAGAGAGGCTAAAGAGCGGCCAGAAGATCCCCGCGTTCACAGCTCTCTGGGGATTGTTTATGCGGCTCTTGGTCAAAAGGATAGGGCCATTCGTGAAGGAAAACTGGCAGTAAAGTTATATCCTGTCTCAAAGGACGCATTATTAGGCCCGACTTATGTGCTGGATTTGGCTGAAATTTATGTTTTAGTGGGAGAAAATGAGGCTGCCTTGGATAGGCTCGAGTATTTGCTTTCTATTCCTTGTCTTGAAATCTCTGTGCCTGTGCTCAGGGCTGATCCGACATGGGATCCTCTGCGCAGTTTGCCAAGATTTCAACAGTTGCTGAAAAAATATTCAAAGGCCAATAAAAAATAGCGCGGGCAAAGCCATCGAGCATCAGTCAAAATTCCTCGACCTCTGGAAAGACGCTGATCCTGGTATGGCTGAAGTCGGGGACGCCAAGGAGAGGCTGGATAGGTTGAAAAGCAAAGCACCTAAAACCTCGGCTTCCCTGAGTTGGAAAAAGGACGCTGAGCGAATCTAGAGCCTCAAAGAAAGACCGAATTTACTTTGAAACTTGACACACATTAATAAGAAAGATATATTCAAATCATCCCTACATAGAACACCTTAGTCAGTAGAAGGATAAGTCCTTTGCGAAGAACAGTAAGGATTCCCTTTCTCCAACAATTGCGAATGCAATTTATATAGATACGGCAGAACCATGCCTAAAAAAGGAGGGGAAAGAAATGACTCTTGAAAACTTTCCAAAAAGGCAATTTCTTTGGGTATTTTTATTTATTGCTTGTGCTGTCGTTATTGCTTCTCTTGGATTTTGGGCTTGTGCTGAATCTAAGTTGAACAAAACGGTGCAGGAAGCATATGACTTAAGGATGAATGGAAAGGCTGATGAAGCCAAAACACTCCTTGAACAAATGATATCAGAAAATCCTGATAATGCCCTTGCTCATTACGAGCTTGCCAGAACCAAATATCATATGGGATTAGCAAACCTTAGAGAATTATTAACCAGTATAGAGGATGTCCAAAATCACATTGAACAAGCTGTAAAAAATGATCCAGATAATGTGATATTCAGTTTTTTTGCGGGAAAAATTGCTTCTCAGTCGGCATATGGCGCGGCTCAAAGAGATCAACCTGATGTTAAAGAAAGATATGCGAAAGTGTGTAGTATTTATGAGTCTGTACTCAAGTTAAAGCCGGATTATCATGAAGCCATGCTGTACCTGGTTGAGATCTATGGAATTCTTCCCGAAGAAATGGGAGGCGATAAATCAAAAGCTGAGCAGTATGCAAAGAAGCTGGAAGAAATGGACGAAATCTTTGGTGCCAAGGCACGTGCACTCCTAATGCCAGAAGAGGCAGATTACATCGGATACTGGCAAAAAGTACTGGAAAAGCATGAAGGAAATGCGGAGGTACTG
>Ga0209427_10004044_pt1 | contig 17048 bp, 18 predicted proteins | sample DeeMarSWOR136_30_FD_187465 | JGI IMG/M metagenome (GOLD analysis project Ga0209427, IMG submission 187465) | Marine sediment microbial communities from White Oak River estuary, North Carolina - WOR-1-36_30 (SPAdes) (version 2) | ecosystem: Environmental > Aquatic > Marine > Intertidal zone >...
TTTTCCGTAGGTTCCTTTCCAACCCCAAATATCATCAAATGATTCATCAATTTTTTCTAATGATCTAATTGTATTATTAAGTACTTCTTTATCATAAATCTTAAACATGCCTGCATGCTGTAAATTTTTCCACCAAGATAATCTAACATATCTTTCCTCTTTCAAATAACCACTATGACAAATTAACGCTGCAAATAATCGATTTTCTGTTTTATTTATTGTTATTCCTTTTTCGCAAACTTCATATTGTTTGTTTAGACTTAAATTTTTATGAAAATAGTCTCCATCTTGAAATTCACCCTTCTCTATTTTTGATTTCTCTTCCGCACTTACTTTATCTTTCTCTTTTACTATTTTCTTACATTGAGGACATTGAAAAATTCCAGCAACTAGAGACTCCATTTCTATATTACATGCAGGACACTTCAAATTTAACCTTCACTGCGAGTTATTAATAATCTTTCATAATCTAAATTTAATAATTTTATCTCTTTCTTTGTTAACTTTACAACATCTTTATTTATATTCATAACTTCTTCTCTAAGGTCTACTAATGATTTCTCTATAAAATCTAAGTTATTATCTTCATTATATGTGATCTGTTCAATAAATTCAAGATATTTAAACTTTTTATCCTTACCCGAATAAATCTTCTTTAAATCATTGATTTTCATTTCAATTTGAGACATTTTATATCTAGTTTTTAATAAAAAGAGTAATTTAGAATTCCATTCTTTAAACATATTCTCTTCTTTATTTATATTATCCAAATTAAATTTATCAGATAAGGCAACTTTCTCATCTTTTAAATACTGTATTATTTCTTTATTTTCATCCAATGCCTGAGTGATTTTTTTTAAAATTGGTTTTGTATTCAATATTGGATCAAAAACTGCTATGAAGTCATCAATCTTTTCACTTATTTCCTTAAATCTTTGATAAAAACCTTCTATAGTAATTTCAATTTTGATTGCTTGATAGATATTCCCATATTGGTCCAAAATATAATATAAATCATCTGATAAAGCATAATCATGTTCACCAATTTCATAAATTAACGAATGCATAACGCTGCTTTTTTCGCACCTTACTCCTTTTAACCTTGTGAGAGCTAAATTAAAATTCCTTCTTGTCAGAAACTTAAATTTCTTATTAATAATTAAAAACAGCGTGTCATCTGGAACTGAAATAGTATCTTGCTCAATTGTTATTGTTTCTTCTCCGAGTTTTATGATGAAATCATCCTCTTTTTGTTCAAACTCTCTTTTACTGCGAATATTTTTCATTAATCCTAAATCGATGTAAATATCAATGAATTCTTCGTCCCAAAAATTAACGATATTACTTTTATAGATATCATCTATGATTAGAATTCTTTCATAAGATTCAATGAGGTTATTATCACCTAGATTCTTGAACAAATCATTTCTAATGATGTAAAGAAATAAAAGAATATATCTCATATCAATATCGTCCATGATGTTGTCTATTAGTGTTTTATCATCTTCTATCGTTAATTTTGTATGTTCCATACCTAAAATCCACTCATTATTTTTTAAATTGCTATAATATTTCAGTGAAAAAGAGTAATATACCTAATTATTCATTCCTAAAAAATTTTTCTAAATTCAGTAATGTTATTTAATATAAAAGCAAAAAATTTTTAGTTCTTGTTTCTATTTAATTAATTAGAAATTTTGAATTCATTTTTATAAATTATATCAATTTAAGGAGATTTTTAATATGGGACGTCGTAAAAGAAAACAGGTTACACCAAAAAGAGTTAAAAGAGTGCCTAAAATTTTCACCTGCCCTGAATGATAAAACTGTTTCCCAGTCTATCCAGAAATGCGGTGAAAAATCTGTAAAAGTTACTGACATTAAGAAAAAAGGGGCTTTTGCAACTGTAAAGTGCGGAAATTGTGATTTAACAAAAGAAGTTTTAGTAAATTCTATTTCAGAACCAGTTGATGCTTTTGGAGATTTTATCGATATTTATTATGCTGACCAAGAACTCCAAAGGTTAGAGAAACGAATGGAGAAATTAAAAGATGAGAACGAGTGGGGAGAACTTGCTTTATCTTATTCTATTTTATCAGATTTGTGCAAAACCAAGGCTGCTGTGTTATTAGAAGAGGAAGATGTTAACTTGGAAGAAGTAAATGATTGGAAAATGAGAAGTGAGCATTATAAAAGACTTGAGAAAGACACAATTTTAAAACTTGAAACGGAAGAATTAGAAAGAGGAGTGAAAACAGATGAAGAATCATTATTCGCAGAGAGCGATACAAAAATAAAAAAAGAAAGAAAAATTGATGATATATTTGATGATCCTGGTTTTTTAGAGTTTTAAAAAAGATTTTTACCGATAATATAGATCAATTTACTTATTTTATCAATCTTAGGATACTTATTTTCTTAATTGGAAATTAGTATTAGAATGCATTAAATAATAAATAATTATTAAACTATTAACTTTATCCTTGGATTTTAATTTCTGGTAGAGCTTCTTAGCCAGATTGCGCTCTTCTTCGAGAAAAAAGCTCCTTAAGCTCTCCCATAATTGCACCTCTGAGTGATACTGGACTTGCAGGTCTAGCTGGACCAGGACCCCCAGGGGGGCCAGGTGGAGCACCAGGGGGGCCAGGTGGAGCACCAGGGGTTGGCGGAATACTTCTTGGTGGCGGTCCAGGCGGACCTCCAAGGACTCCAGATGCAGATGCCGTAGCAGGTCCAGAGGCAGCAGGTGCTCCTCCAGAACGTGATTTGATTGCTGATATTTCACTATTTATAGCATTCAATTGATTCTGCAAATTAGAAACATTTGAATTGATCCCTTGAAGGCTTTGATCTACTAGATCTGGTATTTTTAACACAATTTGCATTATCTTTTCAACAATTTCACCAAACGCATTAAGTTTTTCTTCCATTGGTGCTTTTCTTGTACTATCCATAAATGACGCAAATTCTTCGGCACACATTTTTCTACAATTTTTATAATTTCGAATATAATCTGTCTATTAATTATATAGATTTTTATTTAATAAATTTAAGTCTAAGCAAAATAATGAAAATTTGATAATAATAGAAAAAAAGAGGTTTTTTTTAACTTAGTTTTGACACTGTGTCTTTTAACTTAAGCCATAAGGTATTTATTTCATCTCTTACCTCTTTAAATTGATGGATTTTTTTAAGTAGAATATCACGAGCTCTATCAAAATCTCGTTGAACATCATTCAATTCTTGATCAAGTATATTTAATTTATCTCCATCAATTAATTTATTTTTTGCTTTTTCAACGTCTAAAGCTTTTTTAATTACGACAGATCTTTTGTCTGCAACATCAGATAAAGCTTCTACAAATTCATTTTTTTTTGCGACTAAATATTCTTTTTGAACTGCTAAATCTTTGATTGCATTCAAATATATATTATTTCCTTTAATGTATTCATCATTTTCTTTTATTATATCCTGAAATAATTTCACTTCTTCATCCTTAATGTTAGATCTATGTTCTCGAGCAAGAGTCTGCATTTGTTTTAAAACATCCCTAAATGTCCTGTTAAGCATTTCTCTTGTGATATTTGCTTTTGAGATATTTTCCGCATATTTTAATTGAGAACTTATCAGAGCACTCTGAGCTCTGGATAGTTTTTTAAATTGGGAGACTAAATCCCTCTCACTCTTTGCTAAAATTAATTCATCCTCATGCGTAATTATAGGACTCATAAACTAATTCTCCTATGTAATATAATTTTTTATAATTCTATAGTTTAATATAATTTCTTCTGATATGAAATTAATGGAGATCTAAATTATAAATAATTATCCATCTTTTTTTGATCATCTTTAGTATTGTAGAATTTATTATAGTCTATTTCTGGAATTTTCTGCAATTTTTGATTTGCTAACTGTTCATATTGGTTAGTTATGTATTGTTGCATATTTTTAGGATTGATGTAATAAGGTACTTGAATTAATGTAACATCATTTTGCTTACACAATTCTATTTTTCTTAAATCATCTTTAATTCTTTGTTCTAAGTCGTCTAAAGATTGGTTAAAATGTGGAACGGTGCGATAATGTTGTTCACCTTGAGCTTCAAAAGCTAGTTTTAGGTCTTTATTATAATCATCCAATTCCATTTGATTGCCCCGAGAATTTATTAACTTAAAAGTTAAAAGTAAGTAGAATTATGAATCATAAAGAAAACCATGAATGGGTAAAGGAGAACCCTATGTTATATAGATATCCTATGAAAGTTTATATTCTTTCCATGGAATTATTATTTGTTATAGAAATTACATATATGAATTATATTTAAGGGGAAAAAAGTTGGTCCGGATTGCTTTTGATTCTTGCTATAACATTTAAGAATACTAATAAACATACATTAAAGGATTTACTCAATCAACTTTATCAATGGGAGAAAAAAGCTACAAAAAAGGAGAAAATTATGTTTTTTATTTTTAGAGAGTCAATGAATGGTAATATAATTTTCCTCAAGTCTATTATAAAGCGATTATCTTGGTCAAAGTCTTGTACAACTCAAGAAGCTCATAATCTCATAAGAAGGTTAGAAAAACAAGGTCTAATTTTCATATTGAAAAGTTGTCCTAATTGTGATCATCCTCTTAACTTCATATCTAATAAGTGTGAAAAATGTGATTATGTAGTTTTTTCGCAAGAATTTGATTTTAAAGACAAACGCTTAAGACCTAGATATGCTATAAAGATAACCGATAAAGGTATAGCATATGTAAAGGAGTTAATTAAAGAATATCTTCATATTCAGTCATTTTTAATTTCTTGGTATAAACATGAAAGTATAAAATGATGTATTAATTAAAGTAGATGTAACAACTTTGATATTTGAATAATAATATAGCTAGTTCTATGTCATCAGTAAACTTCAGGTAGAATAGAAGGTTATTCCGAAAAAACCTGACAAACATACCATGAAAATCCCTGTGCAATTGTTTCAAGAATATATCGATAGATATCCCGGTCTTGGGTTTACTAAAGTTTCGCAGTTTGCTTTATACATCATACAACAAAAAACTATTGAGATTAAAAAAGAATTCGAATCATAAAGTAAAATAAATGTGGTTTTTGGTTTACCTTTCGTAGAAATCAGTAAGGTTGTGAAGAGAGATACTATACTGACTCTGATTTTATAAATAATTTTTATTAATTTTATTTCAATCTTATCCTATTTAAAACTGATTAAATCCGTTTTCTGTATAATTTTCCCTAGTATTTCATCCGATTCTGGTTAAAACATATTCTTTTATCTCTTTAAAATTAATAACATCACTAGTATTTAATTCCAAGATTTTGATGATAAATGGAGAATGAATAAATTAAATGCACATTTAGTCGTATCTAATGGATTTTTTTAATACAGATGCAAAAATCTCGAGAGATTCAATGATTTTTTTGATATTCTCTTCAGTGAAATTCTTTGAGCTGATTGAGAGAGTTGAGATATATTTCATATTTGTTTTATAGCTTGGTACTTTGTGTTATGATTTCATATCGAAATAATACATTAAAAAAGTAAGTATGAAGAAAATAATACCACCTATTAAATAAATCGTCATCTCATCTCTAAAATCTGGATATGGACTATACAAGATGAAAATTAAAGCATGAATGATTTGAACAATACAACCATATGCTACAAATAAAGTACTATCGTCTAAAATTTTTTTTTTGTTCCGAAAACGTGGATGATGATAATAGAATGTAATTAGCATCCTCCCAATGCTTGGGAATATTAATAAACTTCCAGTCCATCTAACAGCCCATACATATGACCCCTTATAAAAAAAACTTGGAATCAGAATTAACATCCCAATTAATAAAAATAGGCTCGCAAAAATCCCATGTCTCAAATACTTGGTAGACTTTGTCAAATTTTCCTTATTTCTAATTTTTTTACAAATATTTTCTTGATTTATATTATAAAAAAAAAAGATATATATTTTTTGATTTCTTAACAGGAAGCTAATACAGTACCCCCAATTATTAATAATACCAGACCTGTAATAGTTGTTAAAATAGTAAATGTATCTACTCCTTTTGAAAGCCCTGAGCACCAACTTAAGCCCCAAGAACCATGTTGTGCGCAGATCATTGATCTAATCCAATCTATTCCCGATTGCATGCATAATAATTTTGTCTGCGACATCAGATAAACTTCTACAATTTTCATATTGAAAAGTTGTCCTAATTGTGATCATCCTCTTAGCTTCATATCTAATAAATGTGAAAAATGTGATTATATCGTTTTTTCACATGAGTTTGATTATAGAGACAAGCGTTCAAGACCTAGACATGCGATAAGGATAACTGAAATAGGTATTGCATATGTAAAAGAGTTAATTAAAGAATATCTTCATATTCAATCATTTATTATTGCTTGGTATAAACATGATAGCTTAAAATAATATATTAATAATTATTTAGCACCAATTAACACCAGTATATAGAGCATTGAGACTAATGAACCTCCTTGAAAAGATAGAGTAAATATTACTATAATAATTACATAAAATTAATGGGGAAAGAACAAAATCAATATTAAAGAAATATTATTCATCTCTTCTAGATTTTAATGAGTTACACATATCAAAAATGGCTCCAAATGGTAGTAATCCAAAATTCTTACTAATCTTCTCTAATTTTAGAGAATACTTTTCTACTTTTTTAGTTCTTATATTAGGACACATTGAATTTAATTAGTCTTATTAAGGGATTTTTATCACGTGAGCATTGAATATTGTTTCGGTGAATAAACTGGTAGAGAATGCTATAGTAAATCATTTTTGAATAATTTTTAAATAAATCCACTTGTGCTAGGAAAAATATATTTGCTTTAGAGCATTTGGGCTTATTTTTTTATACGTACAATTACTTAAATTGATAGATCCTTTATAGCCTTTATATAAATCAATTTCTTTAATATCAGAGTTTTGTATGGATATCTCCTTACAGGCACCAAACTTCAAAAATTTCGTAGAAATGGAACTTATTTTTATATCTGAACAAAATTTCTGATGAATTGAATTTGAGATATTACAATCTTCAAGACTCACATGTTTTGTGTCAAATAAATTAATATTTTTCAAATTAAGGTTTCTAAATAATACATTATGTCTATTATGATACATTGTTATATCCTTTAAACCGACATTTTTTATATCAAAATTATCAATTATAATAGGATCAATTATAGTCCCAGTTCCTTTACATTTTACATCTTTTAATAGATTTTTTCCATGAATTAATGTTGATACAGAGAATGAATTTGATATTTTTAAAAAAGGTTTTTGAGCTTCACAGACATCTTCAATCTGTTGCTTATTAATATTAATAAAAATATTTCCCCTACTTAAGTAGTCTGAATCAAAAAATAAATCCCAATATATCCCTATAAATTTATTGTTATAGCATTTGTATAACTTCAATTCTGTATCAAATTTTGAATCTTTAAAGAGGGATTTTCGACATTCAACAAGATTCATAAAACTACTATGGCATTTGTTGATGATGATATTAGAACAATTGTATAGAAATATGGATCTAAATGTACATCTTTCCATTTTTATATTTTCGCAATACCCCAACACTATAGAATTAATATGACAATCTCTAATAATAATATATACATCCGATTCTAATATTTCAAAATCACTCGGGATATCAACTAAAGAGTCCAAAATAATTGGATCTTCTTTTAATCCAGAACCTTGAGTAGTTATTTCAAATTCCTTAAAATCTAAAGGTTCTCCACTTTTTTTATATTTCCCAATTCTAATTTTTATTTTCATACTTACAATCTAAGACTTCTTCTATTTTTTTTTTAAACTTATATTAAAAAAAAGTATTTTTTATATATTTATTTTTGATCTTATTTATTCTTCAAGTAAGGCACATCCTAGTTCTAGAATTTTTAGTCCAATAAATAGGCTCCCTACACCAAACAGTAGTGCAGCAGTGCTCTTATCCTCAATTTTGAAACCCATTTTGTTTCCACTAGGTTGCGACTTCGCCCCTTCATAGTGTCCTCCTAGATACATAATAGCATACTTTGCAAGCAATAATGAAGTAAAACCAGAACCTAAAGAGATTAATGTAGAAAGTAAATCATGTTCTGCTATTTCATCCGATTCTCCTTTTATATAATCTTCAAAATCTAGACATAAACCTGCTGTACCAAGGATAATATCAAAAGCCATAAAGAATCCAAAAATATACTTTGCTACCTTCCAATATCTTTGGACTCCTGACCATTTTACTAATCCAAATTTTTTCATGAATGTACTTACGGGTTGACTATCATTTTCAAGATGCGAGCAAGTTTTTATAAAGTATATTCCAGCACCAATAAATCCCAAACCCATTCCTATAAGTGTACCACTAGAAAATTCAAGATTTGATATCAATAAAATTACAGATGTTACAAATATTATGAAACTTGCTATTGTAATTGCTTTAGCCCATCCTGGGTCTTTTGAATATGTCAAAATTGAACAAATTGTTCCAACGACACCACCTGAAATTCCCATCCCAATCCCAGCTCCAATAAACATATCAATGATGAAATTACCTACTGATGTATCACTACTCATTTTAGGAGGATTATTTGAAGACTGTTCTGGTCCACTATGTGTAATATTGTATAAAAAATTTTCTGGGTAATCACTGAAATTAACATCCGTCGAAAACCAATTTTGAGAATAACCAAGATGGAAATTTGAAGAATCAAAATACATTTCAATAGAAGGTATAATCAGACAAAAAAAGCTATTGTATGTAAATCCAATATAATATCCAGTTGACAGATCAACATCACCATCAATACTGATTTTATTTAAACTAGTATTAATGTTAAGATCTAAGAAAATATCTAAAACGTAAACTAAGGCGATTAAAGATATAAATAGAATTATTGTCAGAAAAAGCATTATGATGAACATTATCCAAACAAGGATAAGTATTATTACACGTATTATTAACCATAATATATATGCGAATATGGGTAGAATATCCAATAAAATTTCCGCAACGAAATCTATTATCAATATTATTAAATCCGTAATTGCCATTCCAATAGTTATAAAAAAACCTACAATCGCCTTTCCAAGAGTTTTAAGCGGTTTCCAAAACCAATCTCCGAATGTTTCAGGTTTCGAGCCCATCGGTGAATTCTCGAAATCGCAGTACCACGGGATTAATCCTAATACTGAAAACGGCAGATTCATCATTACTGCGGCTGTACCATTCTCTTTTGTAGAAACATAACCGTAAACAATTGCAGTTTCATTTGTTGTTTCATTGACAAGGCATTCAAGCAGTAAATTCAGAACTTCCATCGCATCTTCCGAAGAAATGTCGAATCGAATGATGATAAAATCAATCTCTTCGCAGGCTTGTTGTGTATTACCGTCTCTTCCCACTGAAATAAACTTGAATATGTCTTCATCACTACTGTAAATTGTTGTTTCATTGAGAGTCTCATTTTGAACGTGAGCATTGAATAGTGTTTCGGTAAATAGACTAGTAGGGATTACTATAGTATTCAGTCCTTCTTCAAATGGAGTTCCCGAACCACTATCATTTACATATAATTGTATAACATTCATCCGTTCTTGTTCTTGATAATGTCCATTAAATATAGTACTGTTAGTGTCATAAATCGCAATCGAGTTGGCTTTTTCTACTCCGATAGTCTCAACCTTTACTTTAGCTTCATAAATTTTAATTGAATCATCATATTTAGTAGAATTAAGGATTTCAGAATGGCCAATATTATTGATATGATATGTATCAATTCCACCCACCAGTTTTTTATCCCATTTCTTACACTTAACACCAAGAACATAATAATATCTGTCAACTCTCCAGAGTTGAATCGTGAAATCAAGATTATTCGATTGAATTCTTGTATCATCGTCAATGTTCACATAATAATAAAGTTCAGTCGAGCTTCCATGAGTACCATCAAAATATGCTGTCCATAATGAGCTTTCGTATTCATGTGCATAAACTTTGGGTGTAGGGATATAACAATCATCCCCAGTACCGCTTAACTTAAACGCTGTAACAATTACTAATTTGTATCTTCCTTCAGCTGCTCCTGAAATGGGACTTATCTTAAGCATTTGTTTAATTCTTGATTAGCCAGACACCTTGGACATACCTGCTGCCATTGCGGGAATAAACGCTCCTAGTTCAGCCAAAGCTACACCTACAAACATAAGTGTGCTAACAAAATTTATTAGGGTGCAGTCAATAAGAAAGGAATATAAATTAAAAGAAAGTTATAATTGCTATCCATAATCAGGTATTGTTGTAATTCAAAACTGATTCCACTAATCATGAAGTCACCTCTATGGGTATAAAAAAAGTGGATATCCACAATAACTATATCTGATAATAAAAGCGTATTACTGCTATTATAGACGTAAGGAAGCATTGAGAAATTTAAATATAAAATATTAGTGTATGAAGGTCCAAATAACACTTTATTATTAAAATAAGTACAATTGAAAATTGTATTATTATTATAAGATAATGACACTTCTGAATGTGCTTCAGCATTAAAATTATAAAGAAAATAATGATAATATAAAGGATTTATATGAAATTTTTTATCACTGGAAATTTTACTTTTAAAACAATTAATTGATTCTCGATCAATGAAACATTTCTTCTCTTCACATGTATAATATTCATTAGAACAATCTAAATATTGACTATAATTAAAAAGTTCTACTCTTTCAATAAGCTCATTCTCATTTGATACACTGATGTTGTATTTAATTTTAAAGTAGATATTTGGTCTAATAATTAAGAAATGATTTATAATTAAGAAAGAAATTACAGTTAATCCTGCTAAAAAAACAATAACCAAAATTTTTTTTTTTTCCAATTGGTTTTAAGCCTTCTTAAATTGGTTTTCAATTAGAATGATTGTCAATCTTTAATGTTATTTTTAGATATTCTTAATATTTATTATTTATTAGTAGTTGATTTTATGAAAAATAAATAAAAATTTAATTAATTTAACGTTAGGCCTCAACAGTATATTTATTATTCAATTCAAATGAACAAATCTGCCAATCATCGAATTTTAATCCTGGGATACAAATTGGGAAAGATCCTTTGGACATAAAGTTGAAATAATCTTTATGATAAGAGGGTTCATCGTGATCAATCCGAATGCAATGTGCTAATTCGTGACCAAATATCTTTTGTTGTGAATTTCCGAAAAGTAAATAAACGTATGTCGCAATAGCAGATCCAAATTGGTTACCAGCAAGACCAATCGTATTCGAGTAGCCAATCGATTCAACAAATACAGTATATATGGCATAAGAGTAGTCATGATATTGATCTTCAAGATCTACTAATTCGTTTGGAGACATGTTTTTACCATTTTCATTTAATTCATCATTAATAATTATATGTAAATCAAGATCTTTGCTTGAGAAATAAGCTTTAAGTGGTTCGAATGGTTCACAAGGATATATTAAACTTAAACCTAGATTCAAGAAGAAAAATGTGTATCCAAGACGATTTAATGAATGAGCGGCAGGGTAACATGCCTTTACATAAGGTAAAGCACCTATCACTATACATGCTGTTGATAATACCATAATTATGACTCCCGTGATCTCACAGAGTACTTCAGTTGTTTTCGTGTTTGGTTTACAATCTTTAATGTAGTCCACTTCAACAAATAGGTCTGGAATTGCCGGATTTGTTCCTAAACTATTTGCCATATCTAATTCCCACATATCATTTAAGCCATCATAATCACTATCGGGATTATCTTGACTTAGATAATATTGTGATTCATCGGTATCCAAAATTCCATCATTATCATCGTCATCGTCGACATTATCATTAATTCCATCATTATCATCGTCATTGTCCGTGTTACTTCCATCTCCATCACCATCTATATCAATCCATTCATTAGAATCGTTTGGAAAATCGTCATAATTATCTGGAATGCCATCATTATCCACATCGTCAACATAACCATCTCTATCATCATCCCCTCCTCCAATAATGATTGCCCCATATGGTGCAACAGTATTTTTCGAGAATTTGGGAGTTAAACTACTAGACTGATGCGGTATAATTTGGTTTAAGCTACTCATTTCTGATAAGATTTTGTTACTCCTACTATGTTTGAGTCGTACAATTTCCATAAAATTAAAAGGAAATCCTAACATAGAAGAACTGTTTCCTAAATCCTCATCACTGTAAATAAAAGCTGATCCACCGAGATATTCGACATCTTCATCATATGATATTATATTTGATTCTAGACTAAATATTTGGTGATTATTTATTTTAATAGAAAACTTTGCAACTGGGAATTCCAATTTTAGAAATGAATTTTCAACAAAAAATGTGACTAAATCAATCTTTAAAGATTCGTCTTCAAATGAATATTCTAATCTAAAAAACTCTATTTCTAAAGAACCACCAAAAATTAAGTAAACAGGTAAAATTGCTAGGAGAAATAATGAGAACACTACTAACATTACTGCATTGAAAAGAGCGTATACCATAAGAATAAAAACTAAGATAGCTGCACGAATAATTAACCACAAGATATATTGAAGAATAGATAAGATATCCATGAAGATCTCTATGAAAAAATCAACCATTATCGTGAATAGTTCTATTATCCCCATTCCAATAGTTAATATAACTCCTATTATTACCGTTCCAATAGTTTTAAGCGGTTTCCAGAACCAATCTTCGAATGTCTCAGGTTTCGAGCCCATCTCTGAATTCTCGAAATCGCAGTACCACGGGATTAAACCTAACACTGAAAACGGCAGATTCATCAATACCGCAGCTGTACCATTCTCTTTAGTGGAGACATAACTATACACAATCGCAGTTTCATTGGTCGTTTCATTTACAAGGCATTCAAGTAATAAATTCAGAACTTCCATCGCATCTTCTGAAGAAATATTAAACCTAATGATGATGAAATCAATCTCTTCGCACGCTTGTTCGGTATTCCCGTCCCTTCCCACTGAGATAAAATTGAATATCTCTTCATTGCTGCTGTAAATCGCTGTTTCATTGAGAGTCTCATTTTGAACGCGAGCATTGAATATTGTTTCAGTAAATAAGCTCGTAGGGATGACTATTGTATTTAGCCCTTCTTCAAAGGGCGTACCCGAACCGGTATCATTTACATACAACTGTATGACATTCATCCGTTCTTGTTCTTGATAATGTCCATTAAATACCGTACCGTTAGTATCATAAATCGCAATCGTGTTGGCTTTTTCTACTCCGATAGTTTCAACTTTAACTTTAGCTTCATACTTCACCTCCTGGGAATCATCATATTTGGTTGCGTTTAGCACAACAGAATGACCAATATTACCGATATTATAGGTATCAATTCCACCCACCAGTTTTTTATCCCATTTCCTGATGGGACCAAAATATCGATCAACTCTCCAGAGTTGAATCGTGAAATCAAGATTATTCGATTGAATTCTTGTATCATCATCAATATTTGCATAATAATGAAGCTCAGTAGAACTTCCATGAGTACCATCGAAATATGCTGTCCATAATGAACTTTCGTATTCATGAGCATAAACTTTAGGTGTAGGGATATAACAATCATCTCCAGTACCGCTCAGTGAAAACGCTGTAACTATTACTAATTTATATTTTCCTTCAGCTGCTCCTGAGATTGGACTTATCTTAAGCATGACATCTCGTTTTGGATCTCTATCATGCTTATCCCATACTCCATCTCCGTCAGTATCAGCGCAAATAGGGTTAGTTGATGAAGTAAATATTTCATAATAATCGTTCCACCCATCATAATCCGTGTCCGCTGTTGCTGGATTTGTAATCCATCCTTCTGTATCACTTGTTCCTGCAATGTATAAACATGGAAACATAAAATGATGTATTATCACCTGACTATTTCTTTCGAGTATATTTTGTATATAAATCAATATCCTTATCTATTCCTCCTTTTTCTATCTCAATGATTTCAAGTGGAATAATGGTCTGAATTATTTCCATAACTTTTTTCATTTTAAAAAAAGGTCCTTCCTTCTGGAAATCCCTTGATTTTGAAATTATGAATCCCCAATTTGATCAAATCCGTTCTTAGGATATTTAGAAAAATCTCTTTTGTAATGATAATAATAATCCTTTCGAATATAACGTTTATTTGTTATAATGTAAAAAAATTCGTATTCTTTTAACTGATCATGATGATAATTCTAAATTTAAGAAAAAAAGGAATAGTTGACAATAAATTAACTATTTCTTTACGCGACCATAGCAGTTATTTCACCATCAAAAGCATGATCTACTAAGCATGCTAAATATGCTTAATTACATTTGAATTCAATTCTAAATGTCTTATCAACTTCTTACTAATTTTTTTGAAACTACAATTCTTGAAAATTATTTTACCTTTTTCATAATAGTGAATTGTTAATTTCCCGATATTACAATCTTCAATAAAAATTTTATCACATGTATCTAATATAAGATTATTAACATAGATGTCCTTAATTTTAATATTCAAACAATAAGTTATGTGGAAATGCCTTATTTCACAATTTTCTATGGTAATATTTCTACACTGAGCCAATAAAATAGATTTTAAGTTAAAATTCTTAAGAATTACATAATTTATACTTTTATATATAGTAAGGGATTGATATTTATCCTCAACGGGTTCAATAATGAAAGGATCTTCCTTAATTCCACTTCCCAAGCATTCAATTTCATTAAATTTTCTTCCGGTAGAATATTTTCCACTAATAAAGTCAAATGTGTTCTTTTCTTGGATTAAATCTATCTCTTATGTCTCTAATATTTGGTTGTTCTCATATAGATTCCCCTTACTTGATTTTACAATTAATTTTTTTTTAAGATCACAATTTTTAATCAGATTATTGTTGCTTTTAAATATTCCGAATCCTTTTGTATAGACGCAATCTGTGAAAACACAATTATTAGATTTTATTATATTAAAAAATTTGCCTTGCACCTTTTTAATTTTGATTTCAGAACATGATTTCAGCTCTAAATAATTTAATATACAATTTTCGAGAACTAGATTTTTTGAAAGAGAACAACTAAATTGGTTAAACCTGCAATCTTTTATATAAATGAATAAATTTGATTCGAGAATTATAAATGAATTAGGGAAGCTTTCTGAGGAGATTAAAATCGGGTTATCCTCTGTACCCTTTCCTTGACATTCTAATTCAAAACTATGCCGTTTCCTTGAATGCATATAACTCTTATAAATAGTAACTCTCAATATTCGAACCTTATTTTGAATTAATAATTGTATTTGAGTAGGGTAGATTCAATCCTTATTATTTTGATCGTTAATTCTGCATATGAAATAAGTGGGAATGATTTTTCAATAAGTACTTATTCAATATCATGATATTATAATCTATAATCAGCATAAATCTGTGATATTTCATTTAAATCAGCCGCTTCATTATTTTCAAATTTGTTATCAGGAAGATTTTTTGTTTCATGCTTCTTAATCCTTAAGTCTATGATTGGTAAAGAGAAAATTGGTATTGCTGCAAGACTTGTAATAAATATAAAAAGATTGCCATTTAATAAAAAAGCTATAATAATAACAAAAACCAAACAACCGATTGGTAAAGAATAAGTAAATTGCATTATTTTTATTGCGTTATCTCCCTGATTACCTTCCAATGTATGAAAAGATCTATTTTTATCAAGGAAATTGTTTTTAAAAACATTATTTTTACAATAGGCTAGATAACCATGTACAATTGAACTATTCATAATAGTAATTTTATGACAGGCCGTAAGTTTGAGATGATATATTTTACAATTACTAATTGTTATATTCATGCATTTAACTAACCTAATTTCGCAAACCAGGACATTTTTTAAGAGAATATGTTTTTCAATGTTTTTAAATTTTAAGACTGTCTTGTAATCTCTAACAGAATCAATAATAACTGGGTCTTCCTGACTTCCAGTACCCTTCAAGCCCATTTCTATTTGATTTTTAGATAAGGTTTTATTACTTATTTTCAATGTCTTTACCATATTAACATCACCAAGTTTATTAATTTAAATTAATATGTAAGAGATTTTAAATATATAATAAAAAAAAATTGTATAAATTATTATTAATTTTTCATTTATTGAGAAAGGTTAAAACACCAGATTGCAAGGAGAATGCTACTACCAGCAAATAATAATGAAAATCCCGTTTTCCAAAGACGATCGAACCCAAGGTAATTAAATCCCATCTCATCTTTCCCTCCTAATTCTATTAATGCTTGGATTGCAAGGAATAGTGAGAATGCGCCAAAAATCATCGAACTCCTTGAAACAGCTTTGTTATAAGTGTCATCATCAATATAATCAAGAAAACCAAGATGGGTCTCTAAATCAAAAAATAGACCAAGCCACCCCCCAATTGTATCTATAACAGCAATGAGATCAAATAGAGCGACAGTCCCAAAGATATCAGCAAAAAAAGCCATATAATTCCATTTTTTGAAGATATAGGTACCTGTCATTATAAAAACTAATCCTGAAATAAAGAATCCTAGCGCCATTCCTCTAAGTGTAGCAGAAGAAAAAGTTTCTGGGGAATCTAGAATAAAAAGTATGAAAAGTGTCATTGAAATTACAAATGAAAGAAATCCTATTATAAAAATAGCAAATTTAGCTTTTTCTTCATGAGTAATTGATAATATTCCTGCAAATGTTCCAACTATACCTCCCATCATTCCCATACTCACCCCTACTCCAGTAATAAAGTCGTATCCATTTATTTTTTCTTGAGAAAGATCGCTAGTTTTAGGAAAATATCCTGATGATTGTTCTGGTTCATCATCTGTAAAGTTACCATAAATATTTTCTGAAAAACGACAAATTTCAAAATTTTCCCCAAAAAAATATGATGAGTACTTAAACTCAAAGTTAGATGAATTAATATAAAGATTAATTGCAGGAACTGA
>Ga0209427_10004045_pt1 | contig 17044 bp, 22 predicted proteins | sample DeeMarSWOR136_30_FD_187465 | JGI IMG/M metagenome (GOLD analysis project Ga0209427, IMG submission 187465) | Marine sediment microbial communities from White Oak River estuary, North Carolina - WOR-1-36_30 (SPAdes) (version 2) | ecosystem: Environmental > Aquatic > Marine > Intertidal zone >...
AGTTGAGGGCAGAGCCGCTTTATGGAAAGAAGAGGTTTACTTTGAAATCCCAGTTAAAATTGGCGAAGAAAAAGCTAAACCCACTGTGGAAGCGGGGAACATCGCCTTTTGGCCAATGGGAAGCGCTTTATGCGTATTTTTTGGTGAATCGCAGCCTTATAGTCCAGTGAACATTTTAGGTAAGATAACTAAGAACTTGCAATTGTTCAAGCAGGTTAAAAGCGGCGCGACAATTAAGGTTGAGTTGCTGGGCTAGTAGGCTATTGAGCTGTCCTCCCACATTTGCAGGAGACGCGCGCATTCTTTTTTCACGTTTTCATCTTGGCTCTTTTCTTTTAAGACTTCCAAGAACTGTATGCGTTTTTCAACTGAACGCTTTTCCGCGTTTCCTCCGTAGTACAGTTCACCTTCGAGGTATTCCCGCATATGATTGGCTTTTTGGATAAGTAGGCTTGCTGCGTCAATGGGATTTTCAACCGCAAATTTGTTTGCCCACATCCCAGCTTCTGTTTCGCGAAGTTGCGTTATCCCATCCATTTCTTTTATCCGCCTGATATAAGTCCTTAAAAACTCGTAGTAACCCGCTGTTTTTACCAGTTCGAGAGCTTGAGTAACTTTTTGTTTGAATTCCGGGCTTCCTTCCACTCTTAAAACGTGTTTGTAGCCTTTTTTTACCAGTTCTCTTGCGGTCTTAACTTCTTTTTCCGTGTAAACTCTTTCTGGAAATTTCATTTAACTACTCCAGTTCTTAATGGTGGAAATTTGAAAAGTTTGAAGTTGCCGTGGAGTGAATTAGGCTGTAATGGGTTTGTATATTTTTATTTTGTGGCTTCCTGAGACCAATTGCACTGCGCCGTTTTGTTCCAGTTGCTCCAAGAAATCTTTGGCTGCGCTTATACGAATGTTAAACCGTGAAGCCACTGCGCATGGCGTCAAAACGTTCATCTTCCTTATGTCGCTTATTATCTTATCGTTTTTCGCGTCTGGAGCAACTACTGCTATTGTTCTTCTTTCCTTCTGTGATCCAGCCTTTTCTTTCTTCTTTTCTTTCTTTTTGTCTTCGCTGTCTCTTTTTTTTTGCATGCGTTCCATTTGTTTTAGTCCGAGCTTCTTTTTTCCACCCATTTATTCTCACTTCTGTTAGCTGATGGTTGCTGAACTATAAAGGCTGGGTTATTTCAACTTTGTGCCTGTTCCTCCATTCCTCGACTGGGACTCCAAGTTCTTTTTCAACTTCAGGTCTATGAATAGAGTTCATAGTGCAAAACGGTATTATACGACCATCTGGCACAGCGTAGTGAATCACGCAGCGTTTCGCGCGTTCTAAGTCAAAGTTGTACGGATCCATGAAATGCATAGACGATAGCAGGATAGTTTTTCTTTGCAGGTCACCCAAGGATTGATAGCTTCCTTCCTTTAATACTCTTAAAAGGTATTTCCTCAGGAAACTGAATTTAACATGCCTTGCCGCTCCAAAAAGGCGAAGTTTGGCTTTTTTCTTGCTTCCGGCTGAGGCGTTTTCATAAACCTTGTTCATTGTTTCGACAAACTTTTCTGCGTTAGCGTAACGAGTAATTGGCGTGATTTTGCCGTCTTCCACAAAGAGGTACGTAGCCATTCCACAGTGCGGATGCGCCGTGAACTCCACGTACCGCTTGTCTTGTAGCGCGCCCACCGCTTTCGAAACTGGTACAACCGTAGGCACTGGATAAAAGTCTGAAACCTTGATTTTGCCCTCTGTTTGTTCTTCTACTAGACGCATAAAATCGGGGATGGTGATGCGCATGCGGTCGCGTTCTTTTTGTGGTAGGCGTCCGCAAAGAGAGACGGGTTGAACGTTTATGCATCTTATCACGTCGAAGTTTTCAACTGCGAAGTCAATGATATTGCCAAGTTGGTTGTCGTTAACGCCTTTTACCAACGTAACGACCAAGACTATGCTGTGTATGCCTGCTTGGCGGCAGTTTTCGATAGCCTTCATCTTTATTTCAAGTAGGTCGACGCCGCGAATGAACTTGTAAACTTCAGGTGTTAACCCGTCGAATTGCAGGTATATGGTGCTTGCTCCTGCCTCTTTCAGTTCTCTGCAGTAATCAACGCTCTGTGCAAGTCGAAGTCCGTTCGTATTTATTTCCACGTGGCGGAAGCCGAGTTCTTTTGCTTTTCGAATAAAGTCGACAAGGTCTTTGCGGATTGTTGGTTCGCCACCACTAAACTGAAGTGCCGTAGCTGGCACCGGTTCATTTGCACGGAGATTTTCCAGCATTCCTACGACTTGTTGCCTAGTGGGTTCGTACACGTAACCAGCAGCGGCAGCGTTAGCAAAACATACTGGGCATGTAAGGTTGCACCTATTTGTCATATCTATTATTGCTAGGGCAGTGTGGGATTTGTGTTCTGGGCATATGCCACAATCATAAGGGCAGCCATTAACTGTTTTTGTGCGAGGATTGTTCAGTCCGTCGCCGTCATACCTCAGTTTCTCAGCGCGCACATATTGATCATAATCCGACCAGTATATTTCTTGGAAAGAGCCGTGCTCGGGGCACTCTTTTTTTATGTAAACTTTGCCGCTGTCTTCAAAGATTGAGGCGTTTAAAACTTTTAAGCACTCGGGACAGATGCTTTTCGTATCCTTAATTTCTTTCATGCTTTTCACTACGCCTTCGACTACTGGGTTTTTCGAAGGTCTTAAGAACAAAAATAGTCATAAATGTTTCCAAACCTTTCCTAAGGTGAGTGAGGGGTAACAGAATGTCAATCAGCGAAAACACGCGTGATACTCTGCGAGAAATGGGTTTGAACGCCTACGAGATCGACGCCTACACCGTGCTGTTGCAAGGCGGGCAGATGACGGCTATGGAAATCAGTCGAGATTCATCTGTTCCCTACTCGAAAATTTATGACGTTCTGAACTCATTAAAGCAGAAAGGCTGGGTTAAAAGCTCCGAAAGCCGACCTTTCAAATACTATCCGGTTCCACCAGTTGAGGCTGCGGCGTTCACGAAACTTAAACTTGAAGACAAATGCCAAAGTTGGGAATCCACAGTGGCTGAGGAGTTGCAGCCTTTGTACGAGAAGCGGGTACTGGTGGAGCGTCCAGATGTGTTGATACTCCGTGGACAGCAGGCGGTTTTAACAAAGTTGGAGGAAGTTTTGAAGAAAGCAACGAAAGAAGTGATGATTGCTACCCCAGAATTCGCACGCGCAATAATCTCCTTGTCAAACACTTTAATAAGCGAGTTAAAAAGAACGGTGAGCCTCAAGCTTATGGTAGCGGGAAAAACTGAGGACTGGGTTTTCCTGAAGAAGTTTCCTTTCGTAGGTGAGTTACGCGTCAGGGACCATATGTTTGGCGGTGGCGTAATCGCTGACGGCAAAGAAGCAATGCTTTTCCTCGGCGAAGACAAGCCCAGTCTAGTCATATGGAGCAACCATGTGGGGTTGGTTGGTTTTGCGCGTGAGTATTTCCAATTTCTTTGGGATTCCTCTGCGATCGCTTAAGTGAAACTTCTTATATCGCCTCAAAACTGCATCAGCCACTGGAACAATGAAAACTACAGTTGACCCAAAAAAAGTCCAACAAACAAAAATTCTTCCTGACAGGAAACTTGTCGACAGCGGTGAAGATGGAAGCGAAGTTGGTGTTGACAGCGACGCCGATGGTTCCCTTGTAATCAAATGGTGACATTTAGTGCTGCCAGTTAATTTGAAACCTGCCAGATTTCAGTCAACCACCAGTTCAAGCTATATAGAAGTGGAAAAATTTTTTCAAGCGAACCGCGACAACTAGACAAAAAAAGAAAGAGAAGGGAACTATCTGCCCATGACTTTTTTCGAGGCTATTTCTATGTCTTCAGATTTGATGGTCTTGCGTCCAGCATGCATGGCAAAGTCTAACGCTTCTTTTGCAATTTTAATGCCGATTTCCTCTAGCTCCTTCGCCAGTTCTTTTGCCGCGGCCTCACTTACTCTGTCCGCTCCTGCTTTTTTGCATAATCTGTGCATGGGAGCTACAGCTAATTCTAAATCAGTCATAAAGACTTCTCCGTCGCTTTTTTTTCTTTTTAAAGCTGTATTTAACCTTTTTTGTCTTTTACCTCTTTAAATTGCCGTTGGTAATCAGTAGTCTTCACACAAAGAAGAAAATTTTAAAAATGCCTCAACTAATAATGCGGCTAAGGGCCAAAGAATGAAGTTGATCGACGCGCACATTCATCTTTCCGACAAAGAATACTCCAAATGCGCAGACGAACTTGTGGCGGAAGCTAAAAGCTCTAACGTTGTCGCGATAGTTTCAAATTCCATGGACCTAGAGACAAGCATCGGCAGCCTAGAACTAGCTGAAAGACATCCCGGTACGGTTTACCCTGCCTTAGGCATTCATCCTTGGAACGTAAATGTGCTTAAAGAAAAAGAGCTTGGAGAAACACTGAAACTGATTTCTGATCAACGCAAAAGAAATGTTGTCGCCGCAATAGGTGAAATCGGGCTCGACTACAAGTACGAGACGATATGGGAAAAGCAATTGATGGTTTTCGACAAAATGTTGCAACTGGCTGAAAAACTTGATCTTCCAGCAATAATCCACTCGCGGGGAACAACGGCGAAAATTGTAGATATGCTTCCATCCTACAATCTCAATCGGGTTCTACTGCACTGGTTCAGCCACCCTATGAGCGCTTTATACAAAGCTGTAGAAAACGGATATTTCATCACCGAAGGACCACCGGTAACCTATTCCAATGGCATCCGCGATGTTGTGAAAAAGGTGCCGCTTACAAATTTGTTAACCGAAACCGATGGACCAGTGATTTACTATAAGCCTCCTTTTAACGGCCAGTTAACGCGACCTGCATTTATAGGTAAAGTGGTTGAGGCAATAGCTAAAGTAAAGAATATGTCTGTCGTTGACGTGTCAGACCAAATAGCAAAAAACTTTGAAACCTTTTTCAACATCAATTTGAATTAGATTCCAATCCAATTAAACAACCATGGGAAAAGTAAGTAAAGCACTATCAGCACAATAACTATCGTCCCAACTATGATTAAAACGTATTTTCGAGTTGAATGTTTGGGCTTCCTTTGCTGATCCGCGTCAGACCGCTTTTTTCTCCATCTTCCTGATTTTGTTCTTTCTCTCTCTTTAGACCATTTGCCTCTCTTAACTCTTGGCACAGGCAAAATTCACAACCTCACTTGCGGATTTTTTTTGCTTTCTTCTTTATATACTTATAACTCAGATAGAGGGATCTATATTTTCTGAACAGTTTAAAAAGAAACACAAAGGCGTAAACTTAAATTAAGCCTCTTTTCTATTGAAGATTATTTCAACGCTTCAAGCAGTGGAGGACGAAAAAGCCACATATAACTGGAGGATTCAACGCATTTGGGGAAAGTTAAGACGGAACACATTAAACGCTTAGGCAAAGAACTAATGTCACGTTTTCCAAATAAATTCTCCAGCAACTTCAAGGATAACAAACATGTCGTTGACGCACTCACAGAAGGCGCTACTACAAAAGTAAGGAACCAAGTTGCTGGATACATAACACACACAATTTCTACAAAGCAAAACACTTCAGGCGAAACTATCGAAGAGGTAATAACACCTTAGGTAATTGGAAAAGTGAACCTTATGATGGATGAATACAGAAGAGGATGGGCACTGAGATACCTGCGCGAGGCAAAAGCGGAGTTAGAAGCAGCACGAAAGATGCCCTACATGGCTTCCAGTCTAATCCTTGAGTCAATCAGAAAAGCTAGGAACGCAATCTACTACAGTATGGGCGAACCCGCTTTCATCGAAGTTCTCATACGTGAAGAAGTTGGAAAAGCAAGAGCCACAAACGATTCAGTTCTCCGTTTTCTTATGGAAATCGAAGGAATTGTGCAACAACTGACACAACTAGAGGATGTAAACGGCGAAGCTATGATGAAGCAGGCTGACACGCTTGTCAAGATAGCCACAGACATCGTTGAGACGTTAACCGAAGAAAGACTGGAAAACTAGCTTCATCAAGTTGTCGATCAAAAAATTTCGTGAGAACGTTTAATTCGTCAATAATGCCTTCTGCCATAATAACTTACCCGCAACAGTTAATGGATTTTTTGCTTTTTCCGTCAAGATGAATCCAGAAAACTCACAAATCTTGGCGCCACAACTGTCACATCATACTTATCTTTCACCGTTTGGTACGCTTCATTTCCAAGTTGTTCTCTCTCAGACCTATTTGAGATTAGTTCTTCCAAACGAGATTTAAACTGCTTACTGTTCCATGGGTTCACAAGGAACCCATCAACTTTGTCTGTTATAATTTCAGATGTTCCTCCAAAACATGTGGCTAATACGGCTTTTTTTAAACTCATTGCCTCCAAAGCTATAATACCAAAAGGCTCATAATGCGAAGGAATAACCATGATATCAGCGTTATTTAATAAGCACATTAGCTCAGAAAGAGCAACTCTTTTCGAAAATGTGATTCGAGCCTTCCTGTTTTCTTTTTCAATATGCTTTTTCATTTGGTTAACTTGTTCTTCCAGCGGGCCACTTCCAACAATCATGAGCTTTGCGTCTGTTTTCATTGTGATTTGTTTATAAACCTTGAGTAGTTCCAATATTCCCTTGTGTTTGACCAATCTCCCCACGAAGGCTATTGTTGGAACAGCATCTTTCTCGTGCTTATAACTTTTTTTAAGAGCTTTGTATATTCTCTCTAAACTTACGCAATGAGGAATCACAGCAATTTTATCTGGTTTAATCCCTACTCTTATGTAGTCTTTTTTTTGCAGTTTTGTATGTGCTAATATTTTTTTCACCAATATTTTCGGTCCTAGCCAATGTTCACACGTGAGCAGGTTGTAATAGAGCATCTTGCCCAGGCTTCTATTTAGGGAAAATTTAGCACCAGGTTGGAAAATATTATATCCTGCAAGTAATCTCTCACGTGTAGCAAAGTAAGTTTGAAAAGCGAGGTTAACATCAGAGTTGACAAATACTTTTCTTGGAGAGCACTTTTGAATTGCATCCCTTATTGTCGTTATGTTGCTAATTACATGAGGTGGCTTCTGAAGAGTTCTAAGTATTGGAAACTCTATTTCTCTTGAGAAATCGCTTTCTTCAACATAAGAATGGGTTAGCAAAACTAATTGCTTTCCAGATTCCTTGAACAAATAATTGCTGAGATCAAGCAGATGGTTGTTTGGACCTGCATAATGATTAAACTTTGAAGCTATGAACAGGTAATCTACCATAACACCATCCGCCCTCTTGCTTGCCTCTCAATTATGCTGGTTCTAAATAAGAAACATTCGCAGTTTATACTCCATCCGCCAGCATACAATGGCTAAAGCTACGCGGTCAGTGTTAACAATATATCTTTGATTACTGCATCCTAGCCTTGTAGGCTGAACTTGAAGATGATAATAACCAAGTTTTTTGGTGCCCTGCGTCATGTCGCAGGCGTAGGCGAACTCGCCTTAAACGTTAAGGGCAGCATTTCTGTGGAGAAAATGCTTAAAAAAATCGCTATGGAATTACCTGCGCTTCAACAGAGTCTAAAAGACAAGATGACTGAAGAATTAAAGTCTAACGCGTTGATAGTTGTGAACGGCAGGGAAATCAGCGCCTTAGACGGGTTGGAAACGAAGCTGAAGGACGGAGATGAACTCATCCTTATTCCTGTCGTGCACGGAGGCTGAGCACATGCCAGCCAAGATTGTCACTTTGACGTCGGATTTCGGGCTGAAAGATCTCTATGTAGCAGAGATGAAAGCTGTAATTCTAAGCATATGTCCAAAAGCCGTAATTGTTGATATAACACATGAGATAGCAAAGTTCAGAATACGAATGGGCGCTTTCGTGCTGGCTTCTTCTGTGCCCTATTTTCCAGACGGCTCAGTTCATGTGGCGGTTGTTGACCCAGGCGTTGGTACCTCAAGGCGTTCAATAGTGATAAAGACAAAAAGAGGCTTTTTGGTCGGACCAGATAACGGCCTCTTAATTTTAGCTGCTCAGAAGCAAAAAATAGAAAGTGTTCATGAACTGACAAACCCGCGGCTCATGATGCCTGAAGTCTCTAACACGTTCCATGGTAGAGACGTTTTTGCTCCTGCCGCAGCGCATCTGCTGAGAGGGATAAAACCCGCCGAGTTCGGACCTGAAATCAAAGCTGCAGTGGTTGAATTCGCAAAAGTCACGCATAAAAACGACACGCTGATAGGTGAGGTTCTACATGTTGATGGCTTCGGAAACATAATCACCAACATAAACAAGGATGAAGTGCAGCAAATACGTCTTAGAAGCATGATAAACGTAGAATTAGCCAGTTATAAACTGAAACTTGAGTTTTGCAAAGCCTATGGGGAAATCAAACCTCGAGAACCACTAGTTCTTGTCGGAAGCCACGGTTTTCTAGAAATATCTATATGCCAAGGTAACGCTGCCGAGAAATTCAAAATTAAAGCGGGAGACACCATCCGAGTATCGCCTGCCTAAAAGTCAATTCAACCAGTTTCAGCGGACACTGACAAAATTAGTAACATCACTTGGTTTCTCGGCTACTTTCACTCCTGCATTTTCCAAGGCTTCAATTTTGTGTTCAGCTGTGCCTGTTTTGCCCATTATTATCGCGCCTGCGTGCCCCATGCGTTTTTCAGGAGGTGCGGATCGTCCAGCTATGTAGGCTACTACGGGTTTCGGATAGCCTTTTAATATATATTCTGCTGTACGCTCTTCTAGATCGCCACCGATTTCTCCGATTAACGCCACGGCTTTCGTTTGAGGGTCCTTCCTGAACATATCTAAAGCTTCGACGAAGTTCAATCCCATTATGGGGTCTCCGCCAACCCCGATGCAGGTGGATTGGCCAATTTGTTTTCTTGTGAAGCTGTTTGCTATCTCGTACATCAAGGTACCGCTTCTAGAAAGCACGCCTACGCTTCCAGACGTGAAGACATTCGAAGGCATTATTCCCAGCTTGCATTTTCCAGGCGTGATTATTCCTGGCGTGTTTGGTCCTATTATTGTTGCGTTTGCCCGTCTAGCATTAGCAAGGCATACTGAATCTTTTGTTGGAACGTGCTCGGTTATCATCACAATTGTTTTGATTCCGCTATCTATAGCCTCAAGTGCTGCCTCTGCTGCGAAAGGAGCAGGCACAAAAATTATTGAAGCATTTGGTGTATGTTTTTCTTGTGCTTCTTTGACTGTGTCGTATATTGGTATACCATGAACCTTAGCGCCGCCTTTGCTAGGAGTCACTCCAGCCACGATTTTTGTTCCGTACTCCAGCATAAATTGTGTGTGGAGGCTCCCCTGAGTTCCTGTTATTCCTTGGACAATCACCCGTGTTTTCTTGCCAATTATTATTCCCATATTATTCTTGCTATGTGACAGTTCTAACAACATAGCTAGCAGCTTTTTCCATGCTATCCAAAACGTTAATTCCCGCTTCCTCAAGCATTCGTTTTCCTTCCTCTTCATTGGTTCCTACAAGCCTAACGACAAAGGGTTTTGTGATTGCAGTTTTCTTTTTTTTCTCTATAATTCCTCGTGCGACCTCATCGCAGCGAGTTATTCCTCCAAGAATATTAACTAGTATGGCTTTCACTTTAGGGTCTGACAAAACTAAGTCTAGCGCCGATGCAATTCGATTGGCTGGTGCACCGCCACCTACATCCAAGAAGTTAGCAGGTTTTCCCCCGTAATATTGTATCATGTCCAAGGTTGCCATTACGAGACCTGCGCCGTTGCCGATGACACCTATGTTTCCTTCAAGTTTCACATAAGTCAAATCGTTTCTCAAAGCTTCACTTTCTCGGAAAGAGCGATCTCTTTCCTCGTCTAACAGCTTTTTTTGTATTTTGGGTGTCTGAACAGCGCGTTGTCATCCAGTATGATGTGCGCATCCTTCATCTATTTCGGCTAGTGGGTTTATCTCTATTAATAATGCGTCATAATCCATGCCAGCTTGGTAAAGTTTCTTAAAAATTGTCTCAAGTTTCACAAGATTAGAGCCGCGGTACCCGAGTTTTCTTGCTATTTGTCTAGCTTCAAAAACTTTAAATCCCTGCTGCGGGTCGATTGAGACTTTCAGAACTGCTTGGGGCGTTTTTTCTGCGATTTCTTCTATTTCCATGCCTCCCGCCGCTGATGCGATGAAAACGTAGCTTCGCGAAAAACGGTTTATCATTACGCCACAATACAGTTCTTTTCTAATTGAGTGTTGTTCTTCAATCAATACTTTCTTCACAGAGATGCCTTTAACATGTGCTTTCAGCAGTTTTTTTGCGGTTTTTTCTGCGGCTTCCGTGGAATCAGCGAACAAAATGCCTCCTGCTTTTCCTCTTCCAGCTACTAACACTTGCGCTTTAACCGCGAATGGCGGTTTCAATTTGCCCGCTACCTCTACTATTTGGTTGGTGTCTGTAATCAATGCTCTCTTTGGAACAGGCAGTCCATATTCTGTGAGGATATTTTTTGCTTCGTATTCATAAAGTTTCAAAAAACGCTTACGCCTCATTTAATAAGTTCAATTGTGACGTAAGATTTCGTATCTTGAATTCCGTTTATAGCGTACAGTTTTTTGAGGATTTCGTCCAATTTTTTTCTTTCAACGATTATTAAAGCGTCAGAGTCTCCAGCTATTCTGAAGGCTTGCGAAACTGCAACTTCTTTTATCTTTTCGTAAACCTGGATTCTTTTGGCAGGTGATACCTTGATGAGAATGAACGCCGGTATGGTTGAAATGCCGAGTGCTCCTAACCCTCTTTCTGTGACATCTATGAAGCCTCGACCTGTGCGAATGTAACCTCTGTTCTTGAGTTTTTTTAGGTGCACGTTCAAGGCTTGCCTGCTTATGCCTAATTGTGCTGATAACTCGTCCTGTTTGATGCTTAAAGTGTACGTGGATGTGGACTTGCTTTTCTCATATATAGTCCTTAAAAGTTGAACTGAACGTCTAGTTAGTGGGTCCAAACATTTTTCACTTTGGCAATATGTTTGTTAAGTTTATCCTTTACAATTATCATGTTATTTAAGATTTTAGTGTATGAAAATAAGTTTCGAACCTGTTTTTGGAAAGTGCCACTCCTCTCCCTCTTTTAAACCATAGTCTCGAGGTAACACCACAATGTATTTATTTGTGGACAAAAAAATTTATGAAACCAAACAAAAGTGGAAACTGGGAGTGAAGCATTGACAATGTCAGAAAGCAACTCAGTGTTGATCGGGAGAAAACCAGTGATGAATTATGTGTTGGCTTGCATAACTTTCTTCCACGGCGGAGCAAAAGAAGTGAGCATAAAAGCACGCGGAAGAGCCATTAGCAGGGCAATAGACGTCGTGGAAGTCGTTAGACGTAGGTTTCTGCCCGATGTTAAAATTGGGAGAATAGGCATCGGGACAGATCAGATTACACCTCGAGAAGATAGTAATGGCCTGACTAACGTAAGCACAATTGAAATAGTCTTGGAACGATAAATCCCAATTAAACTTGGAGGGCAGCGATCTGCTTCTCCTTTGCTTGAGGGATGATGCCTTCTAAATGAAGACCGAACTATGTAGCTTCTGTTTAAAGAGCGGTATACTATGCCAAAAGTGTTCAGCTAAAGTAAAAGCTGGCGAAATCAGCGAGTTGGACCTGAGAATCGCCCGTTTGTTATTATCTTTGGAGGAAAGGTATCCTTCACTTCAAAATGTTTGCTTTTATAAAGCCGTCAGCGTCGGTCGAACTCTAGCTATAATTGTTGCGCATGGAGATGTACCTAGACTCTTGGGCTATGGCGGCAAAATAGTTAAAGCGATAGGCCAAGAAACCGGCAAGTCCGTTCGCGTTTTAGAGTACGGTGTTGACGACCGCAAGTTTTTAGAGGACTTGTTTATGCCTCTCAGCATCCTTACAATCAACACGATCTGGTTGCCTGACGGAACCACTGAAACAAGGGTTATCTTGAGAAGGAATCGCGGGGGTCAATTACCTTTAGACCTTAAGGCTTTAAAGGAAATTACCCGTAAAGTAAGGAAAATGTCGCTACGCGTTGAGTTTGCTAACTAAGGAGCGCTTAATTCATGAAGTTGGACTCTATAGGCGATTGGATTAGAACAGGTTATTCTGTGAATGTAACACCAGATATGGACGGAGAAGAGGTCACGCTTTTTGGCTGGGTGCAAGAGATACGGGACTTAGGTGGCATCCGCTTCATCATACTTCAGGATAGAGGAGGCACGATACAAATTACTGTTCCGAGGAAAAAAGTGAATGCCGAAGTGCTGGCGAAATCTGTTGCCTTGCAAAAGCGGTACAGCGTCGGTGTGAACGGCACCGTAAGAAAGACCAACATGACGCCTAGGGGAATCGAAGTGTTACCGAAGGCAATAAAAATCTTTAGCACAGCCACCGAGCAATTGCCCATAGACATCACTGGTAAGACGCCTGCACTCATCGAAGCGCGTTTGGATGCGCGAGCATTAGACCTCTGTCAAGAATCGAACATTGCGGCGTTTAAGATTCAGCACTCCGCCCTAGCGGCAATACGAGGCTTTCTCTTTGAAAAAGGTTTTCTTGAGGTTCACACGCCACGAATTATTTCCTCGGCAACAGAAGGTGGGGCAGCATTGTTCGCTGTGGATTATTTTGGCGAAAAAGCATTTCTCGCGCAGAGCCCACAATTGTATAAAGAGCAGTTAGTTATGAGTCTGGAGAAAGTTTTTGAGGTTGGACCTTTCTTCAGAGCAGAAGAATCGCACACGCGGCGTCACCTGAGCGAATTCGTTTCCGTGGACATCGAACAGGCTTTCGCAGACGCTGAAGCAGTTATGGCTCTTCTTGAACAACTGATGCAGCATACGTGCAGGGCGGTGAAGGAAAACTGCCCAAAAGAGTTAGCGGTACTCAAGCGCAAGCTTCAGGTTCCCACTGTGCCTTTTAAGCGTTTAACTTATGACAAAGTTCTCAGCGACCTCGAGAAAGAGGGCGTTGAGGTTCCTTGGGGTGAAGACATATCAACTGAGGCTTTGAGAGTTTTAGGCAAACTATATCCAAGTTTTTACTTCATAACTGACTGGCCTACACATTCTAAAGCCTTTTACATTAAACCACGGGAGAATAATCCTGAAAAGTGCGAGGGTTTTGACTTGATGTGGCGCTTCATAGAGCTGGTTTCGGGAGGAACAAGAATAGCTGAAAAGGACCTTCTAGTGGCCAGATTGAAAGAGCAAGGACTAAACCCCTCAACTTTCAAGTATCATCTTCAGGCTTTTGATTATGGAATGCCGCCTCACGCGGGATGGGCAATAGGGTTAGAAAGGCTCACAATGATGCTAACGGGGAAAAAGAATATTCGTGAAGTGACGTTTTATCCGAGAGACAGAGATAGGTTGACGCCATAAAGATTGGTAGTTATCGAGTTTTCATGTAGAACTTACCTTCCGACAAATAATAACGAGGAATGCCGAAAATAAAACGAGGAGGATTGGAAGGCGAAATTGGAAAAAATACACGTTACTATTTCTAGTTGCGGCATTGCAGGTTGTTTTAATTAATTTTTCTGTAAGTGGCGAAAGTAACTCTTTGGTATTCGCTAGCACTCAGCAGAATTGCGTCGTCGATAAAGCAGCGGGCGACGATTTCACAGTAAAAATCACGTTCAAGAACACTGGAGAAACTGAAGGATTTTGGAGCGTGAACATAACTTTTAAGGACGAGGCTTGGTCTCAAGGTCAAAACCCACAGTTTTTGATATTGAATCCAGGAGAAACGGAGACTTTAACGTGGGATGGGATTGTTCCACACACCGCTAAAGTCGGTTCAATGGCTAGGCTTGTAGTGTACTATAACGACTCTCTAAAGGCGCTTAATTGGTGGATTCATGTGGTTTCAGGCGCAGCACTAACCGTGAAATCAAGCAGCGTGGAATAAACTTGAATGCAAGCCGCAGAAAACCCCTAATTGCTATAGTTTCATCCATGGTTAAAATAAAAGTACCTGTGCCTCAAATTAAAGCTGATTTTTCGCTGAAGTTTAAACAAGCAAAAACAAGGAGCAATCACACAGAGCAATAGCTTCACGTTACGGTGCTTCTCGCCGATTTGATCCTTTGTATGAAATGTAGCTTTGCTTTGCGACTGTTTTTTCTGGATTCATAAATTCTTTAAGTACACTGAATATACGTTATTGAAAGGTTTAACACAGTTTGTCGCTTCAAGAAATCTCCCAATGGTTGTATACAATTGCGACTCAGTATGGGTATTTAGGCATTTTTCTCATTAGCCTATTCGGTGCCATATCAATTTTCGTTCCGATTCCATACACAATTGTCATTTTCATACTAGGTGCATCCTCAAGTTTTGATCCTCTATTGATTGCGGTTGCCGCAGGGTTGGGCTCTGCAATAGGCGAATTCTCTGGCTATCTGCTCGGTGTAGGGGGTAGAAAAGTTATCGGTGATAAATACAAGAAAAAAGTGGATTTCATAACAAAACTTTTCAAAAAATACGGTTCAGTGGCCATTTTCATTTTTGCTCTAACTCCTCTGCCCGATGATTTGCTCTTCATTCCATTAGGCGTCATGCGCTACAGCTTTCTTCACGCTTTTATCCCAGCATTATTGGGCAAATTCTTTTCCAACCTTATAATAGCGTACAGTGGCCGCTTGTCTCTGGACATTGTTAAAAACATCTTTGGAGTAGAAGGCGAAGGGGTGTCTTTTTTGATAGGCACAATCATCGGCATGGTTCTGCTTGTAGTTGTTCTTGTCATAATGTTCAAGTTTGATTGGGAAAAGCACTTCGCGAAATACGTAGAAGAACAAAAGGACGCTTAGGGTATAAGAATAAATTGTTTGGTTGCTTCTCAGACAAAGGTTTGCATATTTTCGAGAGAAATTTCAAGTTCATATGTTTTTATTATCGAAAAAACCTAAATTTAGGATTAGGAAAAAGATAATGTAATGAAAAGGGGATGTTATTCAAATCCGCATAATTGCTGATCTGCACATTCATGGCCGTTACAGTCGAGCGACAAGCCAGCGGATGAGCATTAAAGAAATTGCGCGCTTCGCAAGAATAAAGGGACTAACCCTTATAGGCACAGGCGATTTTACTCACCCAAAATGGCTCGAGGAAATACAGACAACCCTAGTGGCAGAACCAGATAATAGCCTTTACAAAGTTGCCGATAACATAGGTCCCTCTGTACGTTTTATGTTGACTACTGAAGTTTGCACTGTTTTCAATTTTGAAAATGAATCTAAGAAAGTTCATCACGTCATCTTGACTCCCAGTATAGAAACCGCTGTTCAAATAAACGATGTGCTTAGGCGTTATGGTGATCTAAGCGCAGATGGAAGACCCCTTCTGAACATGACAGCCCCGCAGCTGGTTGAGGATGTAATGGCTGCTTCAAGTGAAAACATGATTTTTCCAGCTCACGCCTGGACGCCGTGGTTCAGTGTTTTAGGTGCTTTCAGTGGTTTTGACAGCATCGAAGAATGCTATCAAGACATGAGCAAGCACATAATGGCGCTAGAGACCGGACTTTCATCTGATCCTCCAATGAACTGGCGGTTGAGCAAGCTTGATCGGTTTTCACTGGTTTCAAACAGCGACTGCCATAGCTTTTGGCCTTGGCGTATCGGTAGAGAAGCCAACGTTTTTGAGCTCGAGAGAGTAAGTTATCGCGAGATTGTGGCTGCCATATGCAGTAAAGATACTGCACGTTTCAGGTTTACTATCGAGACTGAGCCTGCTTATGGAAAATACCATTGGACTGGTCATCGCAATTGTGGCGTTTCCCTTTCGCCGCAGGAGGCACAAAAATTTGGTAACATCTGTCCAGTGTGTCGTAGAAATTTCACCAAGGGCGTTGAACAACGCGTGGAAGAGCTTGCTGATCGTCCCGTAAACTTTAAGCCTGATAATACTCCCGGTTTTATACGGCTCTTGCCGCTTTCTGAGATAATCTCGACCGTTTTGGGTGCTGGTTCTACCTCAACCCAAGCTGTGTGGAAGATATACAATTTGCTTATTGCCAATTTCGGTGATGAGTTCTCGGTTCTTATAAATGCGTCCAGGGATTCGCTGGCTGAGGTTGTGGACGAGCCCATCGCTGATGCTGTCCTCAGGGTTAGGGAAGGTTCAGTTCGAGTAGTTCCTGGATATGACGGGGTATATGGGAAGATTGTTTTGAATGAAGTTGATTCGGTAGAGAAACCGCGACGAGGAAGTATTGGACAGTTGAACCTTGCTGATTTCTTGTGATCAGGACCTTTCATAATGCTTTATGCGTTGTTTTGGTCAATGTTTTAACAGAATTTCAAAAAGCAATATGGACGCTTCTTTGCCGCAAACATCTTGAGAGTTACTCGAAGAAGTCAAAATCTTAGATACTCTTCTCCTTATGCGGCTACTTCATCGCAGTCAGATGTGAAAAAAATCTAATGATGCAATTTCGTCAAACATGTGAAAGTCACCATGGGTAGAATCTAAGCATATTCGATTTTATCAAATGCATCCAAAATGTCAAAGAACGGTTTTTTATCGCTTTGAATGAAAAACAAAACGTTTTATTCTCTTTTTCCATTATTGATACTCTGATCTCCTACAGAAGGTAGACGACAATTGGAAGACATTCTAACTAACATAAATGAAGTAGCTGTGCACAAATTCGGGGCTAAATACGCCGAAATCCGCGCGCAAAAGCTCTACAAGACAATGCTCACTTTGAAAGAAGGCCGAGTTGAAGCTGCCAAACAGGGAATCGAAGACGGAGTAGCACTGCGAGTGCTTGTTAACGGCGCTTGGGGTTTTGCTTCCGTTGGCTCCCTGAACCCTGAAACCTTGAAGAGCGCCGTTTCCGAAGCGTGCAAGATGGCGAAAACAGCAAGTTCGCGGCTGAAAACGCCAATAAAACTTGCGAAGAGCAAAACGGTAAAAGATAGAGTTCGGATTAAACCTAGGAAAAACCCCTCAAAGATCTCTATAGAAGACAAGATTAGCACCGCTTTGTCTTTGAATAAAGCTGCATTAGGCTATGATAAGCGGGTT
>Ga0209427_10004046_pt1 | contig 17040 bp, 15 predicted proteins | sample DeeMarSWOR136_30_FD_187465 | JGI IMG/M metagenome (GOLD analysis project Ga0209427, IMG submission 187465) | Marine sediment microbial communities from White Oak River estuary, North Carolina - WOR-1-36_30 (SPAdes) (version 2) | ecosystem: Environmental > Aquatic > Marine > Intertidal zone >...
ACCGAGGGTAATTAAAATGTGCTTTATTTCCTCATGTTTTCGCAATCTCGTTTGGATGCGTTCGAGCAAATCGGCCGTTTCCTCAAGATTATAACCCTGCGGCAATTCTACCTCAATTTTGATGTCCCCCTCATCCAGCATGGGCATAAACTCGAAACCGACTCTGACGGCAACAAAAAAGCTTAAGAAAAAAAGCACAGCGGAAATTAGTACCACCATACCACTTCTAAATCGATTGGTCAAAATTGCCTTCAGAATCCTTTGATATGAATTCTCCCAGCCATGAAATAATGCCTCTAATTTTTCACCAATAGGGTGTTTTTTTGTATCAACTTCAGGAAGAATGAGAGAGGCCAGCATGGGCGTAACCGTAAACGAAGCAATTATAGAAAAAACAGTGGCGTAGGTAACGGTTAGCGCAAATTCTTTAAAAAATTGACCAACTAAACTTGTCATTGTTGCGATTGGTAAAAATACAACGATATTGGTCAGCGTAGATGCAATAACTGCCACAGCAATTTCTGCTGTCCCTTTGTCAGCCGCCTCTTGTCTTCTATGGCCCATTTCCTTATGGCGAAAAATATTCTCCAAGACAACCACCGAATTGGTAACCAGAATACCGACGGCGGTTGAAAGCCCCATTAAGGTCATTATGTTTAATGAAAATCCAGAGACCTGCAACAAGAGAAAAGTAGAAATTATTGAAAAAGGCATTGCTGTTGCCACGATCAGTGTTGAACGAAGATCGTGTAGAAAAAACAGCAAAACCAGACCCGTTAATAGAACACCCAGAATGATATTGCCCAGGGTGTCCTGAACCGAACTCTCGATAAATACCGATGCGTCTCTGACAATAGAGAGTTGGCAACCTGCTGGTAATTCCTGTTCAATAAGCGGCAGGGCTTCTTGAATTGCCTTTGCCATTTTAACGGTATTACCATCAGGGCTTTTTACGACACTCAACAATACGACACGATCTTCGCGTATTTTATTCAGATTATTAAAATAGGTGCTGCGCTCTCTTACTTCAGCTGCGGTATCTTTAACCTCTGAAATTTGTCCTAGCTTTTTTATCCCGAATGCAGTTGGAATTTCCAAGTTTTTAATCGTTTCGATATCACTAAATTCCCCTTTCAGACGCACCGAATATTATTGGGTGCGTTGTTTAAAATGGCCACCGGGAATGTCTATATTATGCGCTGCCAATATCTGGCTCAGCATGCTTAAGGAAATGCCATTTTGAAACACAACCCGATTATCAAGCTCAATGCGTATTTCCCGTTCTTCACCACCGGTCAAGTTCACTGTACCCACGCCTTCAATTTGAGACAGTCGATCCTTCAACCTTTTATCTGCGATTTCGTGTAACTCTTGTACTGAAATTGTGCCGGTCAAGACGATATCGACAACCGGAAACGCTCCAACATCAAATTTTTGTATTATGGGTGCTTCGACATCCCGGGGTAGTTCATTCAATATGGAATTAACTTTATCTTTTACCTCCTGATTGGCAATATCCGGATCCTTTGCGATTTCAAAGCGCATAATTACATAGGATACCCCCTCCATGGAGAAAGAACGAATATAATCGATATTACTAATTGTAGAAACAGCATCTTCTATCTTCTTGGTAATCTGTGCTTCGATTTCCTGAGGTCCGGCACCAGGATATACGGTTTGAACCGTTACAAATGGAAACTCGACATCAGGCATAAGATTCAAGGTTAAAGTGAAAAAAGCCAGAATGCCAAAGACTACAAACGCTATAAGCCCCATACTGATCATTATAGGTCGTTTAATTGAAATACTAGCCAAAAACATATTCACTTCCTCATTCTATAATTTTAACCTTAGCTCCATCTTTCAGAAGCATTTGTCCTTCCCGCACCAGCTGATCACCTACTTTTAATCCCTCAATAACTTCGCTATCTAATTTATAGCTTAGACCAAGTTTTACACTTCTTTTTACAGCTTTGCCCTCATCAACAACATAAACATAATATTGCTCGTTATCTTTAAAAAGATCTTTCATTCTCACAACGAGGGCATCCGAATTGGTGTACGTCTGGATAAATACATCGACGATAATAACCGATTTTAATATTTTATTTGGATTATCAAACTCTACATCAACACCGAATGCCTGCTTTTGCTGGTTTAAAGCCATATCGACCTCAACTACATTTCCATCAATACGTACTGTATTCCATATGGCATATGCCGGCTGTCCTTTTTTGATCTCAACGACCTCCTTATCTGTTACCCACACTTTGGCTTTCATTTTGTCGATCTGAGAGATGGTAAAAAGTTCCTCATCACGCTTAATATAATCTGATTCACGAACATTTACTTTTGTAACATATCCACTAATTGGTGCGCGTACCCTAACAGTCTGTTGTGCAGCATCCCAGTTGGCTTTAGCTACTTCATAATTTGTCTTGGCATTATCCCGTTGCTGCTTGGAAATACCACCTTTTTGAAACAGATTTTCCATACGCTCGTAGGATTGCTTTGCATTATCAAAGGCCACCTTTGCCTGGTAATATTGGGCATTGGGATTATCCATAGGAAAAGTCAGCAACACATTATCCTTGTTCACATAATCACCCACTTTAACATAAATCTTCTCCACCTGATCCCCCACATAGGCATGGGCGGATGATTCTTTAATCCCTGTTAAGGTTGCATTATAGCTCAGCTCCTTGACAAATAGTTGTGGTTGCATAGGCTGTACTTTTACCGGCACGCCCTCTTCAGCATATATTTGTTCAATACTGCTAGCTTCCTTTTCATTCCTGCCACAAGATGCAAGAAATGCTACTAGAGCAAGTACTAGCATTAAAGAATAATTCTTTAGCATTAAATCCTCCATTGTCTTATACAAGATCTTGATATTTTCAAATACTGCAAATCGAATCACTTTTGTACCATACCACTCAGAATCAATTCGAAATAATCATTAATCAAATTCTCTTCTGTTACCGGATATTGTTTTTTTAAGCCTTTCAAGAGTACGGGATAAATTTTTAAAAAACCGATCAGTTGCATCCATAGAATTGCCCCGACAGGAATGGCGTTGAGGTTTGCTCTAATAAATCCCTCATCTTGTCCTTTCTGAATGAGCCGGATCCAGTTGTTTAGAAAAGCTCTTCCCGTTTCTTTGTGTTGTTTTAAGTATATGTTATCATCACTAAGCTGTACACCTCTGGTCAAGAAATAGAAAAACGCCTCAAAATAATTAGGATATTTTTTTTGAAAATTGACAACTATTGACATATAACGGGATAATTTTTCCCGCGTATTGCCAACTGCTTTTGTGGCTTTGTCTATCATACTAAACAGCTTATCCTGTCCCCGCAGATAAATGGCAAAGTAAATCTCTTCTTTACTGCTGAAATATAAATATAACGTTGCCTTGCTGAGCTCTGCTTCCTGTGCCACATCATCCATGGTCGCCTTTTCTACTCCTTGTCTAAAAAAAACGCGCTCCGCAGCATCAAGAATATCTTTGCGCCGTTTTTCCTTTTCTCTCTCCTTCCGTTCGATAATACCCATCACATCCTCTTTTAATTAGAATATTAGTAATTTTATGAACAATGGTCATAAAATTGGATGTAAGTATAAATAAATCTTTCACAAAATGCAAATTATTTAAACCCTTGTTTTTACACTCGAAGATATTTAATTTACTCGCACAGAAAAAAAGAAATCATATGGAATATATACAATGAATCCTCTCGATTGGTTGCGAATTGAAAAAACTAAATTAGAATATCTGCGCTGCGAAGATTATTGCCTGCAGCTGGTTTTGGAAAATACATCCATTAAAAATATATTTATAAAAAATGGGGAATTCCAAACGAGCATATTCGTCGGGAGGAAAAAAAAGTCTATATCCGAATTCTACCAATTCCCTACTTCTGTGCTCAATAACCTATCAAGAGAAAACTGAAGCATCCTTCGAAATACAGGGATTGAATTACAAATCGCTACCGCTTAACGCTCCTTTATTATCATTTATATTTTCTTAGTTCCTGAGACCCAGTTTAGAGATGAGTGTATTCATTTCTGGGAATGATTTTAGCGATTCAAACCAGGGATCAACATTGAGGTAAATCAGGCGATAAGAGCGCTTCTCATATGCATTATGCAATACCTCAAGTGCTTTTTCTGGTTTATGTAAAACGTTATATAGTGCCGCAATGGAATACATATTATATGGTGTTATTACACGTTGATCCAGGGCTTCTATCTGAGACAATATTTTCTTGCCCTCAGTCTTGTTTCCAGATGCTGCCCAAATGTATCCCTGTTCAGCCTGCATTGTAAGCGTGGTGCCTAAAATGGATATTGCATTATTCATGGCTTTGATGGCATCTTCATAAGCTTTATTTTGGGTCAACGCCCAGCTCAAAAAGTAATATGCCACCCCAAATTGGGGTTCCAGTTCCAACGTTTTTTGATATTGCTTAATAGCTTCATCGTATCTACGCGAAAAATAGTATATCATACCACTGGTGACACTAATAATCAAAGAGAGTGGATCCAGTTCCATAGCCTGTCTGATTGCACCCTGTGCTTGATCGAATTCACCATGCGGTACCAAATAATTGATAGCATACCAATGATGATTGGTGGCGTATTGATCATCCAATTTTAAAGCCAGTTTAAATTCCTTATCGGCCTCATCCCAATTCCAATCGTAAACGGAGTTAATATGCGCCAATGAAGTATGGGCATACGATAAAGATTCGTCAAGCTTTAACGCAATTTCAACAGCTGCTCGAGCTTTGGGATAAGCCTCATGGGGCAGTAAATGGTCATAATCACCGAGAATGATATATGAATCAGCCAATCCTGTCCATGCTGTGGCATAATTTGGATCTGCTTCAACTGCCTGCTCAAAATAGTTCACTGATTTGAGCAAACTCTCTTTCGTTCTTTTATTCCAGTGATATCTCCCTCTAAGATAAAGGTGATAAGCATTTATATTTTCAGTCGCTTTCTTTTCCAGTTCCTTCTTTTCACTACCGAGTAAACGTATCTTTAATGCTTCTGTAATTTCAATAGCTATATCACGCTGAATAACAAAGATATCCTTCATCTCACGATTATACTCATGAGACCAAATTATTTCTTCACTTGGTGTATCGATTAATTGTATGGATATACGCAAATCATTATTCTGCTTTCTAATACTGCCCTGAATAATGGAGCCCACCCTCAGTTCACCGGCAATCTCTTTTATGCTCTTAGTCGTTCTCTTATATTGTATTACCGAAGTTCTAGAAATAATGCGCAATTGGTTTACTTTAGAAAGTGTTAATATCAATTCCTCACTCAATCCGTCGGCAAAATATTCATCATCTGGATCGGAATTTAAATTCGAAAATGGCAGGACGGCTAACCGTTTTTTGGAGAATGTGGCCAGCTCTTTTAGCTTGCGGTCTGACATATCTGATATCATTGAATTTAATCTGGCTACAACATCGGCCATGGTGGCAATGCGTTCATTTATTTTTTTTTGCAGGCATTGATCAACGAGATATCTTATGGATGAGGGTAGATTAGGATCCAATTCATCCTGCTTTAGATTGATAATACCATATATCAATTCTGGCTCATATTGTCCTTTAAATGGAACGTCCCCCTTTAACATCTCATACAGTACCACCCCAAATGACCAAATATCACTCCTCTCGTCAATTGTTTCACCTAAAATCTGCTCAGGTGACATATAGACAATCGTGCCAATAGTTGATACACGCTCATAATCCTTATCTTTTCCACGGACTTGTGCGAGTCCGAAATCCATTATTTTAACACCGCCTGTTTTGGTTATCATGATATTGCTACTCTTAATATCACGATGAATAATACCCTTTTCATGTGCTGTCTGGATACCGATGGCAATTTGCAGAGCGATATCAATAACCTCCTCAAGATCTAGCGGCATATCTTCAGTACGTCTAATCAGGCTTTTCAAATCCCGTCCGTCAATATACTCCATTACCATAAACATTTCATCAGCCACATTTTCTATTGCATATATGGTAGCAATATTGGGATGATTCAGAGAAGCAGCCGCTTTTGCCTCCTTTTGAAACCGTTGCCGCTCACTCTTGTTTGTTGCAATTTCGCGGGGCAAAAACTTGATAGCAACCGCCCTCTCCAATTTAGAATCCCATGCCTTATAAACAACACCCATTCCACCCTGGCCAATTTTTTCCAAAATTCTGTAATGCAAAATTGACTTATCAATCATTTCCATAATGTGAATACTATTAATTATTTTAGTATTTTCTGAAACTAATTATGGGACAATTTATCATAACCAGAAATAATTAACAATATACAGCTATATTTTACATGGATTTTTAAATTAATTTTTAGGAAATTTTAGCACCCGCTTATCGATATTAGATGACTTCTGCCGCAATCCCTCACTTGCCAAGGGGAGGGATGATAGTGGTTACAATGAATAAACAAATGGGATAAAAACCATGATAGACAGAATAAGAATAGCATGGCAAACTAAACCCTTTGTCATAATAGTTGTATTAGCTGCTTTATTTAGACTGTTGGCAGCAATCTTTTCTAAAGGATACAGTATGTCGGATGACCATTTTTTAGTCATTCATATTGCTCAGAGATGGCTGGATGGCTTTACCGATGGATTTAATCAAGAAACACCAATAGGTCATAGTATTGTCTATCCCGGCCTACACTATCTTCTTTTCTACCTGTTAAAACAGTTCGCTATCATGGATCCCCAAATAAAAATGTTTATCGTACGCTTGCTGCATGCCTTCTATTCCATGTTAATTGTTATTTATGGTTATCATATTACTTTAAGACTATCTGATTCTAAAACCGCAAGACAGGTAGGGATAATTTTGGCTTTGTTCTGGATACTACCCTTTATGAGCGTAAGAAATCTTATTGAAGTCGTGTGCATTCCTCCACTACTCATTGGATATTATTTAATCATTCGTGGTGAACAAGATAATAAAGATAGGTATTTTCTTTACGCAGGTTTGGCATTTGGCGTGTCATTTATCTTTAGGTATCAATCTCTAATCATACCCGGAGGTGTGGGAATAGTATTATTAATTCAAAGAGAATGGAAGCGTTTTTTCTCTCTTACATCCGGTACCTTAAGCTCTATTTTTCTTATACAGGGAATAGTCGACTGGCTAGCCTGGGGCTATCCTTTTGCTGCTATTTATCATTATATCACCTACAATATTGCCCATCGTTTTGAATATGTTGTGGGACCATGGTATCAATATCTCGTGCTCATCCTTGGTGTATTCATCCCACCGATTAGCTTTTATTTAGTCTATGGTTGCCTCAAGAGCTGGAAGAAATTAGCTATTTTATTCTGGCCTGTGTTATTATTCTTGCTGTTTCACACTTATTTTCCCAATAAGCAGGAAAGGTTTATACTGCCGATTCTTCCCTTTATTGTGATACTAGGTATCATAGGTTGGAATCAATATATCACATCTTCATCACTATGGAAAAGGGGCCGCTTATTACTACGAGCTTCCTGGTTCTGGTTCTGGTTTATTAACATAATTCTGTTATTCCTATTAACCTTTACTTACCCCAAAAAGACTCGAGTTGAACCGTTGACATACCTTTCTCATAAGGATGATATACATGGCATACTTATAGAGTATAATAAAGAAAATATGCCCTGGTTTCCACGTTTTTATCTAACGAAAAAAATACCCATTTATCGCTTTACTGTTGAGAAGACTCCAGAAGAATTTAAAACTGAGGTCTTGGCCCCAGAAAAAGAATTCCCAAACTATGTATTTCTTTATGGAAATGATGATTTAGAAAAACGTGTGCAGAAAATAGAAAAACTGTTTGCAATAGAGCTGCAATTTGATTCTGAAATCAAACCAAGTCTAATTGATGACCTGTTATATAGGTTAAATCCAAAACATAACCTTAATTTAACAAGTCATATATATAAGATTGTGAAAAATTAACATGCAAAAATGTGCAATGAAAAGAGATGTTTAGAATATTATTTGCACAAGGTCTCAATCTGAAATCACGCTTTTTGAAATTCGCTGTAGTCGGTATAAGTGGTATTTTTGTCAATGAGGGACTTTTAGCTCTATTAACCGAAGTTTTTGCCGTAAAAGTTCATTGGGCAGGTGCTATCGCAATTGAAGTATCCATCATCCATAATTTTTTACTTAACAATTTCTGGACCTGGCGAGATACACGTCAAAAACCATTTATAACGCGTTTTATACAGTATCATTCCGTAGCGCTCATATCAGGGTCTGTAAATTACATCGTTCTGGTAGGATTAACTGCGTTAGGTTTACATCACTTAATATCAAACATGATAGGTATAGGTATTGGTACTTTAATTAACTTTATATTAAATCATTACTGGACATTTGGAAATATTAATTAAATTTCGCGGTCAATACAGATAAGATTTAATGATTCCAGCGATGTTTCACTGCAATTATTCGATGTTCGTTATAATCGATTAACCGATAAGTTAGCAAATTCCAATTTAGCCACATTTTTTACTTTCTTCACTTCAACACTGGAATAGGTAAATGCATCCTCCGGTTGTGTTGCTTTCGGCACCGTTATGTTCATATCCTGGGATTCCACAAATTCAGTTTTATGATCATCTAGAAATATTTTTAACCGATAATTAACCTGAATATCAAAATCATTCTTATTAACAAACCTGATTCTTATTAGTGTTGGATTAAATCCCCCTGCTGGTTTGATATTGGTATAGAAGGCAATATTATTTTCTCTATCAAAATACCAGAACTTCCAAATATCGCCCACTTTTAGTGTATCCCGACTGGAGCAGGATAAAACAATTAACGTCACTAAAGAATACTTAATATATTTACACAAAACGAATCCTATCTTTTAATAAGTAAATTATTATTTGCCAGGAAATGCGATGCTTAATCCTGCTTTCAAGTAACGAACTAATAGTTCACCGCTAATTCTTTACTTCGCTGCAATCTGAATATTTTGTAATTGATGCTATCACTTAGTGCTTGCAGACTTGCCTCAATGATATCTGTGGACACTCCAACTGTAGACCATGTCCTATCCCCATCACTGGATTCTACCAAAACACGCACCTTTGCTCCAGTGCCATTTTTTTCACCCAATACGCGCACTTTATAATCGACTAAATGCATCTCTTTTATCTCTGGATAGAAACGCAGCAGTGCTTTGCGTAATGCTTTATCAAGGGCGTTAACCGGCCCGTTTCCATCAGCAGCAGTATGTTCTACTTCATTGCCAACTTTGACCTTCAAGACAGCTTCCGCATATTTATGATTGTGTTCTGTAAAATTAACATTGATCTTGGTATACGTGACATGGAAAAATGGTTCGAATTCATTTAATTCTGAGCGTAAAAGCAATTCAAAGGAAGCTTCGGCACCATCAAATTGAAAGCCTTCATATTCCAGGGATTTAATATACTGTACAAATTGCTTGCTGAATTCTGTCTCTCGCGGAAGACTAATGCCAAATTCTTTTGCTTTATAGCGAATATTGCTCTGGCCCGAAAGATCAGAAACCACAACATGTTGCATATTGCCAACTTTCTCAGGGGTAACATGTTCATACATGCGGTTATCTTTTAAAATAGAACTTACATGGATACCACCCTTATGCGTGAAAGCAGATTTTCCAACATAAGGATCTCTGCGATGCGGCACCAGGTTCATCATTTCGTATACAAAATGGGATAAAGAGGTTAAATGGCCTAATTTAACCTGATTTTCAGGGATTTTACCCATTTTTAGCACCAGATTGGGTATAATGCTACATAGATTGGCATTGCCACAACGTTCTCCGACACCATTAATTGTGCCTTGCACATGCACAGCACCACCGTGAACGGCGATAAGGGAGTTAGCTACTCCTACATCACTATCATTATGGGCATGAATACCCAGGGGTGCATTAACATGTTTTCTAACATCTGCCATGATCATCCGCACCTCATCCGGCAATGTTCCACCATTTGTATCACACAAAACAATCACGTCAGCACCGGCAGCTTCAGCCGCTTTAAGCATTTTTAAGGCAAAATCTCGTTCATCTTTGTAACCATCAAAAAAGTGCTCAGCATCAAAAACTATTTTTCGACCATTCTCTTTCAAATAGCGTACAGAATTGAAAATTAAATCTTCATTCTCATTATCCTTAAGACCGAGACTAATTTGTGAATGAAAGCGCCAGGTTTTTCCAAATATTGAGATTACCGGGGTTTCGGCTTCAAGCAGTTTTACAATATTTGCATCTGTTTTTACTTTATCAGGATACCGTGCCGTTGAGCCAAAGGCGCAAATCTGGGCATGATCTAGCTTCAACTTCTTTACTTTGTTGAAATACTCTTCGTCTCTGGGATTGCTTCCCGGCCAACCACCCTCAATGATATCTATACCAAATTCATCCATTTTTTGAGTTATCATCAATTTGTCCTGAATCGAAATATTAATGGTTGCGCCCTGGGTACCATCTCTCAGGGTGGTATCAAACAGTTCTATTTGTTTTTTTGTAGCCATCCTTATCCTTCTTTATTTATATTTTATCATTCCGCTTTTCCGAGCGAAATCAAACAGTCCACCAGCTTCTATAATGGGTAAAACGTCACCCAATGCTATTAATGGAAATTCTTTGCCAGTGGAATGATTGATGAGAATATTTTTTACAAAACTTATTTCCAATGTATCACCCGTTCTGATTTGGCTATTTAATTTCTTACGACTTTCCACAGGTATTACAAAACCACCATCAACAGCATTGCGATAAAATATCCTGGCATAAGATTCTGCTATGATGGCTTTCACACCCGCCCTTTGCAAAGCGAAAGGTGCGTGTTCGCGGGAAGAACCGCAGCCGAAATTGGATCCGGCAATAATAATTTCATATTCAGATCGAAAACCATTATTTGTAATGAAAGGTATATTTCCTTCTGGTAGACCCGCTTCAGCAACTGGAACACCTGATAATGCTAACTGTCCATATTTTTTTGACTCTTCGGGATCGCTGAGACTATAAACTAAATGCTCTGCTGGAATTATTTGATCGGTATCGATATTTGATCCGAGTACGTATGCTTTAGCTGTGATGATTCTTTCCATGATACTCCATTTCCATGTTCACATTATACCATATACTCCCTGGGATCTGTAATTACACCCCTGACCGCCGATGCAGCTACTGTGTATGGTGATGCCAGGTATACATCCGATTTTTTACTACCCATCCGTCCGGGAAAATTTCTATTTGTCGTTGAAATTACAACGTCGCGATCAGCTGTGCGACCAACGGTATCGGCTGGACCTCCCAAACATGCCGCACATGAAGAAGGAGCTATCACACAACCCGCCTTTTCTAATATATCTTTTAGTGGAATCCCGGCATATTTTTCCACTTGTAACGATTTCAATGTGCTGGTACTCGCAGGAACACAGAAAGTTGCTACTTTAACAGTTTGATTATATAAAATTTTTGCGGCTGCGATAAAGTCTGTAATCTTCCCGCCGGTACAGGAACCGATGTAACATTTGGTTAATTTCGTGCCTGCCACGCTTCGTACCGAATCTACGTTGTCAGGGCTATGGGGTTTGGCGACTAACGGGTCCATAACTTCGACCTTATAGTGATAAGAACTATAATAGTTGGCATCTGCATCACTGTGAAAAATCTCATAAGGTTTATGTGAAACACGTTCAAGAAATTCTGCCGCAACATGATCTGCTGCAATGATACCGTTCATTGCCCCCGCTTCAATGGCCATGTTGGTTAAGGTCATCCGTTCATACATACCTAGTGATTGAACGGCAGATCCATCAAATTCCAATGCACGATAAGTAGCACCATCGGTCGAAATTTCTCCCAAAACTCGCAGGATAAGATCCTTGGCCGTGAGATAATCCGGCATTGCCCCCTCGAAGGTGAACTTTATCGTTTCAGGCACCTTCTCCCATATCTTTCCCGTCCCCAGAATGAATGCCGCATCTGTATTGCCAACGCCCGTTGAAAACAGACCGAATGCACCTGATGTACAGCTATGGGAATCTGTGCCGATTAATACAGTACCAGGTATGTTGAATCCCTCTTCGGCCAGGGCAACATGGCAGACCCCTTTATATCTTTCCGTACGGACATCAAAATAATGGGGTAAATTATTTTCTTCAGCAAATTCTCTTAAAATATTCACATTTCTATTGGCATACACATCGGAAGTGAATATATAATGATCTGGGAAAATTACTACTTTTTCTTTATCCCATATTTCGGCACCTATGCCAAATTCATTTTTCCATATTTGAATTGTTGGTGGTCCACAAACATCATGGGTCATTAAAACATCAACATTTAACCACACATTTTCACCGGGCTTAACCTCTTTTTTCCCTGCGGATTTAGCCATAATCTTTTCTGTGATTGTCATTCCCATATTATTCCTCTTTTATACAATATTAACCAGCGCATCGTGCGATTCATTAGATAGGATTTTATTCATAGCTCTGTGCATATGATTGAGTGCCTGTAAATAAGCTTTGGCACTGGCTTCAATAATATCGGTCGATACTCCCCTACCACTGTAACTTTTGTAATCACTCCGTATCCTGACCAGTACCTCTCCCAGAGCCTGCCGGCCGGAGGTAACAGAGCGTACCTGATAAGACTCCAGTATATAACTGGTTTTTAATGCGCGATCGATGGCATTAAACACAGCATCCACAGGACCGTCACCTGTGTCAGATTCTTGTATCAGATTTTTATCGTTTATGCGTATTTTTACGGTTGCTGTCGGAATGGTATGTGAACCTGAATGAACTTGCCAATATTCTAATGAATAATATGTTTCTTCTTTATATATTTCATCACCCATTAAAATACGTAGATCATCGTCGAAGATTTCTTTTTTCTTATCTGCTACTTGTGTAAATCTGGTATAAATTTTCTCTAATTCTTCGTCACTCAGAGTATAACCCAGTTCTTTTAACCGTGCTTTTAAACCATGACGGCCGGAATGACGTCCTAATATGATTTTAGTTTTTGGTACACCAACCGCATCGGGGGTCATGATTTCATAGGTATCTCTATTCTTTAACATACCATCCTGATGAATTCCCGATTCATGAGCGAAAGCATTTTCACCAACAATGGCTTTATTAGGCTGTACTATTATCCCGGTAAATCCTGAAACCATTCTACTGGTATTATATATTTCTTTAGTGTTAATATTTGTTTCAAAATGCAACAGATCCTTCCGAACCTTTAATGCCATGACAATTTCTTCCAGAGATGCATTTCCTGCACGTTCGCCGATACCGTTTATGGTACACTCTATCTGGCGAACCCCCTCCTGAATCGCTGCAATGGAGTTCGCCACCGCCAATCCCAGGTCATTATGACAATGCACGCTCAAGGTTACTTGATTTATATTTTTAACCCTTTGCTTTAGTGTGCTTATTATTTGAGCAAATTCCTGCGGCATCGTATAGCCTGTCGTATCGGGTATATTTATCGTATTTGCACCGGCTTCGATGGCTGACTCAACGATCTCGCATAAATATCCAATATCGGTTCTGCCTGCATCTTCGGCCGAGAATTCAACATCATTACAGATACTTCGTGCATATTGCACAGCGTCATAAGATATTTTCATAACAGTTTTACGTTTCTCCTGCAGCGTATGCCCATAGAATTTACCCCTGAATTTGCCCATAATATGCTGATCTGATGTACTTGAAAAAGTGTGTATTCTTTTACTGTGCGCATTTTGGATTGCCTGATAGGCAATTTTAATATCCTTTTCTTTGGCCCGCGCTAATGCGGCAACAGTTACATCAACTTCATCGGCAATCGCTTTTACAGCATCAAATTGAGCAGGGGAAGAAATCGGAAAACCGGCTTCAATAACATCAACATTTAATTTGTTAAGTTGATGTGCAATTTCCAGTTTCTCATGAGTGTTCAATGAGGCACCGGGAGACTGTTCACCATCTCGTAAAGTTGTATCAAAGATTATAATTTGATTTTGCACGATTATGTATCCTTAACTTAAAGTATACTATTTTCTAATCCCTAAAGCGTGAAAATCCCCAAAGCTTGCTCATTTAATATCTCTTCTACATTTTCTAAAATAACATCCGTCATCTTAGAAGTAGATACCAGTGTAGTACCTTCGGAATAAATATCCTGCGTTCGATAGCCTTGTTGTAATGTTTTTTCTATTCCCAGCTCGATGATCTCAGCTGCTTTCGTCATTTGATAAGTGTAGGCAAACATCATTGCTACAGAAGCAATCATGGCAATCGGATTTGCCTTATCCTGACCAGCAATATCCGGTGCACTACCATGCACGGGTTCGTAAAGAGCATATTTATCACCCAGGCTCGCAGAAGGAAGCATACCAAGACTCCCTGTGATCATGCCGGCAACATCACTCAGAATATCACCAAACATATTTGATGTAACAATAACATCGAATTGCCTGGGATTTCTCACCAGTTGCATGGCCGCATTATCAACATACATATGCTTCAATGTTATCTCAGGATAATCTCTATGAACCTCCTGCACCACCGATCGCCAGAATTGTGAGCACTCCAGGACGTTTGCCTTGTCGACCGAGGTTACCTGTTTACTCCTTTCAGCAGCCATATTAAATGCCATGCGGGCGATTCTTTCAACCTCATGCTTATTGTAGGACATCGTATTCCAACCTCTATCCTCATTAAAACCTCTGGGGATACCAAAATAGATTCCCCCTGTAAGCTCTCTGAGCACAATAAAATCAGTACCCTCAAGTACTTTTTTTTTCAGTGAGGATGCATCCAGAAAAGAAGGATAAATCCTGGCAGGACGGATATTGGCATATAATTGCAAAGATTTGCGAATTTTAAGCAGACCTGCTTCTGGTTTCAAATGATGCTCCATATCCTCCCATTCAGGTCCGCCTACTGCTCCTAGTAAAACTGCATCCGACTTATAACATACTTGTAAGGTGTCCTCGCTAAGTGGTACCCCAATTTTATCAATCGAGGCTCCGCCTATTGGATTCTCACTTGTCTCGATACTAACATTAAAACGTTCAGCCACATGCTGCATAATTCTAACAGCGGCAGACATGACCTCAGGACCTATCCCATCACCAGGAAGCAGTGTCACATTTCCAGTCATTGTTATACCTCGTCTATCTTCGTTTTAGTTACCCAGGACATCATCTTACGTAATTTTGCGCCTACTTTTTCAATTTCATGTTCCTTTGTGTCTTGTCTTAATTTTAACATATTGGGTTGACCCTTTTTATATTCAGTGAGCCATTCCTGAGCAAAGGACCCATTTTGTATTTCTTTAAGCAGCTTGCGCATTTCTTTGCGCGTATCTTCGGTTATAATTCGCTTCCCTTTGCTCATTCCACCATATTCTGCAGTATCGCTCACCGAATAATTCATGAGCGTAAGGCCTCCTTCGTAATATAAATCAACGATAAGCTTCAGTTCATGCATACATTCAAAATATGCTAACTCGGCGGGATATCCTGCTTCCACAAGTACTTCAAATCCTGCTTTGATCAACTCAGCAGAACCACCACATAGAACAGCTTGTTCACCGAAAAGATCGGTTTCAGTCTCATCTTTAAATGTTGTCTCAATAACACCAGCTCGCGTGCCGCCGATACCCTTAGCCCAGGCCAGAGCTAAGTCTTTGGTATTTCCAGAATAGTCCTGATATACAGCAATCAAACAGGGTACACCGGTACCCTCTAAATATGTTCTTCTGACTAAATGGCCGGGACCTTTAGGTGCGATCATCATCACATTCACTTTTGGAGGCGGTACGATCTGCTTAAAGTGAATATTAAATCCATGGGCAAAGACCAATGTATCTCCTTCTTCAATATTTGCTCGAATTTCGTTATCGTATACTTCTTTTTGGTTTTGGTCTGGTACGAGTATCATAACCATATCCGCCCATTTTGCAGCAGCGGCGATTTCTCTCATTTCGAATCCAGCTGCTTCAGCCTTTGGCCAACCTATATCTGTTTTTCTAAGACCAACACACACGTTCAAACCGCTATCTTTCAGATTAAGGGCATGAGCATGGCCCTGACTTCCATATCCCAGCACAGCAATTCGCTTATCTTTTAATACATCAAGTGATGTATCTGAATCATAATAAACCTTCATGATAGCTTTTCTCCTGCAAAATATGTTGCTTCCAATTCCTTTTTAGGATGTTTAAATTGTTTTCCCCTCTTTAATGCCACGGTACCAGAGCGTGCCATTTCTATAATACCATACGGCATAAGTACATTTACAGCTGCATTTATCTTTGCCGGTGGCCCTGTGATTTCCAGAGTTATGGATTGGTTATTAATGTCCACAACTTTACCCCTGAAAATATCATTTATATTTTTCAGCTCTTCCAATGATCCCTTTTGGTAATTAACCGCAATTAATGCCAGTTCTCGTTCCGTTCTATCGTGTTCTGTCAGGTCGAAAACCTTGATCGTATCAACCAGACGATTGAGCTGTTTGACCACCTGATCAATAATCTGATCATCTCCAGATGTTACAATGGTCATTCTTGATATATCTCGAATTTCTGTTTCTCCAATTGAAATGCTATGCAAATTAAATCCCTTTGCGCTGAACATCGTAGCAACCCGGTCGAAAGCACCAAAAGTGTTCTCAACTAACAATGATATCGTGTGTTTCATGATTCTACCCCTTCTTTGATTATACCATTCTCTTTGGGTTTAGTCTTTCAATAATCATGTCGGATATGGAACCACCTGAGGGCACCATGGGAAAGACCATATCTTCCTTTTCAACTTTGAACTCGATTAAGACAGGTTTATCTTTGATTTTAAGCGCCTGTTTTATAAGCCGGTCGACTTCTTCAATTTTATCGGTTGACCATGAGGAAAGTCCTATTGCCTCTCCAATACGAACAAAATCTGGATTACTCGGTCCAAGATCGGTAAAACTGTAT
>Ga0209427_10004049_pt1 | contig 17036 bp, 13 predicted proteins | sample DeeMarSWOR136_30_FD_187465 | JGI IMG/M metagenome (GOLD analysis project Ga0209427, IMG submission 187465) | Marine sediment microbial communities from White Oak River estuary, North Carolina - WOR-1-36_30 (SPAdes) (version 2) | ecosystem: Environmental > Aquatic > Marine > Intertidal zone >...
CGGCTCCTGGGGCAGAATTAACTTTCCAGTCTGGCAGGACGGATAGGAATGGTCGGTTTTGTTTTTTCCCTGATGCTTCTGGCGATTGGGAGGTAGTCGTGGACGATGAGATGGGGCACCGGCTGGAAGTCAAGGTACCGGTTAATGAAACCCTGACATTGCAAACTAAGGAGCAGCGTGGAGAGGCGGGTCAAGCCTCCCTTTCCAGATACCAAAAAGCGCTCATAGGTATCTCCATGCTCTTTGGGATATCCGGGATTCTCTTTTGGTGGAGGGGAAAGAAGACCAGAGGTCTCTCCGAAAGTGCTCGATAGTTAAAGTTATGGGCAGGCGTGGTCAGGAGTAGGCTTCGCCTTTTTGTGCCCATATATTTTGGGAGCGCCTTCCGCCGGAAGATTAAACATACGTGCTTCTTTGCGGGTTCCTTTTGTCAAGGACTTTTCGAGGTCAACGCTTGGTTATCTGCACAAGTTTTTTCTATTTGTGGTTTTTCTGCTTTGTTTGATGTGGCCTGGATTTTTGATTTCCTGCTATCATGAACCATTGAAAAGCCAAAATTATTTAGGTTTTCGGTATAGCATTACAACCTTTCTTTCGAATAAGTGCGTCAACCATATGACAACCCCCCGAATTCGAGCCTGAATCTTCCAATCCTACCCCCGAAAACACCGATCCAGCCTTTCGGTTGACCGAAAACTGGCCCAAGAGATTGACAAAATTTGTGGTATCTATAGACTTTTTCAAAAAATTTGAACCGGCTGAACTCACAGCGCTTTTGCAATTAGCGGTGGTGAACTTCGGTTAAGGAAGTACTGTCTTGAAATGGTCTTTTGTGCTACACAACTTTTTCCTGGGCTGGAAGTATAAACGCAGGGCTGCTCATATGTCCCTCCAGAGGTGGTCCAGCTGAAAAAACGGGATTCAGTAACGGCAACTTTCGAATGGAATAAGCATCTGACTTTACTCTGGTTATTTCATGTCCACTGCACAACAGACAACAGAATGAATATTGGCACAATTTATGCTGTGCATACACGTCATACGCTGCAATATCGACAAAACAAATGAGGTACTTGCTGCTGACTTGGGTTTCTATTTGGAGGTCATAAAGGCCAAAGATGCGGAAAGAGCGGGGTGAGCGAAGGAAACACAAGCGGTTCCGGGACCAGAGCGGTGCATTTGTTGGGATCGGCCCTCATTTTAACAAAGTGTGTCGGCTCATAGATATTGGCATGGGTGGGCTTGCGTTTCGTTATATGGCTCGTGAGAAGCGGCCAAACGTATCATTCCTAGACATATTCTTGACCGATCGTGATTTCTATTCAGGTTACGTACCGTGTGAAATCAGCTTGGACTTTGAAATGGCTAACAAAGAACCTTTCGATTCTATAACCATTCGCTAATCGGTCTCGGGGGCTCAGCAGGAAGAAGTTTGAAGACAGCTAATCAGACTGAAACCAACAGATATTAGAGGCAGGGCCTGAGATGGCTCCCCTTTTCTTGAGAGGTCCCCGTGTTGTGTCTGGGCTCTCTGGGACAGAAGTGTAGCTTACCTGCAAACTCTTAAAATGAGTGGTAGTGACTTATGCAAAACCTCATTGAACTGGCACTCCAGATAGGCATCCTAGTCATTATACTCTTCATATTCGTCCTTTTGCTTGCAGCTATCGTGAGGCGCTTGTTACACAGCAGACAGTATGAAAAACTGGATAGATTAAGGGACTTTTCCCGGGGAAAGCTGGTAGATTTGATGCAATCTGAAGAGGTATTTCAGAAGATATCCGATTTCCGTTCACGCCCAAAATCCATTAAATGGCAGGCCATAGAACACGTGCTCTTAGATTTGATACATGAAGAACAATATAGAGAAAATGTAAGGAAATTGTTTGATGAACTTGGCTACATACATTACTATGAAAGGAAACTTAAGAGCGCAAACGTCATTACCAGGGCATCCGCTATTGACAAGCTAGGCAAGATGCAAAGCGTGTCCTCTGCGGATAAACTTGTTTACATGCTTGATAGTAAGGATATCGAGATAGTATCCGTTGCGGTAAGGTCCCTAAGCAGAATCGGCTGTATGGAGGGGTTAAAGGGCATATTGGAACGGTTCCCCGAGCTTTTGCAAAAGTCTCTTGTTGCCAAAAAAACGACCGAAGTATTTCTTTTAAACTTTGGACCACGCGCCGTGCCAGTGCTTACGGATCACGCAAGGAAAACTGACATCCCCGGCATTAAGGCCTCTCTATTAGAGGTGCTTTCTCAGATGCGTGATAAGGAAGCCCTTCCCTTAGCCATACAGAATCTGAAGAATGAAAATGCTGAAGTCAGGGCAAAGGCACTAAAAGTTATTGCAACAACTGCCGTGGATGTTGAGAGTTTCGATTGGGAAGAAGTAGTGCCTCTGGCTTCCGATCCGGTATGGTTTGTCCGGTTGCATGCTTCGAGGGCCTTGGGAAACAAGAAATATAAAAAAGCCGCTAATGTGCTGGCAGGGCTTCTCTTTGATGAAAGCTGGCATGTGCGGAACGCCGGAGCCATGGCGCTAACACAAATGGGGGATACTTGCCTGGATATTTTCTTAGATGTTCTCAGGTCAAGCGATACTTATGTTAAGGGCAGCGTATGCGAAGAGCTGCAGAAGACAAATTATGTCAACAATCTAATCGAAAACCTGAGCAGTGATGACACGGATATCTATACGAAATCCAGTGAGATACTTGATATCATGTACTCCATGAACTTCCGTACCCCTTTTATCAGGTATATGGACAAAGGAGAAGATAATAGAATCAAGGAGAAGATAGAAGGCATTTTAGAAAAGGAATCCGAGAGATGAAGGCATTTTTAGCATCTTTGATTATTGGATCCAATTACTTCGTTGGCTTTTATTATGGTGTTGTGAATCTTGTTTATACAGTGCTTCTTACTGCGGCCCTTTTTGCGATTCTCAGTCATATAAAGCGAATAAAGTATTCTCCAATCAAGGACCTTAGCTCTTCTCCTGAGGCACCTCCAGTTTCTGTCCTGATACCGGCATATAATGAGGAAATCCACATTGTTTCGACGGTAAGTGCGGCGCTTTCTATGAACTATCCCTTTCTTGAGGTCATTGTCATAAATGATGCATCTACCGACAGAACACTAGAGAGTCTTATCGATACTCTTGGCTTATATGAAATTGACCTCATCTATCGAGACGTAATTAAGACCAAACCTGTAAAGAGATTCTATTATAATGCGCACATCCCTAACCTTATGGTCATAGACAAGGAAAGAGGCGGCAAAGCAGACGCCCTGAACTGCGGCATCAATGCATGTCATAGCCCTTACTTCTGTTCTATAGATGCAGACTCTGTGTTGGAAAAGGATGCTCTCTTGCGGCTTATTTCACCCGTCCTTGAGAGTACAGTTCCAGTTATTGCATGCGGTGGTGTTGTAAGGACACTCAATGGAACAGAGATAAGAGATGGAACGGTGGAAAGCATAAACCTGCCCAGAAACACTCTTGCTTTATTCCAGATAGTCGAATATTTAAGGGCCTTTTTATTCGGCAGAGTAGGTTTGGATGCCGGGAATGCAATACTTATCCTTTCAGGTGCATTTTCTCTATTCAATAAAGCTGCTGTACTGGAGGTCGGCGGGTATAGTCAGCAAAATGTTACCGAAGATATGGAAGTGATAGTAAGGCTCCACAAGCATTGTAGGAAGAAGAAAAAACCTTACAAGATCAAGTTTATTTCTGATCCCATATGCTGGACCGAGGCCCCCGAAACCTTCAAGATGTTGGGAAGGCAGAGAAGGCGGTGGCATTTGGGACTTATGCAGAGCATTCTGCAGCATAAGTCAGTGTTATTTAATCCAAAATACGGCAGACTGGGTATGTTTGTAATGCCCTATTATTTCTTCATTGAGATGTTAAGCCCGGTCGTTGAGGCGTTCGGATATTCTGTCGTTTTGCTTGCCTATTTCCTGGGGCTAATTAGTTTCGAGTTCTTTCTTCTGTTTTTGACACTGGCAATATTTTATGGAATGTTTTTGTCCACAGGGGCAGTATTTCTCGAAGAGTTGACCTACAGAAGATATCCAAAATGGTCTCACCTGTTCAAGCTATTATTCTATGGCCTACTTGAGAACCTCGGCTACAGACAACTTAATTCTTTTTGGAGAGTCCAAGCGGTATGTAACTACTTTGCAGGGAAGAGAAGGTGGGAGTATGTCAGAAGAAGGCGTAGGACCTGAAGCTTGAAAGGGAATAGCTATGGATTATCAGAAACTGGGTTTTGTCGCGATAAGAAGGGGAGATTATCAAGAATCCATCAATATCTTCAAAAGAGCGCTGGAAAGGGAAAAAAGTGCCAAGAGCTTTACCGGTTTAGGAAGTGCCTTTCACCATGTCGGCGATCATCTGACAGCCCGCTGGGCATTTAATAAAGCCCTGGAATTGGAGCCCAAAAATGAAGAGGCGCTTCGTTACATTAGTGGCGTTGAAAACTACAAGAGACAATCGTCGCCGCCTCGACAGTCTTTATTCAGAGTTGGGGACAACTACATTGAGCTCTATGACGGGAAATGGAGAACGTTGTTTATCAAAGGAATAAACCTCGGGCTTGGACTCCCAGGGTATTTTCCAGGGCATTATCCAATAAAAAAGGGAACATATCTTAAGTGGTTTAAGCAGATTGAACAACTCGGAATCAATGCAATTCGCATCTATACGGTTCATCCGCCTTCTTTCTATGAAGCGTTATACGAATTCAATGGATCAGGAAAAACGTTATGTCTTCTTCAGGGGATATGGGCTGCGTTGCCAAAGAACAATATCTTCTCTGACGAACGGTACATGGCTGAACTGAAGAGGGATATTAAGAATGCGGTGGATGTTGTACATGGCAATGCAAACCTCCCTGAAAGACCAGGATATACCCACGGTTCCTACCAACATGACGTATCTCCTTTTACTATTGCCTTCATCTTTGGCAGGGAATGGGAAAGCTGTGCTGTTAAAGAGTTCAATGAACATATGGGCAGAAGGTTGATGAACTATGATGGGAGTTTCTTAGCCATCCGTGACGGAACACCCTTTGAAACATGGGTAGCCGAGATTTGCGATTTTCTACAAGCCTACGAGTATGAAAAATATGACAAATCCCTTATCCTTTCCTTAACCAACTGGCCCACTCTTGACCCTCTTGATCATCCGTCAGAGTCTGAGAATGAAAAAGAGTTACTGCTTCAGGGCGTACGGATCAAAAAAGAGGGGTGCTATGGAATCCCGGATGAAGATATTGAATCACTGGATTCATCGAAATTTATCGTGAAACAGGGGGGAGGTTTATTCGCTACCTATCACGCTTATCCATATTATCCCGATTTTGTGAGCAACGATTATCTGCAGGAAAAAAATATGTACCTCGCCTATCTCAAAGCACTGAAGCGCCACCATAAAGGACAACCTATCCTCATAGCAGAATTCGGTGTCCCGAGCAGCCGTGAGGTAAGCCACGGGCACAGGGACGGGTGGCATCACGGCGGTCACAATGAAGCCGAACAGGGAGAGATAAACGGATTCCTTATGAAAACAATATATCAGGCAGGTATGGCGGGAGGCGCAGTTTTCAGCTGGTTCGATGAGTGGTTCAAAAGAAACTGGTTGTTTTTACCCTATGAAATTCCTGCTGAAAGAAATCGTTTTTGGTTTAATTCTCAAGACCCCGAACAAAACTATGGTTTGCTGGCCACGTGTCCTGGCTACCCTGGAAGGAAGGTAAGATTGGCAGGTCGATTAGAGGACTGGAAAGACGCCTCGGTACTTTATGAAAAGAAGAACGACTCAATGGCTTTCAGGTTTCACGATGGTTCCGATGACGCAAGGGCGTTTTACAGAATACTGATTCAGCATGATGAAGGATTCCTGTTTCTACTGATTGAAACAAAGGGGAAGATAGATTTCAGGCAGGCAAACTATATGATAGGGCTGGATACTTGCTGTTCCGAATCAGGAGAATTCTTATTTCCGTTTGGGACAAATCTTCAGAGCCCCGTAGGTTTGAAGTTCTTGATCCACATTACAGGAAGAGAGAAAAGCAGAATATTGGCGTGTCAGCAATACGACAAATACCTGAACAGGAAAAAAGGAGAAATCAAGCCCGGGCTTTCTGATCAAGGCGCGTGGGTTGTTATGAATAATAAAACGAACCACAGACGGATAAGCAAAGACGCTAGTCGGTTTTTCCCATCTCGCGTATTTTCCATGAGCGCCTTGAGGTTCGGAAGTCTGGACAGGAAAAACCCTTATTACGACTCTCTTTCGGATTTCTTCGTTACCGACAATATAATAGAACTCCGCATACCGTGGGGGCTGATAAACTTTACCGATCCGAGCTCAAAAACGGTCTTGTGGCAAGACAAAGAGGGCATGGTGAAGAAAACGAACGGGGTAAAGATAGTAGCTGTTTCCTACAAGCCCGAAAAGGGTCGTCTCTTGGCCGAGAGGACAGGGATGCAATACAATGTGACAGATCATCTTCCGCAAAGGCTCGTTATGCCCAAAGATGTCAAGGCATACTCTTGGCAAGGTTGGGACACACCTGTTTATCACTCATATCTGAAGGAAAGTTACTTCAAATACAAAGAGGTCCTTTCGGAGATCGCGGAGGGCACATGAACTGTTACTTAACGAGAAGGGATTTCCTAAGGACAAGCGGTGCAGCACTTATTCTATCTGCATTGATGCCCAGGAATCTCTTTGCTGGGGGTTTTAAAATACCTGTGCTTCTTTACCATGATATATCAGACCAGTTCAGGGACGGATATACCATATCGCCTTCAATATTTGCGGCCCAAATGGAATGGCTTTATTCACATGACTACAGGGCAATATCCCTCAGGGAGCTTAATGGTCTAGCGGGGAAAAGCATTGATAAGGCGGTCATCATAACGTTTGATGACGGTTACGCCTCTTTCATGGACTATGCCTTTCCACTGCTTAGAGAATATAGCTTCAGAGCCACCATAAATGTAATCGGACAGTATGTTGGGAGCTTTTTGCATTTTGGCGGAAACAGGCCCATGCTTAGTTGGGATGAATATAGATATCTGATCGAAAGTGGCGTTGTGGACTTAGGGTGCTATTCGTATAGCCTTCATGTGCCAGGTGGGGTACTTCAGGTTTCTGAGAAAATACTGAAAGATGACCTTCGCCTGTTTACTGAAATTCTTGAGAAAGAAACCGAAAGAAATACTGATATACTGGCATGGCCTCTTGGCATATATGACAGAAAAAGGATGAGGATAGCAAAAGAGGCGGGGTTCAAATATCTCTTGACATCACGGGAAGGGTATCTGTCGACAGATGCCAGTCTCAGCGAAATTCCAAGGCTCAATATCAACAACAGAGTTGAGTTTGCTTCGTTCAAACGGCTTGTGGGTGCTCCGTGATACTCAGAAGGTTCTTGTCGGCTATTGTGGTTCTGGCGAGTTTTGGTGTTTGCTTTTCAGTGCCCCTTTCTACGCTTGCCCAGGAAGGCAAATTCGAGGAAGCCCTGAAAGCTCATGGGAAAGCAATTGAGGAAGCATTGGGCGACAAAGAGAAGGCCCTGCGCTACAAAGAGCTAGGAGACCTTTTCGTATCGAGAGACGATTACAAAAGTGCAGCAGACGAATTTATTCAGGCTCTCTTTCTGTACCGTGGATTCTCGGAAAAGGAACGGCTTCAGATGGTTGTCTATATCTCATGGGCTGAGAGGTACGATGAGGCCATAGATGAACTGCAATCTATCCTTTCAGAGAACCCTGAAAACATTGAAGCCCTCCTACATCTTGCAAGGACCTTGGCTTGGTCCGGGAGATTCGAAGAGGCGATAGATGAGGCCGAAGCTGCATTAAGAAAATCTCCCGGCAACAGAGATGCCCTGCTCATAAAAGCTAACGCCTTAAGCTGGAAGGGCAAACCCAAAGAGGCAATCCCTATTTACAAGAAGCTTCTGGCCAACGAGGAGGATTTTGATGCCCGCTTGGGTTTGGCTCATGCATTGTTGTCAATAGGCAGAAGAAAGGCTGCATCGGAAAGCAGCAGGCTTTTAGTGCCAAGTTTTTCTTACCAGGAAAGGGAGTATAACAAATTATCCGAGGCATTAAGGAGGGCAACGCAGTCCAATCTGGACACGCAATACAGCCACTATGAAGACTCAGATGACAACATCCTCGACAGATACTCAATTCTCTTCGGTTTCTGGTTCTATGGCTTAAAGGTAGATTTGGACTACATGCATACGGAGGCTCAGGACAATACGCGTGATAACAGGGCTGAAGAGGTAGACCTCACGTTCTACTTAAAACCCACGGATTTCTTTGGAGTCGGAGGCGGCGTGGGTTACGCTCAGGCAGGCAATGGGGAAAGCGATGAACTTGCGACATGGAGTGCAAGGGCGGATTTTGATGTGTTCAAAGGAGCACTGGGGGTAAGCACAAAAAGAGAACTCTTCGCTGAAACCGCAGAACTTATTGAGAACGGCACACGGGTAACAAGAACAGATGTCTCCTTATCACAAAACGTGACACACAGATGGGTCTGCAACACAGGTGGTGCTTACAGGGATTATTCCGATGACAACAATTCGTACGAGGTGTGGTTTAGCATGCAATACGCTGTACGCGATAAGAATCCCTGGACTAAGATAGGATACAGGTTTAGGTACTTGGACTTCAAGCGGCAGAGCGGCGGAGGGTATTTCGACCCGGACGACTTCATATCAAACCAGGTTTTTGCCTCCCTTTACTATGAGGGTAAGAGGATTTATTTTTACATACAACCCTATTTCGGACAGCAATCATTCTCGAGATTCGGCGCTAAGAGTAATGATTTAGTTGGCGGAGGGTATGGTTCTGTTGGGATGAAACTCTCCGACAATCTTACATTTGAGGCGTTTGTCGAAGGCGGCAATTTTGCGTTGGACACTGCAGCGGGGTGGAAGTATTATTTGGCGGGTGTAAAATTTACTGGGCTTTTCTGACCCAACCATTTCGAAGGAAACTTGGGCAAGCTATGTGAGCGACTGAAACGGGGTCACCCATTAAAATCCTCCCTTTTTTCGCCTGGCCGTACCGTTCGCACCAGGACGATCTTCTTTTCGGCACCTGTTGTACTCCTGTTTCTTATTGGCTTTTGATCAGACTATAAGTGATCCCCCCTGTCTCCGTTCAGGACTCTTCTTCAAGCCCCATGGCTCGAATCAAGCGCGCCCGTGCTACGTTAAACACTGCCAGCGCACTGGTGTAGTTGGTTCTTGCTTCCGTTAATCTGGTCTGAGCATCCAAGACTTCCGTGGCCGTGGCCACCTGCTCCCGGTAGCGCTCTCCACTGATCCGGAAGTTCTCTTCTGCTGATTCTACGCTCTTTTTGGCCACCCAAATGTTTTTCTCTGCTGCTTGCATACTCAGATAACTCGTCTTTACTTCCAGCCTTATATTGTCTTTCATCTGCTCCAGGGTCTGCCTGGCCTGGCGCAGACGAGCCCGCTTCTGACTGATCGCATACCGTGTCTTGCCCCACTCGAAAAAGGTCATGGTGGCTTCGGCAAACACATCCCAATTTTCCCGATCCACAAAATCGCTGCCATTTACAGCCGGGTCATCACCAGCCCGATAATAGTTACCCGAAATGCTCAGCTTGGGATAATAGGCGCTTTTGGCTAAGGTGATCTCCTTTTCGGCACTGGCCACATTCTTTTCCCCTTCCACCAGCGCTGGCCTTTTCTCCAGCGCAATCTCCAGGCAGGACTCATAGGGTTTTTCATAGGGCTGGTCGGATAGGATATCCAGCACTTCTACTTCCTGATCAATGGATCTACGTAGGATAGTGTTGAACCGGGCCTTGGCTAGGCTCAGTCCATTTTCCGCCCGGATGAGTTCCTGCTTGGCTTCTGCCAACCGGACCTCAGCCTCGAGCACCTCGACCTTGGGGCTCATCCCCACCTGATAGAAGTTCTCTGCCACGTCCAGTCCTGCTTGTAACTGCCGTACGGACTGCTCGCGAACCTCCTGGATCCTCTCCGCGGTCAAGATGCCAAAGTATGCCTCCTTTACCTGCAGGATGACGTCAAACCGGGCTCGGGCCAGCTGCACCTTGGCCACATCCAGCCCCAGCTTGGATAGTTGATAATTGGATAAGGTGGCAAACCCGGTAAACAAGGGCTGCTCGATGGTACCGGTTAATCGGTACTGATCCTGATCGGCAATATCGATTTCTCTGCCCTCAAAGACAACATAGGGCTCCTCACTGAGACGTCGATAGCTATACTTGCCTTTCAATGATGGCAAAAAGCCGGTTACCGCCTCCTTCTGGCGCTCTCGGGCGGCCTGGATCTCTTCCCTGGCCACTAGCATATCGAAATTGCGCTCAAGGGCTATCTGAATACTCTGTTTGAGAGTCAATAATGGTGGTCCTCCCTGGGCCTCGACCTCCGGCGACACGGCAGTCAGCATCACGACGGCTGCAACAAGAAAAAATAGCGCAACTACACGTAAGCAGACTGCTCTTGCTTTATTTCTCATCATCTCCCTCCGTCAGACTCTTGTTCTTGATCATTCCGACCTGCGAATGCCCTCCAGAAAACGGCGTTTAATGGGCGATCTTGCACCTTGCATACTTATACTCTAATTGAGCGATGCTCAATCAGGTGGTATTGGGTATTTGTTACTAGGTATTGGTCTTGTTGTATTTCACATTACATTCTATATTTCTTCGCAGATAGAGATACGCAGATAGAGATATAAAAAATGAAAATTATTCCTTTAAACCAGTACCGAATAACGAATACCAGATACCACCTCAATTGAGTTTAACTCAATCGAGGTTATAACAAAAGACAGGAAATCCCATCTGCAACTGCGAAACATAACCGAGCCGTGGCTTTGTGTCAATTCGAGTGGGCTACAACATTTTGCAGGCTTTCGGACAAATGGATCGAGATTCCCCTCCTGTCCCGTAGATCAAGATGGATCAGGATCTTCTTCATGACCTCCTTATTCGAATATTCCATCTCCATTTTCTCTAACAACCGGGAATTACTTGATTTCGAGCCTCCTTTAAGTCTTTTGCTGAACATGTCGATAAGGTAGACAGGACCTCCGCCCAACACAAGACACAAGAGAGGCTGCCCATACGGTCCGATCTTTAAGCAAGGAGGGAACAACGTGTGTCCATACTACGGAATTCCACAAAGCTAAGGAAAGCTCTGGGGCACAAGGAAACAAGCCACAATGCCGACCAGTGGCAACGTTGGGACGAAGACCTTGTCGAAGAGTTCGGCCGCTGGCTTAGTCGCCTTGCTAAAGCGTTCGCTATCTTGCTCCTTGTTGTTTCTGCTGCAGTCGTTATCGGATGGTTCTGGAAAAGATTTTAGGATGAATGATTCCGATCAGTTTCTCTTTGGTCATAATATTTCCGGATAATATAGATCCGTTCTCACGTCGATCAATTCGGGAAGGTAAATCCGGGTCACAACCCTGTAATTAGGAATCAGGTAAGAACACGTCATGTGCATTATAGAGTAATAGAGGAAGCCTTCTATCCTATAGATATAATTGTGTTTCCATATATATTAAAGAACCTGTCCACGGCATTTTGTTTTGGCATCAATCTTGCAAATTTACAATATCGTAAACCAGCCGAAAAACAGAGACTTGTGCACAGGCAATAATCCGTGAGGTGGAACGCATGAAAGAACGAGCCCTGACCAACAGGCCGGTGGAAAGAAGATCTGAACATAGAAAGCAGGTACATCAATATTACAGCGTGGAATTCTCAATAAACGGACTCGATCTTCCTTATCAATTCAAAATCTGGAACATCGCGTCAACGTCCATGTGCGTTCTGGTCAGGGAAGACTCAGATATTTTGCCTCGCTTAAAGGTAGGAGACACATTGAACATGAAATACTATTCCACCGATTCAGTATATCCCTCTGATTACCTGCAGACAGCGATTATACATGTCACCAAGAATGATCAGGGACGATTCAAAGGTCATTATTTAGTGGGCTTGGAGATACAAGAAAGTCAACATTAGAAAAAGACCCATTTGACCTATCGCTTAAGCCCGACTCAAACCCTGTCTTTCAACGCGTCATAACGGCCACTTCTTCCGCATTACCCGTAATTTGTACTCCGCAACTGCATCTCTTCACATGCACTAGCTATGAGTCTCTTTTCCCTTGACCCTTGACTCTTTCTACAATACATTATCACTCTCATGGGAGTTCACCCCGATACTCCCTGTGAATGATATCAACGGGTAGCTGTAAAAAATTATAATTTCAATAAGTTATTAAAATTCCAAAACGTTAATGCGTATTAGGCCCGTGAGAACTTGCTATTCCCTATGCACGGCACGGGTTTATAGGAACTAGACCTCAAGGGTTTGGATGTCTTCCTCAAAACCTAACCTGTACCGAGACATAACTGCTGCGGGTAAACCACGCCCAAACACACCTAAGCCCAAAGCCTCTGGGCCGAACACCCAACAACCCTCAAATATCGCACATATCCTCAAAACTCACGGCACCATATCGGCCTGCCTAAATTTGACAACGGACCGGAAACCAGAAGCATTTATCTTGCTGGCAGATGATCTGTCCGATTCTGAGAGGGATGCCTTATTGCAGGCCACTGACACCGTTGTTGACATCCATGCCGACCTGGTCAGGATGCTTGCTGAGGTTGAGAAAGAAAACAAGCATCTTAGGTCCTTGAGCCTGACCGACGACCTCACCCGCCTCTATAACTATCGTTTCTTTTCCAAACAACTTCAGATCGAGATTGCACGAACCAGGCGGACCGGGCACCCATGCTCGCTCATGATGATAGACCTCGACAACTTCAAGCTATTGAACGATACCTATGGCCATGCGGTGGGAAACAATTTCCTTATGGAAGTGGCCAATACCATTGGTCAGAAACTGAGACCGATAGATATCCTTTGCCGATATGGGGGCGATGAGTTCGCAGTTATCATGCCGGCGACGGGCCTTTTTGATGCCATGCGCATCGGACAAAGACTCAGGGAATCCATGTCCAGGATACCGTGGAAGCTGGACCGCGCTGTTTCCGCAAGCATAGGACTGGCAGAATACCAGCCTGATTCCAAACAGGAGGTCAGTGAGTTTATCAACATGGCAGACAGGGCCCTTTACAAAGCAAAGAAGAACGGCAAAAACAGGATTTGTTTTGAAGCCCTACCGGAAAAACGTGCCGAGACAAAGCCGGTCAGCCACGAGGAGAGAGGGGTTCTGCTTAAGCGGGATGACCGAAGCAGGTCATGAAATTCGTAAGGGCTCAAAGGCAAATCCCTCCCAGCTTGTTCCGCACTGCATTTTATAAGCCCCATTTTCCCTGTTAGTCCGATCAGTCAACCCGTTATCCTGTTACTACGGGGAGCACTAAATTGATTGCATTTCATGTATTAACCACCCACTCGTTACGCTCTTTAGAGGCTAGGAGGCGAAGGTATGCAAAACCAGAGTACAGGCCAATTTGAACCTGCCAGTACACTCGACTATTTCAAAAAGGCCATTGAAATAGTAAAGCTTAACCAACCTGCAATGTCACAAGTGGCCGGAGATCCCGATGCCATAAGGTTTGGCATCGCTGTAACCGCCATAGGTGGAGCACTGGCCTTTATCCCTGGCAACAGCCTTGTCGGGCTTTTGGTTGGTGCCTTTTTTTCTGTCCTCGTACTTTTTCTCTTTGCAGGGCTTGTCCATCTTTTCTGTGGTTACTCAAAGGGTAGACAAGAATTTATGGGTCTTGTCCGGATTATTGGATTAAGCAGTATTATCGATTGGGCGGTTGTCATACCGTTTGCCGGCCTGGCTATTACCATATGGAGCGTTGTTATCTCAATTGTGGCTGCACAGAAAGTCTATCACTTAACCAGGGGCAAGGCTACCTTTGTTGTTCTGGTCTCTGCTTTGATCCTCTGGATGATTAGCCTCATGATCTTTACCGGGCCTTTGTCTTTTCTGTACGAAATTCCGGGCCAATAAGAAGGGATCAAGCCGCATCTGGTCAGAGGATCAAGAGTCTCTCGCCCGCTCCCTTTGGTCGCTCGGGCTTCATCCTGTTAAATAGCGAGTTGAATATAGCAAATTATCAAGATTTGAAGATAACCGCTCACAAGTGGTCTTGGGATGTCACCTACAATTTAACAGGGCAAGGAGATCTCAGAGATCATTTCTTTGGCTTGATTTTTTGAGTGGGAAAAATCAGGCCAATAGCTCAGTCCGCCGCGGACGTTATTGCTCCTGCAATTGCCATCTTTGAACAAACGATTATTGAAGTCGATCAGCAAAACAGTTTTTTTAACAGTAATTATTTCCTGCGTCAGCGGGATGGCAGTTTGAGCAGATTTCCCCTCCCTGCCCCGTTAAATGCGTAGCCTATTTATCTGGGGTCAGGAAATCTGCTCAAAAACTCAGTGCCTCTGTGGGCTCTGCGAGAGATAAAATTGGCTCATGATCAATTACATTAAGCTTTTTTGAAAGGTTTCGCTGGCATGGAACAAATCGAGAAGGCCCTTTTGACGCTGAACTACCGTTTGACCTCCAGGGCCCTGAACCTGTGGAAGGGAAATGAGTCCATGGCGCCCCATCACAACGCGTATGATGGATTCTATGACATACTTGACCCGACTACTATTAAGGGGCTGCACGCTTCTGGAACAGGGATGAGGCACAGGCGAAGGGTTTTTCACGCTCTTTTGGGCCATTATTTACAATACCGCATCTCGCCCTATGAAAATGAGTTATTTACCTTGATAAAGGGGGCTGCCGCCCTTGTCGACGGAGAAAAGATTTACTTCAAAGATGTTCTCTCATGGTGCCAAAAGCGAAGCGATTTGGCGAAGCGCAGGATAGTCGAGAAGGAGTCAAGCAGTCTTTGTAAGTTCTTGAAGCCCTTTAGCCTGGGCGTTTGGGAGTTCCTTCTCGAGCTGCTTGATGATGAATTCGGATACAAAGACTATCCGGAATATTGTAGCGACAAGAAGCTTGTTGACTACGAAGCCTACGTGCCTAAAGTTGAAGCAATATTGCGGCAGACCGACACATTATATTTCGAAGCTATGGAAGCTTGGGCTCAAACGAGTCTGGGGGTACCCCTTTGTGAACTAAACAGATTTGATGCGATCTACATGCTCGGCCTGGGTGAATTTGACCATCTTTTCCCAGATCAAAACCTGCTAAGTGATCATCTCGATTTTTTTAATCAATGGGAAATACAGGTCAAGAACATACCGGGGCTTTGTCTTGACATTAGTCATTCGCCCAGGAAAGGGGCTCAGGCCATGAGTTTTGCTTTGAGGATACCAGACGAAATCCACCTTGTCATGAACCCACAGGGCGGCTGGATTGACCTTGAAACTCTGTTCCATGAAATGGGTCATGTCCTTAGTAATGCGCTCACGTCGCCGGAGATTGCTTCGGCCGAAAAGGATTTCTTCACTTCAAATACACTTTCGGAAACCTATGCGTTCTTGCTCCAAAACATGTGCTTTTCCCCATTTTTTCTTGAAAGACACTTGGGTCTTGCATCCAAAGAGATAGAAGAAATATCCTTTTACAAGGCCCTAAAGGACCTCTCTGTTTTCAGGAGGTACGTGAGTAAGTTTCTGGCCGAATATCAAATGTTTAAGAAAAATGAGATCGCAAACGGAGAGATTTACGCCGGTCTTTTGGAAAAACATACGGGCTTTTCCTACCGACCTGAAACCCACCTCTTTGATCTTGTACCGGAATTTTACGCGCTGGACTATGTGGTTTCATGGCTGGCTGAGGCGACTATGGAAAATACGCTGGCACAAACTCTGGGTCATGACTGGATGTTCAAGCCTGAAGCAGGTAAAATCTTGAAAGATTGGTGGCGGTGCGGCAATCGGTATGAACTTGATGAATTCTTCGCGGTCAAGGGGATTGGGTCAATTGACTCCAAAGATATTGTGGACAGATGGCGTAGTAAAATACTGGGAAAAAAGGGGAATGCAAACTGTTCGCCAGCAAATGATAACGTTGTTGTCCCAAGGAGTGTGTAGTGCCAGAGACCTGTCCCAGGTCCTGCGCATTCAGGAAAAAGACGTCTATGGTCATCTTTCCCACATCGCACGTTCCGTCGTCTCACAAAAGCGCACGCTAGTCGTAATCCCCTCACGGTGCCTTGTGTGCGGATATGTGTTTGACAGCCGAAGGCGGTTTACAAGGCCAGGCCGCTGCCCTCGTTGCAAAGGAGAACGCATTGAGGAACCAAGGTACCAGGTTGTTTAAGGTTAAGGAGCGCCCCCTGTCAAAAATCTGTCACCCAGAATCACGCCCCTACATAAATCCCTCTGCCAGCCTTCTTGATTTTTCCCTGCTTAGCAGCCCTGAAGATGATATTCCTGATTTTCTTATCCTCAAACCCAGTCTTCTTTATCAGTGTGGGAATATCAATGCCTTTCTTCGATCTCTTAATAATGTTCACAACCTGGTCAGTTGCTGTCTGCGCTGTAGCCCTCTTTTGTGGAGCTTTTTTTGCTGGAGCCTTTTTGGCGGGTTTAGCTTTGGCTTTCGCTTTCTTGGCAGCTTGGTCCTTCTCAAATCTGTCAACCGCCTTAACCAGTTTTTCAGTCTGCCTTATGAGTACCTTCAGGGCCTCCGCTGTGTGTTGTGCAGGGGATTTTAGTCTGATAGCAGCTTGAGCCTTTTCAAGCTGGCCTACCGCTGTCCTCTTTAGTTTATCCGTCAGTACCTTCGTCTTCTTTGTGAGCGCCTTGAATTCCTTGGTTACTGTTTGGAGATCCTTCTTTACCTTTTTCATAAATGCCTTCCTCCGTTGTTTGTGTTGGTCTATCTATAATCGACTTTCTCCTTCAGCTCCTTGCCACACTTGAAGAAGGGGAGTTTCTTAGATGGTACCCGGATGGATTGTCCGGTTTTTGGGTTTCGGCCGATGTACCCCCTATATTCCTTGACGTAGATGCTGCAAAAGCCCCTGATCTCGATCCG
>Ga0209427_10004050_pt1 | contig 17033 bp, 9 predicted proteins | sample DeeMarSWOR136_30_FD_187465 | JGI IMG/M metagenome (GOLD analysis project Ga0209427, IMG submission 187465) | Marine sediment microbial communities from White Oak River estuary, North Carolina - WOR-1-36_30 (SPAdes) (version 2) | ecosystem: Environmental > Aquatic > Marine > Intertidal zone >...
CCTCGCCAAACAGACCGAGATCTTGTCCATTGAGCGTAACACGCACGGAGCCGGCGTTACCCGAGCGCAGTACCATTCGTTCATTGGCTGTCCAGGTGTCCTTGGCTCCAGGTTCGAGTATGCCGGCAAAGACCCTCTCCCCATCCGCCAGTACCAGCAACCACGATCGTTGGTCGACGATCTCGATCGAGAGGTGCAAGCCAACAACGGTTGGTGTTGCCGTGGGGCGTAGAGTCCGCGTGGGCGATGGCACAACGGTGGGTGGCACCGTTGGGGACGCCGGCACGCTCGTAGGCGTGGTGGTTGGGACAGCCGTGGGAGTCGCCACGGCCCGTGTAAACGGTAACGTGCCGCCGTAGTAGCGCTGATATGCCCACAAGGCTAGGACCACAACGATGGCAGACACTAGAACCAGCACTTGCCAGGACCGCCGTATCGTCACCGGCTCCAAGGGCTCGTCCAGCATGGCCGGAGCAGCCACAGCCGGGGCAATCGTCTCAGCTTCCTGCCAAAGCGAAAGCACCTCCTGCGGATCGAGGCCGAGGTAGGCGGCATAGTTCCTCAGAAAGCCCTTGACATAGACCGGCGCAGGCAGCCGGTCATAATCTTCCTCTTCTAGTGCCTGCAGGAACTGGACACGAATCCTGGTTTCTTGCTCGACCTGCTCGAGAAGCAGACCCTTCTCCTCGCGAGTCCTGCGCAGCAGGTCTCCCAATTCCCCCATGCTAACGACACCCCCCAGACGACTGACGCTTGACGCAACGCGGAATATATACCGCAATCCTTCAAATGTCAAGCAAGGTGGCGCCCCTGCCCTCAAAGCTTTGCATAAGCCGAGCGGGGAAGGGACTTGCAGGACCATGGCGAAGGTTGGCCGCAGTGACGAACATGGGAGTCACGGAACCTAGCAACACCAAGGAGTGGGACCGCAGGAACTGACAGGTACGAACCTATCCTGATTTGCCAAAATCCCCATTCTCCTGTATAGTTGATGTGTAAGGCAAGCGGCCACCGACCTATCGTGGCCTACACCTATCGGCTGTGAACAGGACGAGTAGCTGGCGGAGCAGCTGCAGGGAGAGAGGGTCACCGACTGCAAACCCTCTTAGCGCAAAACCAGTGAAGACCACCTGTGAGCTGACCCCCGAAATGCTCAGCCTGCGGTGAGCAGACTAAGGGGTTCCGGAGGCACCCGTTATCGGCCGCAATAAGGACAACGGCAGCCGTTGTTGGAAGTTGGGTGGAACCGCGTGAGGAAACCTCTCGCCCCAAGGGGTGAGAGGTTTTTTGTTTGCAGCGAGAGGAGGCGCGGCGATGGCGGACGACGAGACTAGCACCACGGAGTGTTGCGCCGGCCGTTAGAGTCAAGGGTACTTCCAGAAGCATCCTCGGTTGGGGAGGCCTGAGGCTTGGCGCAACGGGCAATGAACCGAGGACGTTGAGGGTATGACCTTTGGGGCACTTGCCTCGTGATGGAGAACAAGGAGAGAAGCAATGTCTGACAAACATGAAGAGGACGATTTGAAGCGACTGCGGCACTCTGCTGCCCACGTCATGGCCCAGGCTGTCCTGGAAGAGTTCCCTGATGGGAAGATCGCAATTGGCCCAGCCATCGAGGATGGGTTCTACTATGACTTTGATCTGTCCCGTCCGCTGACGCCCGAAGATCTGGAGCGCATCGAGGCGCGCATGAAGGAGATCATCGCACAAGATCACCCCTTCAAGTATAGGGAGATCTCTGAGCAGGAAGCGCGGGAGGTCTTCGCCGAGCAGCCCTACAAGCTGGAGCTGATTGACGGCATTCTTGCTGGTGGCGTGGACGAGGATGGCGAAGCATCGGATGAGGCACCCGTCCTGAGCATCTACGAGCACGGTCCTTTTATCGATCTGTGCCGAGGGCCGCACGTGGACAACACCAGGGATATCAACCCAGAGGGCGTGAAACTGCTGAATGTGGCGGGTGCCTACTGGCGTGGCGATGAGCGGCGGGAGATGCTGCAGCGGATCTACGGTACGGCATGGCCCAGCGGCGAAGAACTGGCTGCGTTCCTGCACAAACTGGCAGAAATCGAACGCCGTGATCACCGCAAGTTGGGCAAGGAACTGGACCTGTACAGCACGCATGAGATTGGCGGGGCCGGCCTCGTTTACTGGCATCCCAAGGGTGCGCTCATCCGCGAGATCATCGAGGACTTTTGGCGTCAGGAGCACCGCAGACGCGGCTACGACATCGTCTACAGCCCGCACATCGGTCGAGTGGATCTTTGGAAAATCAGCGGCCACTGGGACTTTTATCGGGAAAGCATGTATTCGCCAATGGACATCGATGGTATCGAGTACCTGCTCAAACCGATGAACTGTCCCTTTGCCGTACTGATGTACAAGACCAGGACCCGTTCCTATCGCGACTTGCCGCTGCGATGGGCTGAACTGGGAACCGTGTACCGTTACGAACGCAGCGGTGTGCTGCACGGTATGCTCCGCGTGCGCGGCTTTACTCAAGATGATGCCCATATCTTCTGCCGTCCCAACCAACTTACGGATGAGATCATTCGCGTGCTGGACCTGGCGTTCTTCATGCTGCGCACCTTCGGCTACAAGGAATTCGATGTGGAGCTCTCCGTCCGCGATCCGGCTCGCAAGGACAAATTCATTGGTGATGACAGCGTATGGGAGAACGCCGAAACGGCGCTGCACGGAGCATTGAGCATTCGCGAGGTGGACTACAAAGTGATGCCTGGCGAGGCCAAATTCTACGGTCCGGCTATCGACATCAAGATGCGCGATGCCCTGGGCCGTGGATGGCAGGGTCCTACCATCCAGGTGGACTTTAACTTCCCGGAACGTTTCGATATGACGTTCGTAGGAGAGGACGGCCGCGAGCATCGTCCAGTGATGGTGCACCGCACGGTGCTGGGTAGCATGGAGCGGTTTGTCGGCGGGCTCATTGAGCACTATGCTGGCGCTTTCCCGGTGTGGCTGTCGCCGGTGCAGGTGGAGATCATTCCCATCGCTGACCGCCACAACGAGTATGCGTTTGCGGTGCTCGAGCGCCTGAAAGAGGCTGGACTTCGCGCCGAGGTCGACGACAGCGACGATCGGATGAACGCTAAGGTGCGCAAAGCTCAGCTGCAGAAGATCCCATATATGTTGATCCTGGGTGATCGAGAGGTGGAGGCCGGCACGGTGTCTGTGCGGCTGCGCACGGAGGAGGATCTGGGCCCAAAACCGGTCGATGAGTTCATCGCCATGGCCCAACAAACTGTGGAACAGAAGCTGAACATCGAGAACTGACAAGTGCCGATCAGCTGACGGCACACAGCAACGGGATCCAGGATATGCGGAGAGTGGATGCAGGCTCTGGAGTCAAAGCGCGTCCGACCTGCATCCTCTATCCTGGACCGACGCAAGGCCCCTTACCCGTAATGGGTAGCCCGCTCCTTGCGCCACTACTCGGTCGCAATCAGGTCCTTGAGATCCTCGAAGGTCTTGTCCCCGATTCCCTTTACCTTCTTGATGTCTTCCAGCCTGCCAAATGGCCCATTTGCCTGGCGATAGTCGATGATGCGTTGAGCCAGGACAGGACCAATCCCCGGCAACGCTTCCAGCTCGGCTGCGCTGGCGGTATTGATGTTGATCTTCTGTCCCGGTGTTCTTGACGTGCCCGTGCTTGACGCGGGAGGCGGTGCTGTCGGTAAGACAGGGGTGACCGCCTCAGCCTGGCCTGGGACGTAGATCTGCTGCTCGTCGCGCAGACGCGCCGCCAGGTTCACCCGGGACAAATCCGCATCGGCTGCGCCACCCCCCGCCGCAGCGACAGCGTCTTCCACCCGACTGTCCCAGGGCAGCGCATAGACGCCGGGAACGAGGACTGCCCCCGAAACGTAGACCCGGATGGGCAGCGGAGTGATCGTGGCTGCTGTGGTTGGCTTTGGAGGTGGCTCGACTGCGCTGATCACAATAGGAGCCGGCTGGGGCCTCCGAAGCCGAAAGAACGTGGCGCCAAGGAGGATGGCAAACAGCAGACTGGTGAACCCGACCGCCACCAGCTTCTCGCGCAGTTTCTGCAGCCATACACGCATGAGGTCTCCCCCATCCGTCCTATGCCGACGGCGCATCTCCAGGGGTAGGCTCAACGTGGACAAATACCCGCTCGACACCCGAGCCTTCTCCCTTCAAGCGCTCCTCGATCCGCGTCGCGATGTCATGGGCCTCAGTTATTGGCAGCTCCGCATCGAGCACACAGCGCAGGCTCAACAGGAGCTTGCCTTCTGCTCGAAGGGCTTTGATGTCGTGGCAATCGTGTACTCCCGGAACGCTGCCAACCAACTGACGCACAGTCTGCTCTAGGTGCCCATTATCCCACGGTCGCTCGTACACGGCGTGAGCGCCTTGCGCAGGCTCGATATGTGTGCTGATCTCGGCGATTTCCGGTATCTGTGCCCGGATACTTGCCTCCAACAGACTAGCTCGCGCGTGAGCCTCACCCAAGGTCAAACCGTCTGGCACCTCAATATGCAGGCCAACAGAATAGCGACCGTCCACCTCGTAGGTATTGACGTGGTGGATTGTGGCATCTACCGCGCCCGCGGCTTGTTTCACCCTAGAGAGCAGGTCGTCATCTCGGCCGGGGGTGCCGCCACGTTGGGGTTCGACATGTACCACAACGTCTCGCACTCCTGCGATCGCTTGCTGCAACCTGCGCTGAACTTCGTGGGCGATGAGGTGAGCTTGCGCCATGGGCATGTCTGGGGCAACACGGACATGCAGATCCAGATGGATATCATCCTCTGGGCCGCGGCTACGGATGTGATGGTAGCTCTCGACACCAGGTACCTGCTGTACAATGGCCGCAACCTTGGTCGCGTCGAGGGCAGCAGCATCGGTCAGAATCAGTGTGCTGCTACGGATGATATCAATGCCGATCTTGGCGATGAGCAGGGCGATGAGCACAGCGAAAAGCGTGTCAAAGGCTGGGTAGCCCATCCTGACCAGGATCACGTTGGCTATGAGTCCGCCTGTAACCAAAATGTCCGCGCGCGAGTGCGAGCCATCGGCGATGAGGAAGTCACTTCTGAGTTCTCTGCCGCGACGCAGTTCATAGCTGCTTGTGTACGCCTGCACAGCGATGCCCAAGAGCAACGACGCGAAACTCCACAGGTTGACCTGAGGCACGATGGGGTTCAGTAGACGCTGATAGGCACTTCGCAGGATGTTGTAGCAGGTCGAGAACAGTAGTATCGAGATGACGAGAGTCATCAAGGTCTCATAACGGCGGTGGCCATAAGGGTGGTCTTCATCGGGCGGCCGGCGCGAGAGGGAGATGGCAATCAGCCCGATGACATTGGTCAGGCTATCGAACAGAGAGTCAAAACCACCTGCGAGGATGCCGAGCGAGCCGGTGAGGTGCCCAACGACGATTTTCACGGCGCTTACCAGCAGATTCAAGAACAAAGTATAGATCAGTACCGCGCGAACAGCAGCAGCACTCTCCATGTGTTTCTCCAGATCAAGCCGATTCAGTGATGCGCGGATTATAGCCCATCTCAACTACCTTCCAAACCAGACGGTTTTGCCGGGTGGTTTGAGGCCAGAGAAGGCTACCACAGCGATTGGTCTCACTCTGGATGAGTCGGAACAGGTGGAGCAAGTGGAGACTGCGAGGTCAAGTGACCGTCGGATTGAAGGGATGGACCCTGATTGCCGCAAGGTGGAACGCACGGCCAGTGCTGGAGGTGTCTACCCACGCCTGACTGCGATCTGGCCCAATACAAGGAAATCCAAACCAGTGTCCAGGTACAGCCGTCTGATGGTTGTGGGTTCATAGAGCCCAACGATCAGCTGATAGTTGTCCTCCGGTGCATCGGGCCAGATGTGCAGATCAAACTCATCTGTCACCGTCGCCCCTGCGGACCAGGTAGAGGTCGGTGATTGGCCATCCATTGGCCAATGGTCGTTCTGCGCCCAGATCTGAGCGTCTGCGCGCATCAGATGCGCAAACACAACATAGTCCTCGCTCAGAGTCTGAAGGGCTTGCCAACGCAGGAGCAAATGCAACTCATCACCTGGCTGGGCCAGGATAGGTTCCACAGAATAGCCTCTCAGCGCGATCTTCCCCTCGAACTCATGGTACAGATCATTGAGAGCCCCAGGTGGCCGTGCCTGGAGACTGAGTTGAATCGGCAATTCTGTGAAATCCCTCGCGCCGCCCCCCGATAACTGGGCAGGCAAGCGCAACCCTGTGGCATGGTCATACAGGCCCACTCGGACAAGGCAAGGCCCTGCTGCCAGCAGCGGCGCTGGCACATCCACTGGATACACGTCCCGTATGGTCTTTCCCAAGGCCCAGGCGCGGGTGGGATTGTTGCCAGCTCCAGGATAGCTGTCGCGCTGGGCGATGGTGACCCCTCGATCGTCGACGAGATGGACGAAGACGCTATAGTCCGTTTCCATCGGGGCTATTGACTCCCAGTACAGACTCAGCGACAGCCGTTCTCCCGGGCGGACTTCTTCGGCCAGGTCGAAACCCAAAAGCCGCATCTGCCCTCCGAACTCCACCGATAGCGGGTGCATGATCGCGGCCCGCCCCGCTACTGTCAAGGGCGGTGCTTGCGCGTAGGCGGGGGCAATGTAGCGATAGGGTACGATGACAGCAAAGCCAAGCAGGAGGCCCAGTAGAATTGAGATCAGTGAGCGCGCCCATCGCGCCGCAGGCCACTGGGCGAGTCCGAGGATCAGGAGAGCTGCTATCGCTGGTATCGCTGGGAAAAGCAAACGGCCCTGCGGGTAGCGTGCCTGCGTCCAGCCCACTAGCGCGAGAATGAAGCCGGAGCTCCAGAAAACGAGTAGACCGATGCGAATCAGGTCCACCCAACTCTGTTGCTTCACAAAGAGGTAGACCAACCTGAGCAGACCGACCGCGGCGATGAGGAGGCCCATCTGAAAAAGGGTGTAGACCCAGGGCTCCATGGCAATGTTGAACCAGCCGAATACGCCGAAGAAGGATTTGAGCGCACCGTCCAGCAAGTGCAACAGTTCTGCAGCCGATGGGCGCTGGGTGCGCGCTGGCAACACAGCAAACATCAGCTTCAGCCCGAAAGGGTCACGGTAGAGCAGCCAGTTGCGCAGGTACCACCATCCGCCAACCAGGCTGGCCGCTCCAAATGTCCATACACCCCAGCGGACAAGGGCCCACGCTGACCGGCGCTTCCATGCCAGCACAAGGAGCACTGCCGCAGCCAGTGGCAACAGAACCAGAGCATTGAGTTTGCTCAGGGCTGCCAGCCCCAGCACAGCGCCAAGAGCGAAGAGCCGTGGAGCAGAAGCACCGTCCTGGACAATGCACACCAGCAGCCACAGGGTCATGGCCGACAGCAGAGTGGCCGGCACGTCGTTGTTGATCGATGCACTGATGAAGATGAATTGAGGTAAGAAAGCATTGAGTGCTGCAGCGGCAGGCGCCAGCCAGGGGGGTCGAGGGAAAAGCCGGCGTGCAATCAAGTAGGTGCACAGGACCGTTCCCCCGCCCATCAGAACGGAAAGGAAACGCACCAGATGGGCGGCCAGTGCTGCGCCGCGATAAGGAAAGCCTTCGTATGGCGTGTGGCTGATCACGTTTCGGTTTCCCCATGCTTCTGGTGCGCCAATGGCGGCGTGCGGGTTGTAGCGCACCACCGTCTCCACATCCGACGTATCGATCCACGCAGTAGCCCATCCAGTGAGCAAGTAGTACAGAGGTGGTTGGCTAGCCTCCTGGCGCATCGGGAATGTGGTGTCCTCGCGGTAAACGGGCAGTCCCCCGCCGTCGGCTACGTGCTTCACATAGAGATAGTGCCAGACCTCATCTGGTGTTTCAAATAGCGGCGTGACAATACTATAAAGCGTGCCCAACACCACGAACAGGATCAGGATAACCGCAATCATCCCGTGCCGGTTCAGTCGCCAGCGTGCAAGCCTCCTGTGCTCGTCAGCCGAGACCTGCTTCTGCAGAGCGGGTGGCAGGTAGGAGGACAGGGGCCGCCCGCTGCGCAGCCCCAACCAGCCTAGACTGCCCAGGCCGAAGATCGCCGAGGAAAGCAGAGTGAGCAGATTGACGGCGAAACCGGCCAGGATGGCGGTGCTGGCCTCCTGGCCAATCCACACAAACCCAAGCGTCCAGGCTGCCTCATGCGCACCGAAACCGCCAATGGAACTAACGGGCAAAGACTTGGCGAGCACCGCAAGACTCGCACCCGAGATCACTTGGCCGATGGTCTTTGGCATGCCAATGCCCTTAAGGAAGCACGCAAACCAGGCGTAGGTACCCAGCCAGATCAGAAGCGAATGGAAGAATGCTCTCCAATAGACATGCCGGGGTCGCATCCATTGGAGAGCGCTGACAGCCTTTTCTGCCTGCTCTGAGAGCATCACTCGCCACCTGCTGGTTGGCGCCTCTGTCGTGACCAACCATCGCTGCAAGGAGCGCAGAAACTTGCGTCCCATCGTGGGCAAAGAGGCCAGCAAAGCGAGGACGGCAACAACCGCGCCCGCTGCTGTAGCCACTAGGCCTACCGTCGATGTGGCCAAGAGGGAATACGGGCGCAGGGTTGTGATCAGAAACAACGAGCCTACGGCCAGGAGGTCAAACAAGCGCGAAACAAGCAGAGCAGCCAGGCTGGTGCCCCAATCAACGCCATCCTGCTGCATCAGATACGGAAAGGAGAGCTCACCTGCCCTCATAGGTAGCACGTTGTTGAACAGGCTGAGGGCGAACATGATCGGCAGCAACTGTAGTGTGCGCGAATAGGACCAGCCCAAGAGTCGAACCATACGCACCGCTCGCGCGACATTCGTAAGTGCGTAGAACAGCAGTCCAAGCAGCAACCATTCAGGTGCTGAGTGGGACAAGATCGTGGTCAGCTCTTCAGGCGAGAGTCTCGACAACAGCACATAGCCCAACACTGCCAGGATGCCGGCAGGTATTCCCCAGTGCATTAGCAGTTTCACCAGGCCGGTGGACGATGACCGATCTTTTGCGTCCTGTTCCGCGACGACTTTCAAGCTATCGCCAGAAGCATCATCTCGTTGCATGCCGGTAGAGTGCCTGTCCTTATGCGGAGTGAGCAGGACGATTGTAGGCCAAGAGCCTTTCACCAGCAAACGGGAGGCGCGGATGATCAGTCAGGGCTCGGGCCCTTGCTACGAGGTTGATGCGACGATATAATGTGTGTGTGGTGAGCAGCCTGAGAGACCTTCTGATCGAATACCCACCCATCATGTTGGAGGCAATCGCCGAAGGTTGGAGGATCGCTCTGACGGACGAGCAGCTTCCTGAGATCGTGGACCGCCTGGTCGCGGAAATGAGCGACAAGGAGAGCCTGGAAGCAGTGGTGGGGCGGCTGAGCGCTGACGAACAAGAGGCACTGGCATATGTCGTAGCCAAGGGCCAGGTCAAAGCGCACATTCTCGCTCGCAAGTACGGTCGCATCCGTCACCTGGGACCTGGTCGTCTCGAATGGGAGCAAGCGTGGCGAAATCCTGATACGCCTGCCGAACAGCTGTGGTTTCTGGGGCTGATCTACCGTTCATACGGCGTTGACGAGGGATATCATGGCGAGGTCTTTACTGTGCCTCCTGAGATCTCGAATGCCCTTCCACCGATGAGCGCGCCCCTGTCTGCATTCAGGGTCGAACTGGCTCCAATACCGGTTCATGTGCGTGATGATCGGGACGCTCTGGCCCACGATGCCTTCGTCATCCTGAGTCATCTACGGAATCATGCGGTGCGCGCCAAGCGCGGCGCTTTGGCCAAGCACGAGCTTGCCAAGGTGCTTCCGCGGTTCGCGCTCCAGGATGCCGAGCGTTTGCGATTCCTGCACCATCTCTGTGAACGGGGGCATCTGATCTGCACCGAAGAGGGGCTGTGGCAGCTCACACACCGGGCCGCTGAGTGGCTCAGGAAGGGAGACATCGCCCGATGCCGCAGCTTCTACCGCGCATGGCTGGAAGATTCGGACTGGAATGAATTGTGCATCATGCCCAGCGTTCGGTGTGAGAGCACTGGCTGGCGGAATGAACCGGTTCTGGCGCGCAAGGGCATCGTGGACCACCTGGTCAGGTGCACGCCTGAGGTCTGGTTTAGCATTGACTCGCTCGTGGAATCCATGCACGATGTCGACCCTGACTTTATGCGTCCCGATGGTGACTATGATTCCTGGTACATTCGTGATGTCGGAACCGGCCAGTACTTGATGGGCTACAGCAACTGGGACAAGGTCGAGGGCGCGTTCATTCGCTACCTCGTCCAGTGCCCGTTGCTTTGGCTGGGCGTGGTGGCGATTGGTCGGCCTCAAGAAGAAGGCGACGCCCGCAGTTTTATGCTAACCAGGCGGGGTGCGGCGATTCTTGGACTGTGGGAGGAGGCCAGCGTGGAAGTGGGCAGTTCCAGAGGAATCTTCTCTAATCGTTTTGTTACGAGTCCTGACTTCCAGATCACCGTCCCACGTTTGGCCAGTTGGTACGATCGCTTCCTGCTGGAGCGGTTCTCACGCTGGGTGGGGGAGCAAGGCGCCGTCGTGCATTACCAGATCGATGCGGCGTCGCTGCGACCGGCAATTGAGAAGGGTGTAACCGTTCGGCAGATCCGGACATTCCTGCGGCGTGTGACTGGAGATCAACTGCCAGAGCAAGTGCTGCGTGCTCTAGAGGCATGGGGTCGTGGAGCTGAGTATGCGTCGTAGACTCCGCCAGGCTGGGGCAAGCGGGTAGCACGTGGAATGGCACGCCACCAAGGCCGCCTATCTGCTGCTCACCATCCCAAGCTTTTGATGTTTGCCCAATCTCCTACTTCGGCGTAGACAATGGCGCCGGTGAAGCCCTGCACACGATACGTTCTGCGCTGCCAACTAACGTCGAATTCAGGCGTAAGCGGTGAGCCCAGGCTTTGCTGGCGGGCATGCTTCACAAAGGCAGCGTCCGGGTTGTAGGCGAGGCCGCGCCTGCTCCAGGCTGCATTGTGAAGAACCTCTTCCAGGGGCAAAGGCGGAGGGGGCGCAGGCTCTGGGCCCATGGCCTTGAGGGCGGCAATCACCGGCAGTTCGGTGTCCAGGCGGTACCAGGCAGCTTGGGTCCAGGCTGGATCCACACTGCCCATTCGTTCGTTTGCGACCAGCCAGGGACACATGGCGAAGAAGTTGTCTTCCGCATTGGCCCTCAGCCACTCGAACATGGCCACTGTTCGCTCAGCGTGCCCGTTGTAGTTATAACCTGGATAGCGCGTGTCCCACTGTTGCCAGCCGCCTCTAGGCGCAAACACCCCACCCTCTGTGGAGATAACTGGCACCTGCAGGCCAAAATGCTCCTGCAACAGCCTGACCGGAACACGGTGGCCGATCAGGGAGTTGTCATCATCCATGATTGTCTTGCCCGGTTGATCGGCCTGACAAATAGGGTCGTATGGATACTCAAAGTGCCAGACCCCATCATCATCCTGGTAGCAATGATTCAGGACGGCATCGTGGACGGCGATCCAGGCACCATTGTTGAAGAGGTTGAGGGCAGCGGAGTGTGCATTCTCGTCCAGCCACTGGAAGGCATTCAAGTACCACCGGATACTGCTCATCTCGCTGTGCAAAGCAGTCTGGGCCAGGGCCGGGAAGGCTGGGAGGCCGCCCAGGCCTAAGATCGCCTCGGCGTCGTCCAACCAGTGCTGCATCACTACGTCAGGTCTACCGCCACTCTGCCACTCTCCATCTTGCCACTCCATGCCCACGTTGGGTTCGTTATTACACTCGAAGTATCGGATCCCCAGTGCCACGAGTTCCGACACCGTCTCCTTGTCTCGGTCGCTCAGGTGTCCTGGGTTGGGCTGAGCGCGGTACAAACGTACTATGGGAATAATGTCGTGTGACAGCAGTCGCTGGCATACATGCTTTGACGAGCCGGCTCCGTTGTCGAGCAGCTTGACCCAGCGAATGTCCATCTCCAGGAGCTCGTTGATCCACCAGTCCAGAGAAGATCCACTGGGATGAAAGACAGTAGGAGACCAGTGAACGCCTCTGCGACTTCCATTCGCTGGTCGGGGAAAGTCTGCCAGGTTCATCACACGCTCTCCCTTCTCTCCCCACTTGAGGGCTGGCCCTCCGCAATCCTCCCACTAGCCGAACCATGGACCCTGAAGAACGAGCCGGCATCCTCCGATGGTCCACGCGCAGCGAAGACTGTGGCTGACCGCTTCACGCTGCCCAACATGCCAGGGCATATCGACTGAATGGCTGCTCCCATATCAGTCGTTCTCGCCGACAACATAGTCTGGTCGGCAAGCGATGACACAACGTGGCATGGCATAACGCTCATGGATGTTGGGCGTCATCGAGCGCTGTCGTTCTTGGGTTCCCGTGGCTTTGAGCATCAGACGTCGTAGTTCAGGGTACAGGGGGGACTCTTTCGAGCAGACATAGTCCTTGCGCTTACCATGAGTCTCGCTCTCTAGCAAGCCAGCCTCTTCTAGCTTCTGCAGTTCGCGCCAGACGGAGTTCTGGCGTTCGCCGGTTATGCGCGCCAGCTCACGGCTGTGATATCTCTGGCCTGGATTGGTGAGAAATACCTCCAGGAGTTTCACCCTCACGCGGGAGGAGAACAAGGTCTCCAACATAGCATCTCCCTCGGTAGTCTGGTGTGAACGTTCGGCGCGATTCGATCTCATTCGCCTTCTCCTCGAGAGCACTCTGCGCGCAAGCGCCGGTCAGCCACTAGGGCACGTAATGCAGCCACTGCAAGTGTCAGCCAGGTAAGTATACCACAAACCATCCCAACCTTCCAGCTGCCTGACTGGAAACGGAAATGTATCTGGTGCGTTCCTGGTGCAAGATACACGGCCCTGAAAGCGTAGTTGGCTCGCATGAGCTCTGCCTCCCTACCGTCCACCTCGACCTTCCATCCCGGGTAATAGACCTCGCTCACTACGAGATATCCAGGCGCCGAAGTGGATGCCAGTAGGCTGATTCCGTTGTTGGAGTAGGACACTATCTCTGTTTGCGACGTGCCAGGCATGCTCGCGCTGAGCGTCTCTCCATGCTCTACAACAACTGTGGTGCTCGGGTCAAAGTCGGCTTGGTGAACGGCGCTCCACGCTTGCTCTTGGTCCGGCACAGACCAGGCCTTGTGCACGACAAAGGCCCGCGGGAGAACCTCCGTGTTGCGGTAGATGTTCACCGTGGGATCACCATCAAAAGCTAGCTCGAACTTTTCCCAGTCCAGAACAACATCCTTGTGCCCCACAACATACTTGGCGTTGAGAAAGTCGTAGAGGCGGGTAGAGCGACTGCCCAGCCCTTCCCAATAGCGGTGATAGTCTGCCAGAATCAGTGGATTGTAAATACCCCACACATCGAATACCCCGTACAGCAAGCTCAGGTTGGGTTGCCACACATCCCAGACTTCAGTGCGAGTGTCAATGCGGTAATGGTCGGGATCGTTCTTCAAGAAGGTGATCGCGGCCGGGTGCTGGAAGCCCCCTGTTGGGTCGTTGAACTCCAGCTCAGTGTAGGCCCCCAGGCTGGCGAGATCAAAGACAACCAGTGCGAAGGCAATCAACCCCAGTGAGGAATGGCGAAGCCAACGCCTGCCGCGCAGCTGCACCACGGCAATGCCACATCCCAAGAGCAGGAGGGCAAAGATGATTCCGTGAGTGCCTCCAAGCACACGTGCGAGGATCTCGGGCTCCTTGTCCTGGCTGGAGAGCAGCGTAGCGTAAGAGACTGGCAGGACGATGAGAGCGGTGGCGAGCACAGCCAGAGGGGAAAACCGTAGCGCCTGCCGCCAAGTCTGACGGCTGAAGCGGGGCACAGGGTGCGACAGTGCCTCCAGACCGAGCGCTGCCAGACCGGCCAGAGCAAAGTCCAGAAGGTAGATGAATCGTGCTGGTGCCCGAATCATGTCAAAGCCGGGTACGAGGCGATACAGCCAGCCGTGCAAGACTGCAAAATCGCCGAACGCCAGCAAGGTGGCCAGAGCAGCGAGCAGGGCAAAGAACCGCGTGAGGCTGTCCCGTCGCAGCAACAAGGCCAGGCCTGCCAATAGCAGCGGCAGGATACCGATGTACCCCACCTCCACACGCGGCCAGGGAGCCCAGTGGCCGCGTGGGCCGCGTCCAAAGATCCCTGGAACCACAAGCCCCACCAGTGCCGCCGGGGGCAGGGAATACTGGCTGGCCTCCTCATATGTGAGGTCTGCCCGGAGGGTCAGGCGGGACATCTCGTAGTTGGGAAGCAATGCCGGTGCTGCTATTCCGAAGGCGACGATCATCGTCAGTGCCAGCAGCAGGGTCCTCTCAAGCAGGGCGCGCCACCCATGCCGCCTGTGGCGGTACATGTGGTACAGGAAGTAGAGTCCGAGGGCAAGGATGATGTATAGGACGGGCTGAATGTGGCCTGCCAGCGCAGCGATGCCGAGGAAAAGGCCGGCTCCACCTGCCAGTGTGGGTCTCTCCTCCTCCAAAGCTCGTCGGAACAGACTGAAGATAAGTGGCAGCCAGGCCGCGCTGGCGATCATGTTCAGGTTGCCAAAGTGAGTCACGAACAAGTCTGAGAACATGAACGCAGCAGCGCCAGTCAGCGCTGCCCAGCGTCTCAGCGGCGGTCGTCCGATGTAGCGCAGACCAAGATAGGCGCAGACCCCGGCCAGCCAGAAGTGGGCCACGGCCATCCACTCCATGGCTCTATAGTCCAGTGGTGACTTCAGGAAGAAGACAGCGAGGTTGATGGGGTAAAAGAGCCCCGACTGGTTATCGCCAGCGAAGGGGGCACCGCCGTAGAGGTAGGGGTTCCACAAAGGCAGATTGCCTGCGGTAAGGCTGCGCCCGGCGAAGTTATAGACGGGGTATAGAAAGGATACTAGGTCGCCTCCACCCACAGGCATCCAAACGTCTGAAGAGAACAGGAGACGCCAGAAAAAGCCCACAGTGGCCAACGCCAGGGCCCCGCACGCAAGCAGGTCATGGTGATAGTCATGCTTCACACGCTTTGTGCGGTGCAACTGCCGTAGACCGAGTGTGGCTCCGAGCCAGACTGTGGCAACGACTAGCAAAGGCTCTTCCTCCTGCACAAGGTTGCCCCACTGATGGTTCTCAGACTGTGTCGCTTGCTACCATTTGCCCGCTGGGCCAGCAGTATGGAGTCAGGCGGAGGCTATCGCGCCGTGCGCAGAATGTCCATTGGATGATGGAGCAGAAACCCGGTGGGCCTTACTCGCCAATGACAGGCATCCACCGAGGAGGGTACCGGCAGCAGAGTATACCGCCAAGACCCGAGTCGATGCATGAATGATCTGCCGGGGCAAGCGCCTTCACCCCAACAGCAGTGCTCCAAGGAGTGTATGCTCGGCGTTCAGGTGGCTATTTCATCGAGCCAATCGCTCAGCGCTTTCATTGTGCCCCTGGGCATTGGCTCGCCTTGGGCAGCGCTCCGCAGATAGGCTTTCAAGCCCTGCAAGGACAGTGCTGGCACCATCGGTTCCAAAATGTCTAGTTCGGCATTAGGGTCGACAAACACGACCACAGGCTGGATTGGCACTTCCATGTCGGGCAGGTGATTCTTGATAACGGCGCGCACCTTGTCCGTCACACTCTGTGCCTGTTTGCTGGGGTTCCCCAACCGCTCCTCTGATAGGAGACGTATGAGCAGCCCTAGGCTGAGACGGCGACGCCAGTGGTCGCGGCGGCAGGAAATCTGGCCACTTTGTGCCTTGGTCAGCAGTACGAACAGACCTCTCGAAGAGAGCATCACGTGGTCCGCCGGCAACACGTAGCTATAGAGCCGCTGGTCACCGTGCAGGCCCTTCAGTGCCTTGGCCAGCATTTGATCAACACGCGGGCTCCGCAGCCACTTTCCGGCCGCACGTGTGCCCCGGTTGACCACGAAGAATGAAACGAACAAGAGCGCGTACGCAAGCAGCACCCAACGCGGGTTGAAGGAAAGAGCCACCGCAGCCAACATGAGCGCGATTCCCAAGCTCAGTGCGCGCTGGGCTGCTGCTGCTCGCCTCTGCACGAGTGCCTCGTTGACAACACTACGCATCGTGCCTTCACACGGCCGAGGATGCGGCCAGGCTTTGGGCTATGACATCTCTGATAGCGTCTATAGTGCCCTTTTCCACAGCCTGCTTGGCCGCGCGGATAGCGTTCTTGATGGCCAGGGAATCGGAGCGCCCGTGGCCCATGATGACCGTACCATCTACGCCTAACAATGGAACGCCCCCATACTCCCGATAGTCTAGGCGCTTCTTGATCTGCGTGAAAGCGGGCTGAGCCAGAAGTCCCCCCAGCTTTGTCACTGGACTGCTGAGAATCCCCTCCTTGATCAGGTCAAATATGAAGCCAGCGACGCCTTCCGCGAACTTGACGACGACATTGCCCGTGAACCCGTCGGTGACGATCACATCGGCAAAGCCAGCGGCAATATCCTTGCCCTCGGCATTGCCCACGAAATTGAGGCCGCTGGCTTTGAGAAGTGGGTAGGTCTCCTGCACCAAAGTGTTGCCCTTGCCTTCCTCCTCGCCGTTAGAGACGATGGCGACGCGGGGATTGGTGATACCCAGAACACGCTCAGCGTACACACTGCCCATGATTGCGAATTGGAGTAGGTACATTGGCTTGCAGTCGGTGTTGGCACCCACATCGAGCAAGAAGCAGTTCCCTTTGCGTGTCGGAAACACCGCCGACAGTGCGGGGCGCTTGACACCCTTGATGCGCCCAAGATATAACAGCGCGACTGCCAAGACACCGCCTGAATTGCCCACCGAGACAAATGCATCCACATCGCCCTTCTTGAGCATGCGCATGCCGACCACCATGGAGGAATCCTTCTTGCTCTTCGCTGCGGCAGCCGGATGCTCCTTCATCTCAATGACTTCACTGGCGTGGACGAGAGAGATGTCCAGCCCGGATAGGTCGTGCTTGGCCAGTTCGGGCTCCACGATGTTCTGCTTGCCGACGAAGATGATCTTGACGTCATGCTCACGAGCCGCCCAGACCGCTCCCTCTACATCAGGCTGCGGAT
>Ga0209427_10004051_pt1 | contig 17033 bp, 11 predicted proteins | sample DeeMarSWOR136_30_FD_187465 | JGI IMG/M metagenome (GOLD analysis project Ga0209427, IMG submission 187465) | Marine sediment microbial communities from White Oak River estuary, North Carolina - WOR-1-36_30 (SPAdes) (version 2) | ecosystem: Environmental > Aquatic > Marine > Intertidal zone >...
AGCTCGACCAATCCCGCCAGCTTCAGGATCTGGATGTAGTTGATGACGCTCTCCAGTTTGGATTCCCTCTCGTACTGGGCGTCGAGCATGTTCTTGATTTCCAGGATGCTTCGTTTTCCGTTGATCAGGGATTGGAGCTCACTGGTACTAGCGACATCTCTTCGGCTGTAAGGATATTTATCTCTTTCTTCCTTGGGAATGCTGGTGATGAATTCGCTGTAACCCCGGTACCCTTTCTCTTTAACCTTTGCTGTGGGTTTGGGGACCATCTTGTCCGCTTTCTTCTCCAGCTCCGTCCACTGGACCCGGACAGGCTTGACACCGAGTCTGCGGGCGACAGTCTCCATATGAGTCCGAAGCGCAGCTAGCTGGGCCGCGCCCGCATCATCGGTTGATTCCTGCATCTTTTTTATATAGCTGGCTACTCCGGGTTTACTCTCGTCAAGCTCAAGGACCGTCTCCAAAGTGTCTTTTTCGCTGGCTACAGCCGTAGACACCTGGATCCAGGCTCTTTTGTAGGCACCGGCAAGCGTCTCGGCAGTGGCCTTGTTCAAGATTTCCAGTCCAACCATGAGCTGGTGGCCGAGACGGCGCGTTCCGTTGCTGGTGACTTCTGCGGCGATTTTGACAGCCATATCATCATCAGCACTGGCCACCGTATAGGCTCCGGCAGCGCCGATGATCACAATCCTCTTCATCTGGGTCGGGTCTATCTTGTCTACTCTGTCTCCTGATGTATGGTACCAGGGATCGGGCCAGGTGATCATCATGATACCCGGAACTCCTACCGCCCAGTCGTTGAAGACCTCATGGTCAGAGGCGCCGTAATGGGTCTCGATGGAATAATAGAAAGGCTCATCCGCGCCAGAAGGGGCGACGATACGGCGGGGCTTGCTGAGGAGACCGCTGCGGTTTTGAATCCGTTCCCTGTTGCTCTCTCCGATGTACCGGTAATAGTTCTCCATGACATCGTTGATATAATGGGCGTTGCCGTAGGTTGTGCGCATCAGGCACATGAATGCCTGACTCTTGCTCAGCCCGACACCCACCATGTCCATGTTGATGTTGCAAAGCGTCCTCTCCATGATCTCCCCGTTCTCCTGGACCCAGCGGCCGATGCCGGAAAACTCAGGCCCCCAGATAAAACGGATCGTCCTTTTCGGACGGGGAAGCCTCCCCTCCTCGATGAGCGTATGGAGGACGCGGGCGACTTCGAGTATGCCCGCGCTTCCCGATTTATTGTCATTGGCACCCTGCTTGACAATTCCCTCAAAGAGGTGCGCGGACAGGATAACCTCTTCCCCAGCCGGGTCTGTTCCGGGGATGTGACAGGTGACATTCTGGTACTCGTAGTCCTCCATCCTGGTCTCGACCTGAGCATGGACCGTGATCTTTTCGCCTCTGAGAAGGCGTTCCTTGAGATGATCTCCTTCCCGGACCGGAATGAAAAATCCAAACCTGGCTACCTGGTCGGTTTCCCCTCTCCTGCTGCGGATGCCTCTCCAGGGGATCTGGATCGGATCAAAATAGGGACGGGAGTTGTTCAAGGCGATTACACCCAGGGCACCGTGCTGGGAACAGGCAAAAGTGTGGACGCTGCTGATGGAGCCTTCAGAGACAACGATCTTTCCTTCCACGCCGGCACTCCTGATCTCTTCCTTGGTGCCGCGTCCGACCCAGACCAACTCAGCCTGAACATCAGCAGAATTGCTGCCGTTGGCAAGCATGGCTGTCATATCTTTGTAGGAGGCCAGCTTTCTTCGGTAAGGCTTTATCTCCCACAGCTCGCCTTTTATGGCATTCCAGGTCTGTCCCGCTGGAAACCGGACGATCTCAGCTCCCGGCAGACCATAGCGCTTCAGCTGGTCGTATATATACTGGGATTCGTAGAATGTTCCGGCGTATTCCTCAGCCAGGCGGTCCTTGTTGTAGCCGCCGGTCTCCATGATCGTGTTGAATGCGGTCTCGCCCGAAGCTTCGCCGATGATCTCGTCCATCTGTCCCTCAGGCAGCAGGGTCCAGATGAGCCAGGGTGTTATCTGGGCACCGGCAGTCCCCCAGATCAAAAGAACAGCGGCAGTCAATGATATAAGAATTCGTTTAGCCATGCGTACCTCCTTTATTAAGGAAAATCGCAAACAATGGAAAGGGAAGTATTGAAATCCGGGAAAAAGCTTTTTTTGATGTTTTGATACAATCCCAGTCCCGCTCATTGATTCGGCGTATTGCATATACCACAGAGTACACATCCGGTCAATAAAAAGGAGACAAGCTCTTTTTTTTATGGAATATTTCGAGTCCTCAGTCGTTTGTATAAATAAAGGATCAAAATGAAGAGGAAATTTTAGGTTCGAGCTGATATGATAAAAACAGACGCCTCGACATTCCCTCTGGTAAAAAAAACGAAAGTGGCCGAAAGAACAGAGAGAGAATCCAAAGTCCTTGAGGAACTCATGACCTATCAGGAAAAAGTGTTTCTAATCTGCCTGGGCTTTTCCAGGAATCCGGCAGACGCAGAAGACCTGGCTCAGGAAGTTTACCTGAAAGCCCTGAGGAATATCGACTCCTTGACTGACCTCTCGCTGGTGAAATTCTGGCTATACCGGGTCACCCGGAATACATGTCTGGATTTCGGCCGAAAACGCAAGCTTCGACGCCATTCTCCTCTTGAACCGGAACACGGGCAGCTCGATTCCCAGACGCCCGAGTCACAGGTCATGGCCCAAGAACAGCTCCTGTCTCTGAAAGAAGCCATCCAGCAACTGCCGAAGAAACAGAGGGAAGTGTTCATAATGAAGGAATACGGCGGCCTGTCCTACCAGGAGATCGCAGAGATCCTCAAGGTCAATCCCGGGACTGTCATGTCCAGGTTGAATCGTGCCCGCCAGACCGTCAAGAATCGAATAAAGGGAGAAAACCATGAAAAAAGTTAACTCTGCAAACAATAAAGAGATCTTCGAATTCTCGGATCTCATCCGGAAAGAAAAGCTAGAGGCTCTCCTGAACTTTAACAAAGAAGCTTTTCGCGCCCGATTGAACCGGAGGATAGAAGAGGAACCGAAAAAACCGTCTCCTCTCATGCTCTGGTATCGCCGGCGGATCATTGTGGTCAGCACAGTGCTTGCTCTGGTTGTCGTGGGATGGATCGCCTTCCAGACATTCATTCCAACACCCTCCGAGAGAAACGCCAGGGCGATGGAGAAAACACTCTTTCGAGCATTCGAGTCTCAAGAGCTCCTGATCGCTCGAAGTCTCCCGCAGGTTGAGCTAATCCAGAGTGAATCCGACATTCATGAGTTCGAGTGGTCACTCAAGAGGGTCGTTTATTCGGCGCAAAGAGAAGACATCACCGAGAATGATGTTCCTCGAATCCTCAGTCACGTCCTTCAAAATGCACCGCAGGTCAGAGAAAGCGAAGATGAAAAACCTTCAGGAGCGAGGTCCGAGAGCGAAGATCGGCGCCTATTCAAAGAAAGCGATTCGGATCATATGCGTTACCGAATCCATGACTAAGGAGGTCAAAATGATACGAAAAGCGATAACCCTTTGCATTCTTATTATTCTCTTTATTTTTTGTCTGAACCTGAATTCATGCAGCTCATCACTCCCACCTGCTGATGAGAGTGCGGGCTATGCACTCCTGGATTCCCTTGTCGTCGCCTTCAAGGAACTGGCCGAACACAAGGAAGCTGTGATTGAGCGAACAAACACAGCCCTCGGAGAGATGATGCGGGAAGCTAAAAGAGCCGAAGCCCAAGGACAGATCGATGCTGTCTTTTTCAAACGGTTCCACAGGATCCTGATGGTCATAAAATGTGTGATCACTCCCGTTCCCAAAGATGATGACGGGATGATCATGAAGCCACTCTACTTCGGAGCCATCAATCAATTTATCGAGGATATCGAAGGAGAGAAGTTCGATATCGAAAAACTCGGGCCTAACGAGGCTATAAACAAGTTCACCCTGGCGGTCTCACATGAACTCATCGAGCTCCGAATCTATCTGGATAATAAAGAGAAGAGAGAGAAGCTGATCGAGGAGTACCAGGAACTCCTAAACATAAGCAAGGAAACTCCCGAATCAGTCGAGAAAGACAGACAATTGATGACTATGAAAGATATATCGCTTGTCAACGCTGCCCTTTCAGACTACGTGACTGATTATGGGATTCCGCCCAAGCAAGCCGGCACATACGACAGGCAAGGGGATTTCCATAAAGCTTTATCTCCTTTCTACATTAAAAACCTTCCTTTTAAAGATGGTTGGGGAAACGGTTTTTACGTTTACACTGGATTAGCGTGCAATGGCATTTATGATGGAATCAAAGGAAGCACAGAAAAGGATTATATCGTCATTTCCTTCGGACGGGACGGGAAGAAAGAGAACTGGAAGTACAACCCCAAAGATCCGGAAGCGGGTATCTATGAACTGATATCTGATAAGGATTTTGACAAAGACTTTGTCGTGTGGAACGGAAAGTTGATCAGAGCGCCAAAGGCCAAGAAAAAATAATATGAGCACCCCGTTCCCAATACTTTAACTTCACTCTATTGCGTCTAAGGGGACAGGCTCCTTACTAAAAAAGGGGCCTGGCTCCTCTTTTTTTCTTTTTTCTCTTTTTTTCAATAAAATGGGAGCAGTCCCCAACATTGATACAGAAAATCCATGACTTTTTTTCTCTGCTTTCATATAATCTAATGCTGATATGCAGACTGTTCTCATCACCGGCGCAAACGGATTCATCGGCTCCAACCTCTGCCGCTATTTCCTGAAGAAAGACTTCACTGTCTACGGCTTAGTCAGGATGACATCCGACCTCCATTTCCTGGAAGGTGTACATGTTAAACTGGTCTACGGCGACCTGAACGAGGTCGAAAAAATTACTCTTCCAGAAAACCTGGACTATATCATCCACTGCGCCTCAGCAGTCTCTGATCTAGCGGACAATGAAAGCTGCGAGAAGAACATCTACCAGGCCACGGTAGATTTCATGAATCATATCCTGAAAAGAAAAATCAACCTGAAGAGGTTCATCTACATATCCACCTCTCTTGTCCTGGGATACGGAAAATTGAGGATCTCTGAAGAAAATCCCGGCAGACCCGCTAACTTCCCCTATGTCAAATACAAGATAAAGACAGAGAATTTTCTCCAGGAACTTCGCAACTCAGAACGTATTCCTCTCGTGATCCTGAGACCGGCTGATGTCTACGGACCTTACGACCGGACTTCGTGCGTTCCCATACTGAAGGGGATAGAAGACGGCTACCCCCCGATCGTCGGGCGCGGCAAATGGATCCTTCCCTTCTGTTATGTGGACAACCTCAGCCAAGGGGCCTATCTTGCCTGTATCACTCCCCATATAGAAGGAAAAGCTTACACGCTGACAAACGATATGGATGTAACCTGGAAAGAGTTTTTCTCTGTTTTTCTGGAAAGGCTGAACAAGAAACAACGCGTGTACCTACCTGTATTCATACCTTTCGTTATTGCTTTTTTCATGAAGGTCATAAACTTTTTCGTTCCTTCTTTCGAGCGCCGCTTGACCAGATACCGGGTGAAGAGAATCACTTCTCACACCAACTATGACATATCCAAGACCATCAAAGACCTGAATTATAAGCCTGATAAAGACGTCCAGAAGCAATTTCAGGCAATAATGGACTGGTATCTGGCAGAGAAAAAAGCGGGTTACATAAAATAAAGCTGAGAGTCCTGGCATGACTTCATTCTTGAGGGATTTCTTTCAAAACTATCTGTCGCTTCATTCGCTGCTGTTTTTGACCTATGCGCTGAGCTTCACCCTTCTCTCCTCCGTCTTTCACTACAGAAACCTGCAGAGGAAATTCAGCAATGACCTCCAGGTATTTGTTCGCTACTTCATCTATTTTTTTCTGTTTCTTCTCCTGATCCCCGTGGTCGTCATCCTTCTTTACGCATCTCAACCTCTCGAAGCGCTGCAAAGCCTTGGTTTCCAGCCTGGAAACTCCAGGTTGGGGCTCATCCTCAGCCTCATCGCCATCCCCATCTGCGCGTTTGCTGTCTATGTCTCGTTAAAAGACCCCAAGCTCAAAGACCAGTACCCTTTCGCCAAAAATGCCTGCCGGGGAGTGAGAACCTTTGTTCTCTACGAGCTGGCCTACCTCTTCATGTATTATGCTCCCTGGGAGTTCACCTTCAGGGGAGTTTTTCTCTTCTCGATCATAGAAATCACAGGTGAAGCAAAAGCGGGAATTTTAATCGCTATTCTCGTCCAGGCAATCCTAGCTACCGTCTATCATCTCGGGCATCCCGATATCGAGGTTATCAGTGCATTCGTGGGCAGCATAATCTTCGGAATCATCGCCTATGTCACCCAGTCCTTCCTGTATACGTTGTTCATCCATGCGCTTCTCGGTATTGCGAATGATACCTTTTTCTATTTCAAATACCACAAAGCAAAATTCGTTCCGGAAAAGTAACGGATGAAAATTCTTGTGACAGGAGCCACGGGCTTCGTCGGAAGCTTTCTTCTCGAAGAGCTGCCAAAAGCTGTTCCCAATGCCGAAATTTCCGCCTTTGTCCTGCCCGAGGATGAGCACAAAAGCAAGCTGGCGGACAAATACCCAAGCCTGAATATAATCGAAGGCAACATAGTGAACCGGGATGAGGTTCTGCGCGCTGTGAAAGGACATACCCATATCATCCACCTGGCTGGCCTGATCTCCTACTGGAAAAAAGACCGGGACAGACTGATGGCTGTGAATAAAGACGGAGTGGAGAATATCGTGGAGAGCTGTCTGGAGCAGAACAATCCCAGGTTGATCCATATCTCCTCCGTGGGCGCTTACGGATACCATAAAGACGGCAGTTTAGCCGATGAGGACACTTCGTTTAACTGGCCGGACAATTTTTACTACATGGTTTCGAAGCGGGAAGGCCAAAAAATCGTTGAGCAGGCCGTAAAAAATGAGGGGTTGAACGCCGTTATCCTCAATCCTGCCTCGATAATGGGACCCGGAGATCCGAACCTCTCCACTCCCCACAACCAGCTCTACGACAGGATCTATAATGGCCTGTTTATGGGCTGTTTCTCCGGGGGATTGGCCGTGGTGGATGTAAGGGATCTGGTCAAGATCATCCTGAAAGCCCTTGATTCAGGCGTGATCAGGGGGAAATATCTTGTGGTCGGAGCGAATGTCGAATACAGCCAGGTCGTAAAAGCCATAGCCAGATGCGCGGGGAAAAAAGCCTACCCTTTCCCTGTCCCCCCGTTCCTGCTGAGCCTGGTCGGGGCTTTATTGGAAGGTGTAAGCTCCTTAACGAAAAGGCGTCCCCTGCTGACCTATGCCTACGGAAAACTGAGCGGCTGGAAGACGTATTATTCAAACGAGAAAAGCAAGAGGGACTTCGATCACGATTATATCCCTTTTGAAAAGACCATCGAGGACAGCTGCCGATACTTCGAGAGGACTTTTCTTGCCTGATCCCTCTTTATCTCCGGACTTTTTTGATCTTCCCCTTCTTCCTGGGAAAGAGAATGATGCCTGCCGGACATAAAAGCACAGAGACAAGCACGCCTGCGAACAATGCCGGGCCGAGCTTCAAAGCCATGAAACTCAAAACAACCAGGGGTGTCAGGCAAACCCGGATAGCCAGCCTCAACGGCTTATGAGAGCGGATGGCATCCGCTACTGCCGGCGAGTATCTATAATACAAATCGACCAGCATGCGGCCGGGTTTAGAGCGAACAAGATACCTGTCCCTGAAATCCCGAAGAATCCTGACCTGCGGATGAGACGGACTGCCAAAAGCCGCCGTGGCGATAAAACAGAGTCCTTTCTTGTCAAAAGCCACGCTGAGCTCTTTATCTGAATCCATGATAAGGAAGATTGGGTTGCTGTATTGCTGCCCGGATGGCACGTTGCCGGTCCAATGAGAGAATTTATGCTTATTATCCGCAAGGGCAGTGACTTCAACCTCTGTTCCGTAATTATAGACATGGCTTCCGGGTTCAGGCTGAGTCGTCCCTCCTTCAGAAGTGTTCAAGCTCAAGGTGAAGGTAAGGATTATCCCCGTGTAATCCTGGTCTGATTGATCCGAGACAACGTCCGTGTAGTCTCGACTGGAGGGCGTGAACTCGTATCCCAGTTTCAACGGTGTGGCAGTCCCTGACCAGCCTTCGATTATGGTCTGAGAATAGCTTCCATCAACAGCAGTCAGTGCTTCGCCGCCATTGTTCGAGAAGTCGATAGCCGCGCCATCTATCCCCTCGCCGCTTTCAGTCCTCACCATTCCGGATATTATCCAGCTCCGATGAGCTTGATAATCCTGGCCGGATTGGTCAGAACTCAGGTTAAAGTAATTCCGGGCAGGAGGAACGAAAACGGTCCTGTCCCTGGCCGGAGTGACAGTGCCCGACCAGCCGCAGTCCACTATGGCTTCATAATAACCAGAGGCGTCTGTTACCGGATTCCCGGGAAGCCCGGACATCACCACTCCGCTGACATCTGGCGCGGTCGAACTCGGAAGGATTGTGCCCGATATGACATAAGTCAAAATAGTACCGATATAATTCTGGTCAGAGTGATCGGAAGTGACATCCGTGTAGCTCCGGCTGGGAGGCGTGAAATTATAACAATTCAGCGACGGAGTGGCTATCCCTGACCAGCCTTCTTTTACGGTATGGGAATAACTTCCGTCTGAAGCGGTCGTCGCCTCGCCTCCTCCGGTGTCAAAGGTGATGGTTACTCCTTCCATCCCCTCTCCCCCATCCGTCCTCACAAAACCCGAGATCAGGTGCACGATAAATCCCGTGTAATCCTCATCCGTCCGGTCTGAAACGAGCTCCGTATAACTCCGGCTGGACGGCGAGAATCCGTAGCCGGCTTTGGATGGGGTCGCTGTCCCCGACCAGCCGTAGCCCACGCTGTGAGAATAATTCCCGCCAGCATCTGTTGTTGCCTCGCCTTCTCCCCCGGAAAAGGTGATGGTCACTCCTGCAATTCCCGCATCCCCCTCGGTCTTCATCGTCCCCGAGATCTCTGGCTGGTCTTCACAGATCAGGTAGGAATCCGCATTGCTATCCTGAGGATCTATATCCGTATATCGGGGAGCAACGCTGATATCCTGAGTGGCGACTAATGCTGTGGAGGATGAGGCAGCACTCGTAAAAACGCTGGCACTGGAGTCGACCGGAAGCTCGCATTCCGGATCTATCTCTCCGTCGGAATAAAGCTTCATGACCAAGAAATCCAGGCCCGCTGCCCCGTAGGAACCTGTGACGCCGGCAGCGATATACCCGTCATCGCCGGTTTGCTGGATGGAAAAAGCGCCGTCATCTCCGCCCCCGCCGTAAGCGGTCTGCCACTCGATGCTCCCGGATGATTGGAGCTTAATCACCCAGAAATCCGCGTACCCGGCGCCGAAGGACTCGTTGCAGCCAGCGACGATATAGCCTCCATCACTGGTCTGCTGAACCGAATTCGCCCAGTCATCCTGGCCTTTTCCGTAGGTGCGTTCCCACTCAACAACTCCGTTTGAATCAAGCTTCAGGACCCAGAAGTCATAGTTCCCTGCGCCAAAGGAGTCTGTGTAGCCGGCAACGATATATCCTCCCTCGCCGGTCTGCTGGATGGATTTCGCCCAGTCATCGCCAACCCCTCCGTAGTAACGACGCCACTCGATAATTCCTGCAGAATTCAGTTTGAGGACCAGAAGGTCGGTGTGGCCGATATTGAATTGCCCGGCGGCGATACAGCCGCCATCACCGGTCAGGTAGATAGACTCCAGAGAGGCGTTCACATTGAGACTATAGATTTTCTGCCAGACCGCGCTACCTGATGAATTCAGCTTTATGATCCAGAAGTCCGACTCTCCTGCTCCCCAGGAGTCCGAGCTTGCGGCGATGATGAATCCTTCGTCATCCGCCTCGAGAACAGCAGACGCCCAATCGTCTCTGCTGCCGCCAAAGGTCTGCTGCCACTCGATATCACCGGAGGAAGAAAGCTTCAGGACCCATATATCCTTCCTTCCGGCTCCGGACGAATCCGTGTAACCGGCAACGATGTATCCTTCATCGCTGGTTTGCTGGATAGCTAGAGCCTCCTCATCTCCGCTTCCGCCGTAGCTGCGCTGCCACTCAACAGCTCCAGTGAACGACAGCTTCAGAATCCAGAAATCCATATTCCCGGCCCCAAAGGATTCCGTATAGCCAGCGACTATATACCCGCCGTCAACAGTCTGCTGGATGGAGTTCGCCCAGTCATCCCCGTTCCCTCCGTAGGCTCGAGCCCATTGGGCATGGAGGGGAAGAGACGCGGCAAAGATGAAGATAAAAAACAGGAATAATGCAGGTCTTTTAATTTCCCCTTTACTCATAGCCCTATTATAACAACAAGGGAAAAAACAAGCTATCCTCGAAAGCCTTCCATTTGCGTGACGAGGGAACATCTGAGTTAATGAAATTGCGCTAAGTAAGGCTACAATCGCTCTGCGGCCTGGGATGCCGTCCAATAGAGGATGTCAAACGAACGACTGCGCTAATAAAAGTTAAGAATTGCAACGCCGGTTCCTGGCTGGCAGGAATAAACGAATGTGTTTCAGGGTGTCGCTGTTTTGATAAATAAAAAGCGTGAATACGCTCACTCAGAGGATTTTATCAGGAAGATCCTCACGCCGTGAGGATCTTCAGGAGGTTACCAACCAACCCCCCTCTTGCTTGCCCAGCTTTTGGCAGGCTGTCGGAGAAGAATCAGGATTCTTTTTATGGATCTGGGATCCCGCCTTCTCGTTTCAAGTAGTATCAATAATACTACTCTTTATATATATACCCAATTTTATTTTTGTCAAGTCAAAATCTCCTTGTTTTTTCAATAAATTCTGCTATTATCAAACATTCATATAGGATGTCCATTCACAGGAGGCTCCCATGCTGAAAAGATATCAGGTCCTTCTGCCGGACTGGTTGGAGGAATACCTCAAATTTCTGGTCGATCAGTATGACACAAGCTTCTCCGAGGCTCTCAGAGTAGAACTGTGTATCGCAGTCCTCTGCATGGTGCCCCGACTCTTCCCCGAATATAAGACCGGCACAACTGCCGATGAAATCGCTAAATGTGTGAATCAAAATCAAGAACAAGAAATGGATCAAGATGAGCGACACAGAAATCTGTCAAAGATCTATTTCGAAGCCAGGAAAGCCATAGAATTCAGGTTAAAAAAAGAGACGAAGTAAAAAAAAGATCGAATGGATCTTCTAGGTTTGGACTCTTCATGTTTTCAGACGATTCCTTATCGAGAAAGCAGGGATCAAGAGAATAAGAATCAACACCCCCACAATGGCCTCAGGACCGATACAGACTGCTGAATAACTGAATACGACAAAAGGAAGAAGGTGATAGCGGACCACAGCCCTCAGTATTCTATGTTTGGCAATTGCCTTGGCAACATGCGGTGAATATCTGTAATAAAAGGAAACCAGGTTCCGACCGAATTTGTGGGTCATAAGGTATTTGTCTCTGAAATCTCGGAGAACCTGCACATGAGGGTGTAACGGGGAGCCAAAGGCAGCTGTAGCGATGAAGCAATCCATCTCCCAAAAAGATTTTTGTGCTTCACCTACTTTAGAAAAACTGGCGACAACGTATTTTTCACTATCCATGGTAACGGCTAAAGGATTCTCTGTGCCAGATGCATCCCCACTCCAATCCTTGAATTCAAAATTCTCGTTCGGTATGGCTGTAATAATGACTTCCATGCCAGAATTATATAAGTGAGTCCCCGGTTCAGGATCGGTCGTCCCTCCTTTTCCCGCTGCAATAATCATTTGGAATGTTCGGATAAAATGGGCTGTTATGGATTTGTCTGAATCAAGGATAATTGTGACAGGATTGTCAGTTTCATGACCTGAAGGAACATCTCCTGTCCAGCCGATAAAGCCATAATCTGTATTCGGCACAGCAGTTATGACAGCTGTTGCCCCTTCACCATAGCCGTGACTCCCTGGGCCAGGCTGCGTTGTCCCCCCTTCTCCTGCCATGATGGTCAAGGTGTACTCCTGCACAAAATTGGCAGTGAGAGATTTATCTCTATCGATGACTATGGTGACCGGATTCTCGACTCCTGATGCGTCGCCACTCCACCCAGAAAATGCAAACCCACTGTTGGGCAAAGCGGTCACAGTCACATGAGTTCCACCGTAGTATATATAGGTATCTGGAGTAGGATTTGTCGTTCCGCCGGTTCCGGCGGAAATCGTCAGAGTGTATTCTTGAGATGAGCACATCATCTCAACTATCGCGTCGGTGTTTTGAGGAGTAACAAGTGTAGGTGCAGAAAATCTATTGGTATTTTGAGGTGATACCTGGATCTCAACAGGGAAGATGCTCTCATAGGAAATGGCGCAATCTGTAGATCCTATCAACTCACACGAAGGGCTGATATCTCCGTTTGAATCAAGCTTTAAAACAAAAACATCAAAATCTCCGGCACCGAAGGATTCAGTAAAACCAGCCACAATGAAGCCACCATCGTTTGTTTCCTGAATGATGTGAGCACAATCGTTTACCACTCCCCCGTAGGTTCGCTGCCATCCTACATAAGGTTCGGCTCCGTTGAAATCTCCATCTTTATTGAGTTTCATAATCCAGGCTTCCCTGCTACCATTCCCAAACGAAAAAGTGCAGCCCGAGACGATATAATCTCCCTCGGCCGTCTCCTGAATACTGTGGGCAAAATCACCGTCCCATCCACCGTATGCGTTATGCCACTCAATGTCCCCGACCGAGTCAAGCTTGATGATCCAGGCGTCATACCCACCTACACCGAAGGAGTCCGTATAGCCGGCAACCAAGTAGCCATTGTCGCTGGTGCATTGAATCATCCCGGGATTCTCATACCCACTACCGCCGTATCTGCGCTGCCATGTGATATCGCCGGTTGAAGTGAGTTTTAAAACCCAGATGTCATAGTTATTGCCACTATAAGACCAGGTATAAGTTTGGCCCAAAGCAATGTACCCGCCGTCTGCTGTGGGAAGAACATTACGAATGAAATCACCCCATAAGCTTCCATAAGCGCGCTGCCACTCAATATCGCCATTCGCTCCCAGTTTTAAGATCAACCCGTCGCTATATTGATCCGCAATTGAAGCAAAACTTTCCCCGGCAACGATATATCCACCATCGCTTATCTGATGGATAAAATAGCCATAGTCATAGCTGTTTCCTCCATAAGCACGCTGCCACTCGACATCTCCGTTGGCAGCCAGCTTTAAAATCCAGATATCATTGTAGCCAGCACCATAAGAGCTAGTGCAGCCAATAACAATGTATCCTCCATCATCGGTTTCCTGAATGTTATGAGCATGATCATTGCCCCAACCTCCGTATGTGCGCTGCCACTCAAGATTGCCTTCCGAATCAAGCCTAAAAACCCAAAAGTCACGTTCTTTGGCCTGGAAAGACTCAGTGAAACCTGCAACAACAAATCCTCCATCATTTGTCTGGATGATGGAAAAAGCTCTATCGATTGCAGACCCTCCGTATACTTTTGCCCACTGGGCGTTCAGGAATGTAAAGGAAGCCAGAAAAAAGTAAAAGTTAAAAAATAAAAGAAAACGCTTCATTCCCTTCCCCTCTGTGAAAATGACCCTTCAAGGGGGGATTTTTTACAGCCCCCTTAATCCCTAAGAAATGTTATCTTTCTCCCCACAGAGACTTAGCAACTTTGGGCAAGGACAGGTTGATATTCAGGCCGGCATGAATATGGGCATCTCCGATCCCATGGTAATCACTCCGATACATAACACCGGTGTCAAGGGCTAGCCAATCAAAAAAGAAAAACCTCACCCCAGCTATCCCCATCCATTCCACATTTATCTCATCTTCTGAAACAAAAGGAATCGTCTCATCGAACTCATAGGCAGCGATCTGCTCTGCTTCCATCATCAAAAAGGTCTTCGGATTGAGTTCTATCCGGAATCCAACGAAAGGGCCAAAAAGGTTTTTATTGAAATAATCCTTTTCAGAACCAGCTACAGGTGAAATAGGCGTATCATCCTCTTCCAGGGTTCTGATACGCAGGTCGCTGACGCTGAGCCCGGCGTGCATGCTCACTTTTTCAAAAGTTTTGGATGCCACTAAATAAAGCGTAGAGAGCCTTTTCTGGAACTGGACTGTCCCATAGGGAATAACTCCGTCTCTCTCTTCTGTATCCCAGAGGGAACTCTGCAGAGCCGCGGCAACAGCTGGCCGGTACTTGCCCTCGGAAATGAACCTTAACTTGAAGGCAGCTGTAGGAATAGAGGAAGATCCCTCAGCAAGTTCGTTAATAATCCCCATTGTGCTCAATTCAACCTCGGCCACACCTCCAAGACCAAGCCTTATATGTCCCAGAAAAGGACGTGTCTCTTCTTTTCTCACGCCAAAAGCACTCCCTCCGCCCAGATTGACTTCCAGCGAACGGAGCACATCCGCAACAGGAATGACAAACAGCCGGCGAGGATCGATAGGTCCTTCTTCAATTTCCTCTCCTGCCTCTTCTTGCGCCGCCAGATAGGGTCCTGACATTGTCGCTTTTTTTATGAGCTCTAAGGCCGCTGTCTCCTTTGAAGCATCCCTTCCCGGTGCTTTCCAAGAGTCTTTCAACACAGAGCTGAAGTCAATGCAGAAGCTGCGTGACCAGGTAGTGATGTGATCATTTTTCGGACAGACTCGGGTCTTTTGGGAGGTTTCTTCAGCAGACGATTTCAGTGCCAAAGCCAGAAGCAGAAACGCTACCAACGCAAATACTCCGATTTTTTTGGTGATTTCAAACATTCTTAACCCCTCCTTTTGTGTTGTTAATTCTATTCAAAAAACAGTTGCCGTCCATCAAACACCAGAAAGTTTAATCCATTTTTTCTGATGGAATGGATGGAAAGCATTGGTCTTATATAGCCGATCCCTTTTACTTGATAATTGATTATCCGGATTTCTGGCAAACCGGTTGCTTTCAGGCTGATCATTCATCAATTGAGCGAATGAAAGTCCGCCTCATCAACCTTATCATTCTTTCAAACTCCCCCTCCGATAATAATACTACTTATCATAGTAGTCATTGTCAACATATTTTGCGCATATTGATATCGAGAAAAAACACACTGTATTAACAAAAAAGCCTGGTACTTCCTTGACTTTTAAGAGTGGCTCATTCAAAATTCTGTCGGCAAATAAAAAATTCAGGGAGGGCATCCTATGGTTAAGAAACATTATCTCATCTTCATCATCACTGTCCTGGCCTTGTCATTCTTCTGTTGTCAAAAAAAAGAACGAAACCTGGAAGCCACTCTGGCGAGCATCCAGGCAGACGAGCTCCTCAAAGATGTCATGATCCTCTCGTCCGATGAATTCGAGGGGCGGGCGCCAGCCTCAAAAGGAGAAGAAAAAACGATCAATTTCCTGCAAGAAGAATTTCAGAAGCTCGGCCTCAAACCGGGAAACGGAGAAAGCTTCCTGCAGGAAGTCCCGATGGTGGAAATCACGGCTAATCCAGCAGCAGAGCTTGTCGTTAAAGGCAGAACAAAATCAGACCAGTTCAGTTATGGCGATGAATTCGTCGCCTGGACACTGAGAGTCGTGGACGAATCCTCACTGGCAGACTCGGAAATGATTTTCGTCGGCTACGGAATCGTTGCCCCGGAATACAACTGGAATGACTACCAAGGCCTGGATGTTAGAGGTAAAACAGTGGTGATCCTGGTCAATGACCCCGGGTATGCCACGGAGGACCCAGAGCTTTTCAACGGCCGCTCCATGACCTACTACGGCCGCTGGACCTACAAGTACGAGGAGGCTGCCCGGCAGGGAGCTGCGGGTGCCTTGATCATTCATGAGACAAAACCCGCGGCCTATCCCTGGGAAGTGGTCAAGAACGGCTGGACAGGCCCCCAATTCAACCTTGTCACCGAAGATAACAACCTTTCCCGCTGCGCTGTCGAAGGCTGGCTTCATCTGGACACTGCAAGCCAGATATTTGAGCGCGCCGGGCTGAATTATGATGAACTGAAACAATCCGCACTACAGCGCGATTTCAAAGCTATTCCTCTGGGCTTGAATGTCTCTACGCATTTAAAGAACAGCATCCAATACAAGAAATCCAACAATGTCATAGCGGTTTTACCAGGTACAGAATTGGCTGATGAATATATCATTTACATGGCTCACTGGGATCATTTCGGAATCGATCCCGCTCTGGAAGGAGACCAGATCTTCAACGGGGCTCTGGACAACGCCACCGGTACAGCCGCTCTGCTTGAGCTGGCTGAAGCTTTTTTGAAGATTGAGTCTCCGCCTCTCCGTTCAATCGCTTTTCTGGCTGTTACCGCTGAGGAACAGGGACTTCTCGGGTCTGCGTATTACGCGACTCATCCCATCTATCCTCTGACAAAAACCGTGGCGGCGATCAACATGGATGCCCTCAATATCTGGGGAAAAATGAAGGACATCACGGTAATCGGATACGGCAATTCAGAACTTGATGAATACATAGAACAGGCAGCCGCAGAGCAGGGACGAAGAGTCCGACCTGACCCGAGCCCGGAAAGGGGCTCAATCTTCCGCTCCGATCATTTTCCTTTTGCCAAGCAAGGAGTACCCGTGATCTATACGAGCTCCGGAGTTGACCACATAGAACACGGTGAGGAGTGGGCTCGGGCAAAAATAGACAAGTATATAGCGGAGAACTACCACAAGCCCTCAGACGAGTACGACCCGAGCTGGGATCTGAGCGGAACCATCGATGACCTGTGTTTGCTCTTCAAGGTGGGTTATCGGCTGAGCATGGAATCCACCTTCCCCAATTGGCACGAAGGTTCAGAGTTCAAAGCGAAAAGAGACTCTTATATGAAGTAAACTTGGAGGGGGAAATGACTTCCCCTTCCAACGCTCGCTTCCGCTGCGCATATCATCCGATCGTTGAGATATAAAGCGACGGTTTCCATTCCATCCGGAGCCCATGGTGGTGGGTGGGAGGGTCTTGGCGAGGATGGAGTGGAAACGGCGCTTTATCAGAT
>Ga0209427_10004052_pt1 | contig 17027 bp, 15 predicted proteins | sample DeeMarSWOR136_30_FD_187465 | JGI IMG/M metagenome (GOLD analysis project Ga0209427, IMG submission 187465) | Marine sediment microbial communities from White Oak River estuary, North Carolina - WOR-1-36_30 (SPAdes) (version 2) | ecosystem: Environmental > Aquatic > Marine > Intertidal zone >...
ATTTCAACAGCTAGGGAGCCCACTAGGAAGATTATGGCAAGGGTTAGGATGTCTCTTCCATAGGTAGATTGATTCATTTCTGTTGCCCCTAGCCAAACGCATCAACCACTCCTCGACAAGCGGAATAGTGTATTTAAGAATTATGGAAGAAAGATGACTTAAGAATGCGCTGCTGGAACACTCGGTTAAATGTGCATTGGCGGAAGTAGTTCCTTCAGCTTAGCCCACTTCTCAAGAAACGCAAGCCCTTTGGGGCTAGTGACGTATCTGATGGTACTGTGATGAACGTTGAGCAGCCCGCGTTTTTGGAGGGAGGAAAGATACTCGTCGGCAAGCTTCCAAGACAGATTTGAACGCTGCATCACTCGCGTCTTGCATTGAGGCTTCAAGCACAACGCAAGTATTTCGGCCACAATCTCGAGATCAGTTCTCCTTCTCATTGGGGTGAACCTCAAAGTTTCCAGCCCATGTCCCAAAGCAGCAATATAAGGCTTTCTAGGCGTTAGCTGGCGACTTTAAAACGGAAAATCCACGTAGATGTTTACCCGATTCTAAGAATGCATGTTCCTGCGGAAAGACAAAAGACTGAAACGGGCGAAGAAAAGGGAAATAGATTAAAACATGTTGTTCGATAGACAATGGAAAGTGAATCTCCATGAACAAAGTCGCGATTATCGGAGTGGGGCAGACAAAGTTTGGCAGGAGACCCGACGCGTCGATTCGCGAAATCGCCTTCGAAGGCTTCCAGGAAGCAGTAGAAGACGCTCAGATCATGCCTGAAGACATTCAAGCATCTATAGTGTGCTCGGCTACCCACTATGATAAACAAAGAACCCCAGCCGGGGTAATTGCGGAATACTTAGGCCTCAACCCTCAGCCAACTTTTAATGTGGAAGCCGTTTGTGCTGCAAGCGGAGTCGGATTGCGAATAGGCTGGTCTTTCATAAGTTCAGGCTTGCACGACATTGTAGCAGTTGTCGGCTTTCAGAAAATGACGGAGCTGAGTTCGGCTGAAGTCCAAGAGGTGATGGGAAGGTCGGGAGATGTGATGTGGGAGTCCCCGTTTGGAACCACCATGCCCGGTTACTTCGCATTATACGCAAGATCCCACATGCAAAGATATGGTACAACAGAGGATCAGATGGCCAAGGTAGCCGTTAAGAATCACTTCTACGCCACAAAAAATCCTAAGGCTATGTTCGGGAAGGAGATTTCGATGGAAGACGTTTTGGGGTCAAGAATGATCGCCAGCCCCTTAAAGAGATACGACTGCTGCTCCAACTCGGATGGTGCCGCATGCATAATATTGGCAAGCGAGGAAGTGGCCAGGAAAGTCTCGGATACACCGGTTTGGGTTTCGGGGCTGGGGCTTGCTTCGAGCCCGATGACCTTGACGAGTAGAGACCCGTCACTCACTTCCTTCGACTGCACCGTTGAAGCCGCAAAGGAGGCGTATAGAATGTCCGGTGTCGAACCGAAGGATGTTGATGTGGCTGAGGTTCATGACTGTTTTACCATTACCGAAATCATAAACTACGAAGATCTAGGCTTCTGTGACAGAGGTCAGGGAGGAAAGCTGGCGGAGGAAGGACAGACCTATCTGGGGGGCAAGATACCGGTTAACATAGACGGAGGCTTACTGGCTAAAGGGCACCCTGTCGGAGCAACTGGGGCTTCGCAGATCAGGACTCTAGTCAGGCAACTCAGAGGTCAAGCAGGAGATACTCAAGTAAAAGATGCGAAGGTAGGATTGGCCCACAATCTTGGTGGGATAGGAATGTACTGCGCCGTTACCATCTTGAAAGCCTGAGGTGAGAAGCGATGAGTTTTGGGAAATTTGGGAAAATAAGCTACGTTTCAGAAACCAAGCTGCAAGAGTTCGAGAAACGCCTCGAAGAAGGACACATCGTGGGCAGCAAATGCAAGAAGTGTGGGCAGTTATACTTCCCACCACGAGCAGACTGCAAATGCATGAAAGGAGAAATGGAATGGACAGAGCTAAGCGGCAACTGCCAACTAAGAACCTTCACCACCCTCCATTTCGCCCCAGCCAGCTTCCGATACGAAGTTCCCTACGTCCTCGGAGTAGCGCAGTTCGAAGAGGGCCCCACAGTGCTAGCGCCCCTTAGCAAAGAGATCAAAGAAGATGAGATAAGAATAGGCATGAGCTTGAAACTTGTTCCGACTGAGCTCATCGGCGGCAGGATGATTTACGAATTGAGAAAACCTGAAGGTCAACCTTAAAGCATTGAGCAACAGTTGTTTTCATTTGGCCTCGCACACTGAAACGGTTGAACTTCTCCGCGGAATTGTCGGAAAACCCAACGTCTTAACAGATGTTGAAGACCTCTACGTATATTCCTTTGAACAAATCCATCGTGAACGCCACCCACAAGAAATCCTGGCAGTAGTGAGAACAGATAAAGCAGAGGAGATCAAAAAAGTCGCCAAGGTGACCAAAGAACGCGGCTATTCTCTTGTACCACGAGGAAGAATCCACGGATTCAATAACTCTTCAAATCCAATAATAATGCTAGACGACCACGAGCAACTCGACCTCAAACCTTACGAAAAACCGGAGGAACCCCATTCAGATGACGTAAAGGAGTTCCACGAAGCTGAAAGTGGGACGCTGAAGAAACTTGCCTTGGCCCGAAGGCTGCTGTTTCTAGACAGACCGGCAAGCAAATGTGAAGACTGCAGGATCTGCAGCAGCTACTGCACCGTAGCATCATCCTTCAATGGTGTTGAAACATGGTCTGCAAAAGGCAGAATGTTGCTGATGAGAGCGATAGCAAGAAGGGAGTTGCCGATTTCTCCCAAAATCCTCGACGTTCTGTACACCTGCAGCAACTGCGGACTTTGCTTCGCAGAATGTCTACAGCGATCAGAACTCCAAGAAGCTATTCGAGCCGCCCGACGACAAGTCGTCGTTGAAGGGCATACCCCGGATATGCTCAAAGCCACTGCCAGAAACATTCTTGAAGTTGGAGACCCTGGCAGAACGTCTCCCAAGCAACGTTTTTCTTGGCTGGAAAAGGTTCCCACGCCTCATCTAAAGGAGAAGGCTGATATTCTCTATTGGGTTGGCTGCACCTCAGGCGTACGGACACCTAAGACAGCGAAAGCTGTTTCAAACATTCTTGGCGCTTCCGGGAGCGACTTCGCACTACTCGGCAGAGAGGAAGGCTGTTGCGGCTACGTTCTAATCGCATCCGGACTCTGGGATGACGCAAGAAAGAACGCTAAGAACGTGGCGGAGAAAGTTGCTAGGGTCAAAGCGGAAACGATGGTAACGTCATGTGCAGGCTGTTATTACACCTTCTCGAAGCTCTATCCTGAAATACTTGACGTTGAAGTACCCTGCGAAGTGCTCCACACATCACAGCTAATAGAAGACTTGATGAACGAAGGCATACTTGACGTTGCAGGTGTCGACAAAAGGGTCACATTTCATGATCCATGTTCCTTAGGCCGCCACGCAGGCGTATACGATGCCCCGCGGAATGTTCTAAAGCGAATCCCGAAGTTGCAGCTCGTTGAAATGTCTTTGAGCAAGGACCGGGCACGTTGTTGTGGAGGCGGCGGAGGGCTTTGGTCATATAACAACAGGGTTAGCATGAACTCAGCCTGGAACCGGTTGACCAAAGACGTCGCTCCTTTAAACGTGAGTGCTCTAGCGACTGCATGTCCCACCTGTCAAATGAACCTGCGGTACGCTTCCATAAGAAACTCGTTTCCCATCCACGTCTGCGACCTAGCTGAAATCGCCGAAATGGCTATGGTCAACGCCGCCAACTCCTAGCGACACGCCATGACAGATGTATAGGGCACTCGCCAAGAAACGATCAATAACATTCTTCAGTCCAAGATGGGAACTGATGAGAAGCAGGCGAGCATCTGAGCTAATCTGGCAATGATGGTCTCTTTATTTCTCAGAGGGCTTTGTTCCTTTGACGCTAACACTTATAGCGGAATCTAGTATTCTCTTCACTTCCATCTTCGCGTCATCATCTAGTTCCCGCACTGCTTTGAGTTCTTGAGTTTCTTGATTTCGGTTCTTTAGAATGACCCTTGAGTTCGGATCGTTGCAGGCTTCTTCATAAGAGTATCTCGTTTCTTTGACCACCTCTACTTCTTGGAATCCCGCTTTTTCTATTGCTTCGACGTATTCTTCCTTCTTTATTGCCCCTTTGACGCAGCTTGCCGCGTGTGCCCTCTTCCTAGTGGCTTCTGGAAGTTCTTTCAACAAGACGATGTCTGAAACCATTAGTCTTCCTCCTGGTTTTAGGATTCTGAATGCTTCTTCGAAGACTCTTTGCTTGTTTGGTGCAAGGTTGACCACGCAGTTTGAGATTACTAAATCAGCGGTGTTGTCTGCAACTGGTAAGTTCTCAATCTCGCCGAGTCTGAACTCAACATTTCCGTATCCGCCCTTCTTCGCGTTTTCTCTTGCTCTGTCAATCATCTCAGGGGTCATGTCGACACCGATGACCTTTCCCTCTTTTCCAGCCTTTCCGGAGGCTAGGAAACAGTCGAGACCCGCTCCTGCCCCTAGATCAACTACCGTCTCGCCTTCTTTGAGGGACGCAAGGGCGATAGGGTTTCCACATCCGAGACTGAGATTAGCCCCTTCAGGGACGGCTTTCAGCTCTTCTTCGTTGTATCCCATTCTTTTGCTCATTTCGTCATATGTAGAGGTACTACTGCAGCATGAAGTTGCGGGGCTGCGGCAAAGCCCTTCTCTGGCTATTTTGGCATATCCTTCTCGCACGTCTTTTCTGACCTTATCTTCTTCCACGCCTATTCCTCCTTCTTTTTCACTAATTACTTGGCGAGTGATCTCTTAGCCTGCTCCTTCAGTTCTCTGATCTTCTCCACAGTTGGCAGAACCTTTTTGAACAGGTCTTCGCGGGCTTGTATTCCTTCTTTGATGAAGAAGGCTGCGGCTTCGGATCTGCTTTTGAATGCTTCAACCTCTACGAGGGCATCTATCTGCTTCAGGTCTTCATCGTTCAGTCTTGTCATCACTACGTTACTCCTGCCGTCAAGGTTCTCGCCTAGCTTCATGAGAACTCTTTCTTTAATTTCCTCTGCATCACCACCTTCTGGGCAGCAGGCCATCATAACAACCTTATCGTCTTCCTTGGGCTTCGTCTCCTTTTTCCGTTTGTCTTCACTCATTGGTTTAGCCTCTTTCAGTAACGAGTGTATCTTGTAATTTGTAATGTAAAATATAAATGTTACCTTACAAGGGAGGATCTCAGCTTTTTCCTGAGCGAGCTACAGGTAAATTCCCGTCGGCTTCAGATGTTAGTTAGAGCTTTCTTCATGTAGTCAGAGAATTTCTCTGCTGCTGCTCTTCTCCTTCTCATATTCAGCTTCGTTGCTTCGAGATACTGCAACGCCTGAGGTTCGCAGAACTCCACACAGACAGGTTCGCCGTTGCACAGGTCGCATTTGGTAATTTTCTTCGTCTGTTCGTCGAATGCAATGCCGCCGAAGGGGCAGAACTGTACGCATAGCCTGCATCCAACACATGTCTTCTGATCCACCGTAACCGCTCCGGTCCTGGAATCTCTTTTTATGGCGTGCATAGGGCAGACGGTCTCGCAGATTGGGACTTCGCATTGCTGGCAGACTATTGGTATGTATATTCCTTCATTTTCCCATTTTGTGACGTGGATCCTTGCCTTCTCAGGGGCGCACAGTTTTTCGTGGTGCATTGCACATGCTGTTTCGCAGAGTCTGCACCCTGTGCATTTCTCTGGGTCGATGGCTAACATTTTCTGCATACCTGTCATCTCACAATAGGTTTGTTGGTTCTTTGTCGAGGCCTAGCTTCTGCAGTGTCTCTTCATTTGGAACACCGTTCTTGTCCCAGCCGTGGAGCTGGTAGTACTCGTCCAGCATTTCATTGAATTTCTCCTTGTCAATCTTCTTGTTCCGGGCAACCGGAAGTCCGATGGGTGTCGGTTCCTTGAAGTAACGTTCGGGCAGATTATCGTCTTTTCTGGAGAAGCCTTCTCGCAGGTTAAACATTCTCTCGATGGTGTAGATTCTCTCTCCGATCTCCATCAGCTTTGCCTTTGCGATTTCCATTCCTGTTGCCAACCTGATGAGCTTCGAGAATTCTTCCCATTTCGGGGCGTGGACTGCGCAAAAGACTGTTTGAAACTTGCATGTTCCCAAAGAGTCTGTTACAGCGTAGAGGAGCTCTTGCCACCAAACCATCCTGCTCTTCCCATCGTAGGAGTTGTAGTCTGAAGCAACTGGACCGCCATACACTTCCTTCAGAAGATCCTCAGGGAGCCCATACATGTCTATTGCAGGGCGACTTCGTAAGTGGTCGGCTCCCCTCGTTGAGGTCGCTATGCCTAGAGCGAAGCTTGGCGTGGGGCGTTCGTCTGAGTGAAGGTTGCTCATGCCCTTCACCTGGATTGCATAGTACTCCGAATCTTTACCGATTTTGCTGATGGCTTCTCTGAATCCGTCTGCCAACGTGTTTCCAAACCCTTCTCTGTGGGCGATCTTGCGTATCAGTTCGTACAAAGCCCCTTCATTGCCCCATTCAAGCTCCAGTCCGTCCGTCATCTTGCGATTCAGTATCCCCTTCTCGTAGAGCTCCATGGCCCAAGCGATGAGTCCTCCAGTTTCGAGCGTGTCAACGCCATATTTGTTCACTAGGTGGTTTGCGATGAGGATTGTGTCCATTTTTCTGCAGTCAACCATCGTTCCAAAAGCTCCTAGTGAAGTGTATTCGGGTCCTTCGCCGAAAAGCGGTGCCCAGGGGCCTTCTCTCAGCACATACCGGTGTCGGCAGTGCACAGCGCATCCGTAGCATCCGGAGGTGCCAATAGAGTATCTGTCTATATTCTCGGGTTCCAAATCTTGGCCTTCTTTAAGCTGGTTGAGCTGGAAGTTTCTTGTTCGAATAAGACCGGTAGTGTTTGTGTTGCTGTAGATTATCATCGTGCCCCAACGAGACTGGGCCTTTGCCCAGCGGGTGCTGGTGATCATGTCATTCATCTGCTTGCAGTACTCCAGAAGCTCGTCAGGATGGTTGAGCTCGAGTTGCCCGGTTCCTCTGACTGCGATTGCCTTCAAGTTCTTGGAGCCCATCACGCATCCCATGCCTGTTCTGCCGGCAGAGTTCTTCATTCCAGTTCGGACGTTCGCGAACCTGACCAGGTTTTCGCCTGCGACTCCGATGACTAGTGACTTCGTGTTCTCGTCGTCTTCCTCCTGCCTTATGATTTTCTGTGTTTCAAAAGTGTCCTCTCCCCAAAGGTGGGAGGCGCCTTTTATCTTGACCTCACTGTCCTTCACCGTGAGATAGACAGGTTTCTCGGCTTTTCCTGTGATTGCCAAGTGGTCAAAACCTGCCAGTCTTAGTTCGGGTGCGAAGAAGCCGCCTAAATTGGAGTCGCCGACTGCCCCTGTTAGGGGAGACTTGGCTGCAATGTCGCATCGCCCTGAACCTAAGCAAGGGATCCCTCCCAGTAGTCCTGCCCCAACTAGTAGAACGTTCTCGGGACTCAATGGGTCGATTCTTGGCTGCAAGTGGTTGTAGAGCAGGTACATGTCAATTCCTCTTCCGCCTAGGTACAGTTTCCTCAGTGTTTTGGGAACGGGTTCTTGAGAGGTTTTTCCCGTTGACAGGTTTACGTATGCGATTTTTCTGTTCAAAACCATTCTTTCATCGCCTATTTGGCGTGGGTTAAGCTATTCCTCTGACCTTAGCCTGGTTCGGCGTTGGCCATGATATTCTATATTTCGTCTTGCAGTGAGGGCATTCTGCTTTCTCGGCTTTCAATTGCACCGAGAACCTCTTCAGGCAGTTCAGACATCTAACTTCACTCTGGGGTGGCATTTATACTACACTTCCCAACATAACAGCTATTCGGCGACGTATTTGAGCAGCCGAAACGTGGTTAAACATTGGCTGGACAACATAGCGTATAGTCACAGCCAAAGCCTCGAAACTGAAAGGGGATACCGCTACGCTTTAAACCTTTTCTGCATGCATGCGACATAACGAAGGAAGAAATCCTCAGTATTCTACGGTTCAGCAGCCCCAGGGACCGCGCATTCTTCTGCGTCATGGCTCAAAGCGGCTTACGTCCAGCCACACTGTGCAAGCTCCGACTCAAACATTTGGAACCGGACTTCAGCCAGAAAGCTGTACCATGCCGCATAGAGATCCCTGAGAAAATCGCTAAAGGCGAGTACCATATGCATGCATGCAGACTAGTGTAGGCAAAACTGTGCAGAATCAAGGACGGAAAACTTGGTCTTTAGGATAAGGACGCATGCATGTCTTATTTCTTGTCAAGCCGCGATTTCTGTCTTCGTACATACATACATGAGGCTATTTGGCTTTCTTTTGAGCTCCAAAGATGATGTAAGAGGATATGAGTACTCTGCCTACTGATATCAGGAACCATATGATTGCATCAATCGCTAATTCTTGCCCTTTCATGCATGCATGCTAGGGTTTGCGGCGCTTTGCTTAATGACGTCGCTGTTTATGGGAGTATCTAGGTAACTATGGGCTTTCGTCATGTTGGGAAAATGCGGCATACGAAAAGCGGTAATGGCCTACTCTTGGAGATCGTGTTAGGGGACGGCTTCAAGCATTATCTAACGGTTCCGAAAAGCCAAGTGAAAGCGCTTCTTGAAGATAAGATTTACGAAGTGAATGTTTCTTTGATTGTTGGCGGCGAGAAGAAGCCTTATCCCCGTGATCAAGTTTTCCGTCCATAAGTGAAAAAAAGGGGAGTTAGGCATGTATGCAACCTACGGATTTTTCACGATTGGAATGTCGACATAGAAATCATCAGCGTCTTTGCTGCAGCATACGAACAAGACAATGTCTGCTGAGGGTATGGATTGTGTGTATGATCTAACTACCACGTTAATCCCTATTCGCTCGTACGCTCCTATAGTCAAGTTGAATGGTGATTGAGGTTTGACTGTTGTTTGGATGTGGTGGTCTGGGTTGTTGCCGTTGAAGAAAGAGGAAAATTGTCCGACTTCGCCTAAGTTTGTCCATTCACCAGTCAATGAGAGTTTCCACAGTTCGACGACGGCGTTCACCATGAAGTAGTCTTGAAAAGGAGTGTGGGTGGTGTTGAAGGTTATAGAAACCGTTGGCATACCCAAGATCTGATAGGCTCTTGTTGGAAGTTCATCATAGACATAGGTCTCATTGTAGATTATTTTTGGTGTAGGATCCAAAGTTGGAGTAGCGTAATCACTTGCATAGTCTCTCAACGGCCAAGGAGTCGCCTCGTCAATCAACTCGCACCGCAAACCCAGTGGGAATCCTGCGGAGTAAAATGCCCCCCGCAATATCAAATTCTCGGGAAACAGAGGGCGTTCAACAGGCCAGTTAGCCACGTCGACATTCATTGGGTCGGGCCAGTTTGTCACGTTCACGTTCTTCGTTGGATCCCCAGTTGTGCCATATCTGTCAGCCATCTCCACAACGTCGTAAATGTCAATGTCCCCATCATCATCCATGTCACACCACGGATTGTAGGGTGCACTTGTAGTCACTCCGACCAAGAATAAAGGAGCCAAAATGATGAGGAGCAGAGCTAGAAACCTTTTTTTCATGATTATTTCACCTCCTTTCTCTCCCTAGATGCCCAACGGTTTCTCAGAAGATGGATATAAAATCATCTGGCACGCATGCATGCATGTCACAGTTTAGATGTTATGAACTTTGGCTCACTATTGCATGCATTAATCACGCTTTTTAGCTTGCTCTGCCTATGTTTCATCCACGAGGAGAAGCTGGACAGGAGGTGATGTGAGAATTGAAAAGGGTAATTATAATGCTCGCTCTCATATTTCTAGCTTCCATCAGTTTCGTGCAGATAACTGCCAGTACTCCGTATGATCCTTGGTGCGACTTAGACGCGGATGGTGACATAGACATCTACGACGTTGTAGACATGGCTGGTAGATACGGAGAAACTGGAGACCCAACGAAAACAGTCCAGATTGGGAGTCACAGCACACATGAATGGACTTTGGTGGAGGCCCTCACCTTCAACGGGTGGGCAGCCGTTGATAATTCCACTGAGGGATACAGTCGAGTCACAATTACTGTCAGCATCGATTATAATTGGCATGTGTACGCGTACGTAAGCTTTAGCTGCAATGGTTCTGCAGGGGAGATACGGAGTCCTGCTGACACGTTGGCTCTCTGGGATGTCTACACGGTCAGCAAGACCTATGAAGTAACTGGCTCAACGATCCACATAAGCATCTGGAACTCGGATGCCCCAAGCATTGATGTAAAAGTCGGTCTCTACATGACAACGTGAACCAGAGTCTCTGCCCCTCTCCCTCCCTTCCTTCTTTAAAAGAGCCATTATCATACATGCACTCCTAAATTTCTCGACGGACAAGAAGCCCTATGCATGCATATGCGAAGGGTAACCCTACAAAGCAAATGACGACTACCATTGCAACCAATATATTTCTAGCAAGCTTGCTACCTTGTGGGCTTGGGGCTTCAAGAGAGTTCTGTGAGGGGTGTGGTTCTGCAATCAACGCCATGTTTCACCACCAGAAAATGCATGTGACAACGCATAAAATCTTCCCTGCATGCATGCATTCCGAGTTAAGCCTCTCTCATTTCTTAGCGTGAAAAAAACCTAGGAGATACAAAGGCCCAGCAACCACGCATGCATGCATTGCGCATGTATGTTGCACAGAATTTATGTTACTCTTTGACGCAACTAAATCTATGAATCTGGCATTTAATTACTATCCACGCGGTAGATATTCATCTCTCTCCTTTGATCCAGTCCTTGATCCCTAGCTCCTTGACCGTTATCGTGATGGGGTTGGGTTCGTGGGACTTGTATTCACCTGTTTCATCTATGTAGAGGATTCTAGGTTTCATCTTGAACGTGCCTTTAGACTGTGGTTTGATAACCATTTTTACGTCTTCGGTTTTCAGAGGGTTTAGCCTTTTTCCCTTCATGTCAATGTAGCTGTCGTCAACCGTGTAAATCTCTGGCGCTTGCTTTATTTCAAAGCCTTCAGGTATTATCTCGTCGACCTTGATTAGCAGGGCGGGTGCCTTTCCAGCGTTTACTAGTTCCACTCTAAACTCTATGTCCTCGCCAACCCTCGCCTCTTTCACACGAAGAATCAGGTTTGCCTGAATGTCTGCATGCTCGAATCTCTCAAGGCCTACAGCCTGTTCATGAGTTGGGGTTGGTGTGGAGAAGGAAGCTGTTGTGGAAGTGATTGTTGGAGCGTGTAGCACCTCGGTTAGCGAAAGGGCAAGTTGTCGTTCTTCCTTGACACTCTCCAAGAGTGTCTTAACCTCGCCACTTTTTTCAGGGTGCCTTGCTTTCATGTAGGAGCCTGCTGAAGATTGAAGGAGTCTTTCAGCCATTTGATAATACTGCACCTTCTTTTTCGGATCCGTTTCAGTTTCGGCCTCATGCATGTACATGTAGGCGTCGAAGAGCCTGTGCGTACCTCGAGCATATTCCGAGGCGCTTTTGAAACCTGCTTTTAGGTAGTAGCTTGCAGCGGTCTCCATGTGCTTCTTGGCCGCTGAATAGATTGTTGCATCTCGAGTGTCTTCAAACCTTGTGCCAGCTTCTAATGCTTTGCAGAAGCGGCTATGACCTAGCATCAGCATTCTCGACTTCTCGTTTGGACTGAGATCCTTGGCTTCCTCGAAATGTCTGGATGCCTCGATATATAGTGTGGGCGAAGTTTCAGCTTCAGCTTGTGTCATTTTTTGCCATGCTTTGGAAAGACTGATTAGGAATGTGAATTCTTTCTGGTCTCGCTTAGACTCTAATGCTTGCCTTATCTTCGTGAAGGTTTTAGTGGCTAAACCGAATTTTTCTGAGCTGGAGTAGTGGTCTCCTTTCTTGTCGAGGGTTTTTGCCTCTTCAAGGGCGATTCTGGCCAAGCAATAATCGTGTCTTAGATCTGTCGCTTTGAGAATATTGGCTGCCATCTGCTTTTCATCTAGGCTTTCAATCTTATTGAGTTCCGTTTGGACCGATCTTTTGGTCTCAGTGAACTGTTGAGCCGCTTGTTCGAAGGTTTGGAGTGCTTCTTCGCTCTGCTCCTTCCTACTCAGGTCTTCCGCGTGTTCAACTCGGGCCCAAGCGGAATAATTTGGGGCGAGATAACTCCATTGTCTTAGCGATTTGTGTATGTCGGCTGCTTTCTCGAAGTGTTCCATTGCTATGCTGTATTCCTGCCTTCTATGGTGGTGTCTTGCTTTCTCGATTTCACTCCACCCTTTCATGTAAGATGCGTGATCTTGATAGAATTCTCTTAGCTGGGGGATCTTTTCAGCCGCTTTCGTGTAGCTTTCTGAAGCCCGTTCGAAATTTTTGGCAGCTTTTAGGTGTTCTCCCAGAATGCCATGTATCTTGGCGATTTTCCAGTACGACTCTGCCCTGAGACTAACCAGGTCTAACTTGCTAGCTGATTCGATCGCCTTATCATAGATTTCTAATGCCTTTTCTAGATGTTCCCGATTTTCCGTCAACTGATACAAACGATTCAGCAGTGTCCCGTAAGAATCTTGAAACTTTTGAAGGGCTGCAAAAAAGTGAATTTGACCCCATCTCTCGTAGTATGCGGCCGCTCGCGTACATAGCTCGATACATTCTTTCTCACTTGATATTGCTTCTTCAATTAGCCTTCTCTTGCTACCAGGATCTTGTTCAAGGTCGGCAAGTTCTGCCATAATTGCTGCGCGATAATTCCGTACCACTCCCGCATTCCAGTAGAAGAATGGTGCTAGTTCATCTTGGATTTTAATGCTTTTCTCGCGGTGGTTCAAGGCTTTTTCCAAAAGGTCCCTTTTCTCTGAAAGGTTCGATTCCATACATGCTCGAGCTTCAAGAACTTTGCTGACTACGTGAAGCACACTTGAGACGATAATTGGCATCTTAGAACTATTAGCTAACTCCAAGGCTTCTACTGCTTCGCTTTCAGCTCTTTCCAAAAACCTCTGTCTTTCTTGGAGGTCAGTCTCCCACGTGGCTAGCTCCAGGTAATGCTCTGCGTAGCCTGCAGGAGCAGCGATTACTCCAGGCCTGGGACTCATGAACGACAATATAGAATAACGATGTTGAGCAGCATCATACAATTGCATAGCCTCATTGGCTACTCTACGCCTTTTTTCAGGATCCTCAGTGGCGACGGCTTCCCAGTAAGTAATATACGCAAGAAAATCCTGACTTACTGCAATTAAGAAGTTATCTCGTGCTTGTTTGCCATATTCCAGCGTCTTCTCATAGTGCCTTTTCTCTTCCTGGCCCTCTAAATTCGCTCCCAACCGAAAATGAGCCAAGCCTAACAGAAAGGCATCGCCAGCCTTTTCAAGAATGTCTACAGCTTCGCTCAAGTATCTGACCGTCTTTAAGCGGTTCTCCTCTTGCTCCTCAGGCTCTTCCAGAAAACAAAATCTAAAAAAAGTGAAGCAAAATGTCAAAGGGAGATACGCTCTGGCACGCTCGTATGGGTCATCAGAATCACGGAGCACTGCAACTGCCTTTTCTCCCCTTTCCAATCCCTCTTTCAAAATGCCTTCTAGAACTTGCCTGTCCCATTCAAGAAGAATCCTGAACCAAAAAACGAATGGAAGCTCATTGAATGTCTTGACGTATTCCAGCGTATCTCCAGATTCCAAAAAACCTGCCAACGCCTTGCCTTCCAACTCCAGACATTTATCGAGAAGTCTCTTCTTTTCAAGAGGGTCAGACGTAAGCCAGTAACCAAGATATTTGGCAACCGCTCTACATCGGAACATCCTCGTAGCTTTCTGTTCATCAACCAGCTTTTCGTAAGATCCGTAACTTTTCTCGTACGCTTCAATCGCTCTTTGCATTCTTTGTTTAAACTCTTCTGGGCTTTCTGCTTGAAATGCAGCTCTGTGGAGACAGTGACCAATCCGCTCTTGAATCTCTCCCTTCCTCGAAAAATTTTGCTTTCCAACTGCTGCTAGAGTTTGCTCGTACAGCTCTGTGGCCTTCAACCACTCGTACTTCTTCTCAAGAGCTTTAGCTCTGCCCAGAGCCTCTTTCGCTTTCTCTCCCAAAGGCGTGCACACAACTGGCAAGTCTTAGATTGTCCATGAAGAAAAAGCTTGTGAATGCATTGCATGCATGGTCTTCACTGCTGTTTTTTCTTGTAGACTGCTCCATATGCTAGCATACAGAGACCGACAACTACGAGTGCAAGCCCTGCAATTAACAAAGCGTTCGAGAAGCCTGTAGCCCCGCCTGCCTGCCCTACTATTCTCATCTGTGATATAGGGGCTAAAATTGCGCCTGCAACTACAATCCAAAAACCCAGAAGTAATTGCTTCTTCTCCATCTCTTTTCCAGTCTCCCTACGCCTTAATCTTCTGTCTTGAGTTTTATGCTTTATGCATGCAGAACCTGGCGACTACTCAATGCACGTTTGCACGACGCCTTCTCCGATTTGGTGAAGCTGAGTATACTCCTAGAGCGATTATCATTGCGGCCGAAGCCACAAGAGTGCCCCAGGGAACTTCTGGAATCATGCATGCATCAGCTGCTAATCGCATAAACCAGCATGGCAAAGTACATAGGTACGTCACTATAGAGGTACGTCGCAGGTGTATGTTAAACTTCACGCTGAGGGCAGTTCAGACAGCTGACCTCGCTCATTTTTTCTCTCAACCTCCGCCGACTGGTGCCGTGATTATTACTAGGTCATTGTCTTTTAGTTTTGCATTTGTGTCTCTTACGTTTCGTCCGTTTAGCATTACGAGGGTGTTGACGTCGACTTGGCCTGTCTTTTTGTCGATGGTTTCTCTGAAGTCTTTTCCGTACTCTTTTGCAAGTGTGTTGAGGACTTCTCCGATCGTCGTTCCTGCTTTGATTTCTTGCGAGATTTCCTCTCTTCCCACGATCTCTTTGAACATAGCGAGGAACCGGATTTTGATGTAAGTTTTCATAAGTTTCAACAGTCGGCTGGTCTTAGGAGTAGTAGGGATGTGGAGCCGGATTTAATTGTTGCGGAAACTAATATTACTGAGAGCACATTTATATAATTTATAGAACTCTATTCGCTCAACAGAATGGTGGACCACTTGGAAGTTAGAAAGCTGCAGAAAATCAAGGGAGGAAGCTTCACTCTCTCAATTCCGAAGAGGTGGGTGGACAAGATGGATTTGAAGAGCGGAGAACAAATGGCTGTCTCAGAGGAGAACGGATCATTAAGCATCTATCCCATAGCTTCAATCTCAGAGAGACCCTTGGAGGTCACACTTGCACTGGAGGAATTTCCTGACCTCAAAGCGTTAGAATACAACATTGCCACCTACTACATTCAAGGAGCAACAAGAATCAACGTCGTTTCCAAGCAGATAATCCCTGCTGAACAGAAAAGAAAGCTGAAGCTCCTGCGCCTCACGATGCCAGGCGTAGAAGCCTCCGAGGAAGGAGCAAACAGGATAAGCTTTCAAGTCTTGATAGACCCTGCCGCCTTCCAACTGGAATCTCTCCTACGAAAAACCTCAGACTTCTCCTTACACCTACAAGAAGACGCTGTAAAGTCAGTGGTGAATTGGGACATTCCTCTGGCAAAAGAGGTTATCGAGCGTAGCGGCGAAGCCCAGAGACACTATCGGCTCACTATACGGCAAGTGGCTCTGGCCAGCACGAACAAAACGATTGCCAAAGAAATCGAAGTCGCAGACTGTCAAGAATGCGTTACCTTCGCCTTGATGGCAAGAGACCTCAGCAGACTGGTTTACCATTGCTCTCAGATAGCGAGACACATTCTCTCCCAGGAACAGAAGAGGAGAATAAGCCACGTAATCGTGAATCTAGTGACGGAGCTGTCCAACTTGGTTTACGAGATGCAGAGAGACGCCGTCCAGTCATTCCTGGACAGAGATCCAAGACTTGCGGTTCAAGTTCTTCGCAGAATGAGCCAAGTACGAGAGAAAGAGAAGGAGCTCTTGAAAGAGGTAATGGCAAAAGTCGAAGACGTGGACACCGCCGTCGCATTGGGCCTAATAGGGCGTGATCTGCGAAGAATAGGGGGATACTCAGTAGCAATTGCCGATGACGGTATGAACAGGGTCTTGACTCCTAAGCACCGTCTGGCGCCCCGAAAAGAGGTCAAATAGATGCATGAGAGAAAGCACTTGAAGAGAGAAGACAAGACGTAGCAAGCAAAGACTGCGCTCGAAATCAGAGGTTTGTCAGAGAAGTTGAAAACGCATGCATTTTCTTATGATGCTATCAGAGCTTTTTATAGGCTGGCTTGTTTTGAAGTGCTATGGAAGGTGAGTTAATTTGAAAGAGTGGAAATGCGTCCAAGTAGGTCACCACAAAGACATCGGCAAGGCAATTGAGGAATGGCAAAGTAGAGGTTGGCATCTCCATACTTATCAAGCGGCTGGATTTGGAACCGATGTCAAGCATTACTTGCTGTTTGAGAAGGGCGAGTAAGTCAGACAAACCAAATCTCAGTTTTCCCTTTTTGTTTCAGCAATCCCTTGCTTTTGGGGGTAGCCTTTGTTCGTTTCTTGTTTGTTTGTCATCATCATCCCCACATGTTGGGGGTTCGCTGTGTTTATCCATTGAAATACAATTAGGTTTTGTCAGGTTATCAGACGATAACACATTTTGAATTAATACCCGATTTTCTAGCATAATGTGACACGAGCGTAAATACCTAATTTTTATATACATTCACCCAGAGCTATTAGCCACAACACGGAAATTGAATAGTAAACTTGAGGATCAAAGGAGAATCTTGACATGGTTAATGTTCCGGATAAAATCTTAACATGGCAGATGGCAAAACCCTGGTCTAGGAACAAGGAAACGGGGGAGGTTATTGAGGGCAGACTGGAGCTTACGGAGATTCCGGTTCCGCAGCTTCAGGCAGGAGAAGCCCTGGTTGAAGTGGCTGGCTGCGGTGTTTGCCACACGGATCTCGGCTACTTCTATGATGGCGTTCCGACAGTAACCAAGCCGCCACTG
>Ga0209427_10004053_pt1 | contig 17024 bp, 14 predicted proteins | sample DeeMarSWOR136_30_FD_187465 | JGI IMG/M metagenome (GOLD analysis project Ga0209427, IMG submission 187465) | Marine sediment microbial communities from White Oak River estuary, North Carolina - WOR-1-36_30 (SPAdes) (version 2) | ecosystem: Environmental > Aquatic > Marine > Intertidal zone >...
TCATCATTAAAAATCCCGGCATATTTTACAAGATTTTCTCCCCCAATTCCGATAGTAGCAACTCTAATTTTTTCATTATTTAACTCATTTTTAATTAAAACCTGGGTTTCGTATGTATCTTTACCCCATAGTCTACTAGCATCTTTAAACTCAATTTTTTGTTCATGTATATATAGATAAACAGGTTCCATTGATTTTCCAATAATGACTAATGCATCAAATCCACTATTCCTAAGTGAAATACAAAAAAAACCTCCCGATGTCCCTTCTCCCCAAATTCCTGTTAGTGGTGATATTCCAGTTACAGAATATCTACCTGAAGAAGGTCTTATTGTTCCTGTAATAGGTCCAGTAGAAAAGATTAAAGGATTCTTTTCTGATAAAGGATCTTCTTTTAACAATTCATAATCCTCATCTGATAATAAATCATACGTTAATTTAGCGCTTAGCCCAGTACCACCAAGATATTCTTTTGCCTTCTGAGCTTCTAAATTTTTCACGTCAATGATTTGATTATTTAAATTAACATATGCAATTTTTCCATTAAAACCGTAATCAATTTTTTCCATATTTTTATCCTCAAATTGTAGTTTAAAAATCGATGGAGCTACCATCCCAAGCACATTCAAATATTTTTCTATATAATTCTTCATTAATTGGACGATATGCAGTTAACGTTACAGCATCATTCATAGCATAATTTACTAATTTATCTAACTTTTCGAAATATTCTTGTTTACTTATTTTTGGTTCTTTGATTTCCTTAATACAAGTAGGACCATCAACTGAGCGGATGAAATCTTTGAGTGATTGAATAAATTCTTCTAATAAATTATTTCTACTTTTATTTTCTGTTTTTACACCGAAAATAGGGGATAAGTGTATCCATCTATCAGTAATTTTCGCTTTAAAAGCAATCCCGTATGGTAAGAATAAACTAACAGCAATCCCATGATGTACACTGAATATTTTTCCAAAACTATGGCCTAATGCATGATTTATTCCAGGAGCCATATTACCATATGAACCAAATGCCGCTAATGTAGAAGCCACTTGCATATGACTTCGAGCTTCAATATCTTTTCCACCATATTTATAAGATCGAGGAAGATATTTTATTATCTCTTCAATAGTGGTTTTATTAGTCGCATCAAAATAAGGATTGCCCCAATTCGTAGTAAAAGAGCCCATCGCGTGCGCTAAAGCATCTAAACCAGTTGCCATTGTTAAAAATGGTGGTAGATCTTTTACAAATTCTGAGTCTAATATAGTAATATCTGCTAATAATTCCTCGTGTACAACTTCTATTTTTTTCGGAGGATCTCTGGATGAATCAGTTATTAAAGCTGCTGTAGCAATTTCAGACCCAGTTCCAGCAGTAGTGGGTATTGCAATCAAATATTTAATCTTTTTGCGTAATCCTAGAGCTGCACCGATACTTGGCAAAATCATGAAAAGATTTTGCTCAGGTTTTTCATACTTTACCAACACCATCTTAGCCGTATCCATTACACTCCCTCCTCCAATAGCAATTATTACTTTCGGGTTATATTCTTCACAAACTTTTGCTCCTTCATCTATAGTTGAGACTGGAACTTCTGGCAAAACACCTGACCAAACTTTATAATCCATATCTATTAATTTAAGCATATCATCTACATTTTTAACAAATTTCTTAGTAAATGAATCAGTAATAATTAAAGCTTTTCTCTCCTCCTTGTTAATCGTTGCTTCTAAATATCTTGCAACTTTGAGGAGCGATGATTTACCCGTATAGATTCTCGATAAGAAAAAATTAGTTTCTAAACCTCTTACAGCTCTAGCTCCCAAAATTGGCATCAGATCTTTAATTACTTGTGACTCATACCAAGTAGGCATTTTTATAATTCCCCCTTATAATCTTGTTTAATTAGTATTGAGAATAATAAATAGTAAAAGTTGAATCAATAAAAAAACATTTTTAAAATCATTTTTCGATATTATCTTAAAAAAGAAAATATTAATGGAAACTCTATCATAAGAATTTAATTTATAATTCCTTGGTTTTAAAATATGAAGATAAGATTGAATATGAACGAAATGTATAAAGCACCTCCAAAAGAGATAATAAATCGAGTAAAAGAAAGTATTGATCAGATTAATCGATATACTCCACAAAAAGAAGTTGATATTTTAATCGAAAAATTATCTTGTTATACAAATGTTGCGCAAGAATCAATTGTCTTGAGTTCAGGTTCAGATTTATTAATTAAAGAATTTATCTTTCTCTTTGCAAATAATAGACAAATTATAATTGCTGATCCAACCTTCATTGTAATAAATAACTCCGCTCATAATACTGATTCGCATTTGTTAAAAATTAAATTAAATGAACCAGATTTCAAAATATCTTTAGAATCTTTAATAACTGAATTGAAAACTCCATCGTTAATTGTCTTTGATAATCCAAATAATCCAACTGGAAATTTAATAATAACTCAAAAAGATATTGAGACTATTTTAGAGTATGAAAATATAATCTTATTACTTGATGAGGCTTATTTTGAATTCTCTAAAGTTAGCTATGTTGAATTAATAAATAATTATTCGAATCTAGCGGTTTTAAGGACTTTAAGTAAATCTTTTGGATTAGCAGGATCAGGAATTGGGTATCTAATTGTTGGAGATTTAATACGTAAAAAGTTCCAAGGATTAGAGATTATGTTACCATATCCGAGTGTAATTGCTGGAATAAAAGCTTTAGAACATCAGGATTATATGGAAGATTATATTAATGAAGTTGAGACTGAAAAAAAAAGAATTATCAGCTTTGCTTCAAAATTAGGGATAACTGTTTATCCAAGTTATACAAATTTTTTGCTTATGAAAACAGAATTACAAAATATTACAGAAAAGCTAGCAGAAGGGGGGATATTAGTACACGATGCATCAAATCAATTAGGATCAGATTATTTCAGAGTTACCATAGGTTCTAAAAAAGAAAATGATTTATTTTTAGATTCTCTCAAAAATAATATTATTAATGCTAAGGTTTAATTAAAATTTATTAACAATCACAACAAAATCTTTTCTATTAGAATTATTAAATTATAAAGAGTTAAATTTTGAAATCAAGGTGATTATATGGGTGATAAAATTACTATTATCTCTATAATTGGAGCTGGATATATGGGTCGGCAAATTATAGAGAAATCCGCTTTATATGGATATAATATAAATGTTTTTGATATAAGTTCTGAAGGATTAGAGGACTTTATTAATGATGTAAAAAAGAAAACTGATAAGAATAACATCAAATTTGATATTAAAGTCTATGATAATATTTCTGAATCAGTAAAAAATGCAGATTTAATCATTGAGGCTGTTCCAGAGAAGCTTGAATTAAAAAGAGAAATTTTTTCACAGATAGATATGTCAGCTCCACCTCATGCTATAATTGCGACTAATAGTTCTTCGATTCCGATTTCAAAATTAGAGGATGTTGTTGAACGGAAAGATAAAGTAATGAATATTCATTTTTACAATCTTTTTACTATGCCATTGGCGGACATCATGCGTGGAACTCAAACAAGTACTGCTACGTTCCAGAAAGGGAAATCCTGGGTGGAGAGTATTGAAGTTACTCCTCTTGAGGTCAAAAAAGAGTGTTTTGGTTTTGTTCTTAATAGAATATGGAGAGCTATTAAAAAAGATTGTCTAAAAATCTGGGCAGAAGGATATGCTGATCTTGAAACTGTCGATAAAGCATGGCCAATTTTTTGCCAATATTTTATCACAAATGATTACGGTCCTTTTAAGTTCATGGATCGGATTGGATTAGATGTTATTTACGATATAGAAATGAGTTATTTCAAGAATAGTGGTCTAGCCGATGATAAACCACCAAAGGCTCTTAAGGAAATGGTTGATCGGGGAGAATTAGGAGTAAAAACTGGAAAAGGATTTTATAATTATTAAACCTTATATTTTTTTTTAATTTTTAATTTACAAAAGTAATTCTTAAAGCTTTTATTATTTATTAATAATTGAAATGTCAGGAAAAAGAAAACAGGAAGTTCAAAGGATTAAAGAGCTTGAAAGTATCAATTTAGCAAGAGAGGAAGTAAGAGATCTTGTAATAGCCACCAAGAAAGAAGTTGAAAAAGATAATGATTTATTAGCAGAACAAATAAATAATGAGCTAAAGAACTATGGAATAAAATCTATAGATATTGTTGGAGCAATAGGAGCAGGAAAAACAGCAATCTTAGAAAAAATTGGAGAAAAGTTATCAAAAAAATATCGAATGCTAGTTATTTGTGGTGATATTACTACTAGAGTCGATGCAGATAGAATTGAACAACATAATATTGACACAGTTCAGATTAATACTGGACGAGAATGTGCTTTAAACGCATATCATATATACCAAATTCTAAAAAATCTAGATTTGAATAACTATAATTTGATTTTTATAGAAAATGTTGGAAACTTAATTTGTCCCTCTGATTTTAAGCTCGGAACAGATAAAAGATTAACTGTTGTTTCGATTACAGAGGGTGAATGGGTTATTGAAAAACATCCTATGTTATTTAAAATGTCTGATATTGCTGTTATTAATAAAATTGACCTCCTAGAAAGATTAGGAACCGATATAAATAAAATGATAAAAGATGCAAAGAATATTAACCCAGATATAAAAGTTATAACAACTAGTGCTAAGGAGGGAAAAAATATAGATAACTTAATTGAAGCTTTGGAATTATAGATATTAAAACTGTGAGAAAAAATGAATAAAGAATTAAAGGAAATTGAAAAAATTATTAGCAATGTAGAATTGAATTCTCAGGATCAAATCCAAAACTTGTTAAATAATTTTTTAAAAAATCATCTCAAACGGAGTAAAATTGATGATTACATTGGCGATTATCCTACATTTATTGAACCTGTGTATCTTGAAGACAATGTGAGAATTGGAGATGATGTTCTTTTAGGACCAAATGTATATGTAGGAAATAATGTTGAGATAAACAATTACGTAGAAATTTCAAACTCTATTATTTTTGATAATACAAAAATTGGGGAAAACATCAAATTGGATAATTGTATTATAGGAAAAAACACATCATTATATCTTAAAAACATAAATATAGAGAATTGTGTTCTAATTGGTAATGTAATAACTAAAAAAGAACTCTATAAAATTATGTTTAAATTCAAGTAATTTACTTTTGTTAAATACTTAAAGGTTTTTATTTTGAATCTTGATAAATACTTTAAGACAAATATAAAGCGATGGAATGAGCTTGTTGATATTAACGCCAAATCGAGATTATATGATTTGGAAGGATTTAAATCTGGAAGCATTTCTTTACTCCCTATAGAGCTTGAAGAACTAGGAGATGTAGTGGGAAAATCTTTATTACATCTACAGTGTCATTTTGGAATGGATACACTCTCCTGGGCAAGATTAGGAGCAGATGTAACAGGAATAGACTTTTCAGATAAAGCAATTAGTTTAGCAAAAAGTTTAAGTAGAGAGCTCAATATTCCTGCCAGATTTATCAATACAAATATTTATAACATTCCAAACGTAATAAATGAAAATTTTGATATTGTATTTACTTCATATGGAGTGCTTTGTTGGTTGCCTAATTTAGAAAAATGGGCTCAAATTGTTAATGATTGCTTAAAACCAGGTGGAATTTTCTATATTATCGATGGTCACCCTTTTGGTTCTTTAATTGATGAAAAATCTGAAGCTTTCAAGGTAGGTTTTAATTATTTTGCTGAGGGAAAACCAATCTACTGGGAAGAGAGTGTCGCTTATGCGGATCCTTCAGCAAAATTAAAAAATCAAGCTTGCTATGAGTGGAACCATCCAATTAGCGCAATAATCAATAGTTTAATTAATAAGAATTTAGCTTTAGAATTTCTGCATGAATTTCCATTTAGTTTTCATAAATTCCATCCTGATATGGAAAAAAGAGAAGATGGTTATTATGAGTTTCAAAATTTTCAATTTTCTGTGCCCATGATGTTTTCAATTAAAGCATATAAAAAAATTTAACCAATTAAATAAAAATATTTTTGATATTCGAAATCAGATCTCTGCTCCATTATCATCGTAAAAAAGGGATCTTTATTACTCAAACCACATTAATCATCATTTTCGAATATCTAATTAATATAAATGTTCCGAAAACAGATAAAACTTTCACTAAAATTTAAAAACATTATATAATATTATATCGTCTTAAGATTTAGAAATTAAAAACAAGGAGTAATCTTATAAAATTTTATAATTATTATAAAGCGAGAAAATACTTAATGAATGTTATAAAAAAACAGGAAATTTTCTCAAAGGTTTTGACAAAATCGATGATGAAAAATTTTTAGATGGCATCATTCCGAAAAAATATAAAGAATTCACAATGATAGCTGTCTCAATAGAAAGAAGATTTTCTGTGAAAGAAGATAGCAAATCTTCGTGAAAGCACACTTTCACGATAATCTATATTTACCACAATCTTACTACAAGAATTCCCTGATATTATTATAATAATATCCTATTTTATGCAGAACTTTTAAATTATAAATATAAAATATTAATAATTAATGAAATTAGGATAGAAATATGCCACGTAAAAAAGAAGCAATAATTATAATAACAGCAACAATTAGTTTATATATTCTTGTATTGGTTTTTTTCTTTTTAACACCATTCTTAGATGCATTTAACTTTGTTATCAGGTTTGGTGCCTTATTTGGATTCACATCGATGTTTATAGCAACTTTGATGACACCTTTCGTAGTTCAATTATATAAAATTTTTGGAAAGCCCTTCATTAAGATGCATCACATATATTCAATTACAGGACTAATACTAATTACACTTCATCCAATTGCATTTGCAATTTTTAAGTTAGATATTACTGTTTTTGTACCAGATTTTAATTCATGGTATGGTTTCTGGTCTTTAGGAGGACGTTTAGCTCTTATTTTAATCTATATAGCTGTTATAGGAGCACTTCTACGAAAAAAAGTAAAGAAAAATTGGAGAATTATTCATATTTTGAACTATGTAGCATTAATTCTGGCTTACGTTCATGGAGTTCTTATAGGAACAGATTTTCAAAATCTTTGTATTTTAGTTACCTTTACAATTATGATAATTCTCAGTTTTAGTGTCTTGATTTTTAAAAGATATTTGAGTTTTAAAAGGAAAAAAAAGGGAAAAAGTTAACTTACTTACTTTTTACTTTTTTCTTCTATTCCAAGAACTGATTATTTACCTTTACACACTTTTCCTTGGAAGGAGGAAAATTGATCAAAAATAGCCTTAGTATCACCTTCAATTTTAGCAAATATATTGACAGGACTAGCAGCAACAGGTTTATCACCTGAACTCACCGGAGTTGGTCCCCAGAAAATACAAAATCCCTGACCACTAATCCAATAACCCACATCTCCACTCTCACATTCTATTTGAGAATTTTCTGACGGAATTGAGACAGGACAATCACCATAAAGTTCTTCACCCCATCTTGATAAGCTAACATCAAATGGAAGTGCGTTCCAAATTAATTGGCAGGTTTTGGGATTTTTTTCTAGCAATAGTCTGGCTTTAACTTTTCCTATTTTCTCGTTTTCAATGATAATATATTCCATTTTAAATAACTCCAAAATAATCCTTTTGAATTAGTTTAAGATTCCATTTTATATAAAAAATCTTAAAATTATAGAATATAATCTTTAAATATCAAAATATAAATAAAAAAAAAATTTTATAGAAAATTAGAATATGACACAAAATAATATTGAAAAATTGCCATCAAATCCAATTGAAGCTCAAGGTTTATTAATTAAAGCTATGTATAATAGATTTGGAGAAGAAGTATTACCTATTATAAAAGATGTTTGTAGAAAACAAGGAAAATCATTAGGTTTAAAGATTAAAAAGAAACTTCCAAATTGTAATTTATCTACTGTTGCTAAAGCATTTGCTAAAAGTTTTAATCAAAATTATGTTAAGATAATTTCGATCTCAGATAATAAATTCCAGATTCATGGTACTAAGTGTCCATTTGGTCTTGAAAATACTTCTAGAGCATTATGTGAAGCTGTAATGGTTATTGACCATGAATATTTTCGTGAAGCGGTTAATGATAAGATCAAACTCAAGATTCTTAAAACTGTAGCAGAAGGGGATCCTTGCTGTGATACCATTTATGAGATAAATGGATAATTATTATTTTCCGTATACTATATATAGACCATGATTTTAGAAAAAACTGTTGATTTAATTAAGCAGATTTATAAAATTCATAAGATTGTGCCACCTCAAATTACTAAAGTTGTAATTGGGCTAGGCTATACCGGTGTGGAAGTTACAGCTTATGCCTATGAGCCGTTTTTAGGATTAGCATCGACCTTGCAGAGCATTTTAAACACGACTAATTGCAGTAAAATCAGTTATGCTGGTAAACTTACGAATCAACCAATTAGCAAGCTTTTAAATTGGTCTTTTGAATCACCAAGTCTTAAAAAAATTATTGGCATCGCCACTTTAAATGGTGTTTCCCAGCATATATTACATATTATAAATCCCTATAAAAAATCTGAAGAATTATTAAAACTTCTAAAAGTAAATGAAGATTCTAAAGTTACATTTATAGGATTAATTAAACCACTAATAAGAGAAATCATTAAAACAACTTCTTTAGTTACGGTAATAGAAGACACTCTTTCAGTTCCTCCAGAATTCAAAAATATCACTTTCAAGCCAAATATTGACCAATTAAAACAAAAAGAAATCTCACCTGATATATTATTTTGTACTGGAACTACTTTAATCAATAATACATTTGAATCTATTTTAGAATTATTCAAGAAAAAAGCTCGAAAAATAGTTTTAATTGGTCCAACCGCTAGTATGATCCCTGATATTTTATTTGATTATGGAGTTGATATAGTTGGTGGAATGGAAATCTTTGATTCAGAAGCTACATTAAAAATTTTGCAAGAGGGAGGTGGAACTAAATTATTTAAGAAATATGGAAAAAAATATAATTTGATGAAAGAAAGATTTGATACTAATTATAAAATTCAATACTAATACATATTCTCTTTCTTAATCACTCCATAGACGATAATCTAAGATTAGCATCTACCGTAATGGGTATTTGTAACATATATACAATAATTAATATTATTAAAGCGACTCCAATGAATCCAATTAAACCTAGTATGAACCAAAGTAACTCCGGAAAGCAAGCAAGCATCAATAATGGTAACCCGATTATCAATTTTCTACTAGTTTTCCCTTTTTTTTTTTATTGGGTATAATCAAGTTCCATACCAAAATTAGAACAAAAATTTTGCTTGTACTGAGATATTTTCGTTTTGGTGCCACTTTTTGGGCATTTCACTGGTTCATTATTTCTGTCATATGGCATGGTAAATACATTAGGATTAAAGGAGTAATAAACGTTTCTTTACGAAATATTATAATTTTAAGTACTTTTATGAAAAGATTAAATAAAAACAAATATTCTTTTTTAAATAATTAACAACCTGCTTCATATTAAGAGATTGGTCATTTAAAATGGCGGAATTATCCTTTAAGGTTATTGTGATTGGTCCCGCAGCCGTAGGAAAGTCTAGCCTTATCCGAAGGTTTGTAGATAATAAATTTACTCTGCAATACAAATTTACAATAGGAGTAGATTTCTCAACTAAACTTATAGAATATGATAAAGAAAAAAAAGCGAGGTTAACTATTTGGGATATTGGGGGGCAAGATCGTTTTAAAACACTACGTCGAAATTTTTATGAAGGTACCCATGGCGCATTGGTCGTGTTTGATCTTTCAAGAGCACAAACATTTCTAAAAATGAAAGAATGGATATCTGATATGAACCAGATTCTTGGAAAAAAAGTACCAATTGTAATTTTAGGAAATAAGCTGGATTTAATTTCTGAAATTGGTGATGTCATCGATAAAAAAGAAGCTCAACGTTTTGTTGAGAAGATAGACAGTATATATATTGAAACCTCCGCCAAATCAGGAGATAATGTTGAAAGAGCATTTGTTGAACTTGCTAAGAGGATTGTAATAAAAACTTTTCATGAATGATTTTTTCTCGTTTTATGATGATTTTATCGTACTAAAAAAGAAATTCTATTTAAACTCAATGTTTTAGAAAATATTTAAATATCGAATTGAGATTAAATAGTTAGAAAAAATTATTGATAGGATTATTAGAAAGTACTAAATCAATACCAATTTATTCCAATTATAAAAAAACTGAATAGTTCCACAGAATCTAGGTTTTATCACATGACACATCTCTATGTTCTAAAAGTTTTAATTATAGGCCCAGGAGCCGTAGGTAAAACATCACTTTTGCATAAGTTTGTGGAAAACAAATTCTCGTTTAGATATAAATTAACAATAGGCGCAGACTTTCTTTCAAAAATAATTCGAAAAAATGATGAAACCATAAAATTACAAATTTGGGACATTGGTGGGCAAGATAGATATAAATTCCTAAGATCTAGTTTTTTCGATGGAGCTAATGGAGCATTAATAGTTTTTGATCTTTCACGATGGCACACATTTGAAGACCTTGAAAACTGGTTATCAGACTTGCGTGAATATGCTGGTGAAGATACCCCTTTTGCATTAATAGGTAATAAAGTAGATCTAATAGATAAAAAAGACGAGATATATGAGCGGGAAAGTGCTGAAGTATTTGCTAAAAAAGAACAAACAATCTATATTGAAACTTCAGCAAAAACAGGTGAAAATGTTGAAATTGCTTTCTTGAACTTAACTGAAAGAATGTTGAAAAATATTAATTCCAAATAAAATTCCAATTAATCAACAATTTTTAGTAATGCAAAGGATAAAAGATTAGTATAAAATTTTGATTTATTTCTTTTGCGCATTTCATTTTTAAGATCTTCATATTCGAATGAGAGATCATCTAGCTTTTTTTCATTTAATTTTATATCTTGTTCTAAAAATTTAATTTCTTCTTCCAATTTTTTAAGTTTATTAATTTTATCTTCCTTTTTTTTAGGATCTGTTAATTTTTCTATGTTTTGGAGTTGACGTGGAGTGGGTTTTTTGTTTTGCTTTTGTTCTAAATGTTTTTTTAATGATTCGAGTTTAATATTTAGTGTTCTTCTCTTATGTGAGTAGGTTTTTTCTTTTTTCTTTTTTTCTTGGTTAAAAATGTTATTATTAAGAATTTTAATTTCTCTCTTCCAAACAGACGTTTTTAACTTAACAGTATTTTTTGCGTCTTCTTGAAGTGTGCTGATAATATTATAATCTATATCAATTTTTTTGATTTTATCATTGAGTAGATATATTTCACTGAAATTTTTAATATTTAATATTATATCAGCAAATTCACTAATTTCCTTTCCATTTCTATCAACGATAATGGCAGAAATTTGATTTTCAATTATATAACCTTGAAATTTTACCGAAAAGATAAAAAGATAAAACTCTTTTTCTTGAATTAATGTAAGATCATAAAATTTTTCTAATCCTTTTCTTTGTATAGAAAACACACTTAAATTTCCCTTAAATTGATCACTTATGCAATAATCTAAAATATTGTTAATTAATGGGTGTCCTAAAGCAAAGAAATCAATCTGTTCCTGTTTCCTTGCAAGATCTAGATTGAAAGTGCCTAAATATTCATTTTGAAATTTATATTTTGGATTTTTTAATAGAATATCTTTTAAAAAAACTTTAGAAGGGAAGTAATAATCTTGAGAGATATATTCATTAATATCTTGAATATCCTTTAAAATCCCATACAAATGATCATGATTATCAAAAAATAACTTCATTAGTAAGTATAGTTCATTATGAGTAAGTTTTACATCCACACATGACGCTAAAGATGTGATTAATCCCTCCATCTGAAATGATTTTTTATCAATCATAAGATCATCTAATTGGATTTCAATTTCTTTTGCTTTTCTTATTTCTTCATCAAGAGTTCGGTAAAATTCGTTTAGTTTCTTCCGCTTTTTACCATCTTCTTCAGCAAAAACAACGCCTTCAAAATCTTTTTCGATCCTTCCAATTATAGGTTCTAAAATTCCAATAGATTCTTCAAAAAGATTTATTCTTTTTATTATAGCATGTATTACATCTGTTTCAACTGTTCCTTCCATAAAAATATTATAAATATAAATTTCCTTTGACTTTTGACCAATTCTATCCAACCTACCAATTCTTTGCTCAAGCTTCATTGGATTCCAAGGTAAATCATAATTTATTAGGACACGACAGAATTGGAAATTCCTACCTTCACCACCAATTTCAGTTGAAATTAAGATTGAAAATGTTTTACTCGATCTAAACCTTTCAACTGATTCATCCTTTTGTGTCTTATCCAAACCTCCAAAAAATAATTCAATCTTATAATTGGGATTACTTTTCTCTATTAAAGATTTCAAAAATTTCAAAGTATCAACAAATTGTGTGAATATTATTATTTTCTCTATGGGGTTTTGTGAATAAATTTGATCTAATAATTCGAGTAATTTAGCTGATTTCGAGTCATATGGTAAATTGGTTAGTTTATCATAATATTCCCTTAATATCTTCTCTTGATTAAGGAAATCAATTGCTTCTTCTTTTTTCTCTTTAATTTTTTTATTATTGAACAAATCAAATATTTCTTTATCGAGAAACTGGTCCTCTAACTCTGTTTCAAAAAATTCAGGATCTCCCTCTTTTATTATATCACTATCCAGGAAAATATTTTTGTATTTATCAAGCTGATCTAACCGCCTTTCAAGGCTTTTTAGAAATGCCTGCTTTGAACTTGTTAAAAGTTTTTGTAAAGTAGTAATTATGAATCCAATGCCTACATTTTCTCTACTTAATGAAGAATTATATATTTTTGCTAAGTACAGCCTAATTTCATTATAGATATCTAATTCTTGTTGAGTAGGATTTACCATTATTGTATTTACAATTCTTTTGTTTAATAACTCTTCAGAAAATACATTTTTCTTACGATTTCTAATTAGAAATTTAGATAATGTGTGATCTTCTTCAATTTTTTTTAAAAGTTCTAACTTAAAAGAATCATCATTTATTTCTGAAAGAAATTCGTTTAGATTTTTAGTTTTATCAATATAGTTCAAGTCTTTGAGAAGTTTAATTGTATTTTTGACTTCAAAGTTATTTAATTGATCAATATTATTCAAGGAAGAAATTAATAAGTTTATGAATGGCATGTTTTTACGAAAATGTTCAAAATCGCTAAAACTGTCAAAGATTTCTGGATGGATTAACTCAATTAAAGAAAATAATTCAAATGAGTGAAGTTGTAAAGGAGTGGCAGTTAATAATAACACACTTTCTGAATTCAAGCTCAAATTTTTAGCTAGTTCATAATTAAGTGTCTCGCGATATTTTCCTGTCATTGCATTAATGAGATATCTTCTTAAATGGTGTGCTTCATCAAAAATTACAATATCCCATGAAATTCTTGATAATAATTCAATGTACTTTTTATTGCGTGCAAACTGAAGTGAACAAATAATAAAATTATCATAAAAGAAAGGATTCTGGAGTATATCTGGATGTTTATGACTTCCTTTATGTTTTAATTCTTTAATTTTCTTGCCATCATAAATTGTAAACTCAATATTGAATTTGTTACTCATTTCGAAAGCCCACTGTTTCACAAGTGAAGCAGGGACAATAATTAAAATGCGTTCTGCTAAGTTTCTTGCCATCATCTCCTTTATATAAATACCTGCTTCAATTGTTTTTCCAAGGCCTACCTCATCAGCTAAAATAATTCTTGGAAAAAATTCCTCGGCTAATCTATGGGTTACATTTATCTGGTGTGGCATTAAGGTTAAACGTGAATTTGTAATACATTTAATTTGATATGATTTATAATAAGAATAGAATAAATTTGCCCAATATTTTATTAAAAAATTTGTTGGAGAGTCGATAAATTGTTTTGAAATTAGAAGTTTTATAGGAGTTTCATATTTAGAATAAATTTCATTTTCAAAAATTTGAGATCTTTTACCATCCTCCATTAAAAATTCATAAGATATTACTCCATCTTGAATTAGAAAATCTCTTGTATTTATATAACCAATTCCACGTTTAGTAACTATTTTATCATCTAACTCAAAAATATAGTGAACAAGATCAATCGGATGTATTATTTTATTAATATTATTTTGAAATGAGACTTTGTATTTATTTACAAAATAAGTATCATCATCATCCAAGGATTTTGATGATGGAATTTCTATCTTTTTTATTATGCGTCCAATTCCCAAATCTGGGCTTAATTTATATATAACTAGATTTCCGGTATTAAACTTCTGCCCTTGACAATAAATATTGTAACATTTAGAAAATCTTGATTCTAGATCCTTTCCGCAGAAAGGGCACCTATAATTAACAGGATTTATCTTTAAAACCATTATCTTTATATTTTATTTAATATGAAGAAAAGTAAAAATTTTAGCATTTTGAACTAAAAGTGATAAAAAATGTCAGATGCAGGTATTGAACCAACATATATAGGGAAAAATAAAAACCTTGTCTTTATTATTCCTAATGAACTATTTAACATGAGTTTAGGTCCAGCCGAAGTTTTAGATCGAGAAACTGCTAAATTATTCAGTAAATATCTTAGAGGCACTTTTAAGGGTTTCCAGCAAGCAAGGAAAACAAAGTATGGTAATGAAAATAATGTAAAAACAGATGTTCCACCTGATTTTTGGGAGAAGTTTGAAAAAAAAGCTAAGGAACTTAATGTGGATCTCATAGGATATACACCTGTGAACGAAAATTATATTTTTAAAGACCTAAAAGTTTATGGTAAAAATGCTATAATCCTCGGAATGGAAATGAAATGGGATAAAATCAAGGAGGCTCCAGGAGCCATTTGTGAAATTGAAGTATTTCGAGTTTATAAAGATTTAGGTGATGTTACGATTGAATTAGCAGAATATATGAAAGAACAAGGATATAAAAGTGAAGCTCACCATCCATTTGGAGGAAAACTTCTATATGGGCCTCATGCTACTGCAGCAAATTTGGGTATTATGGGTAGAAATGGATTAATATTATCACCGGAATTTGGTCCCAGACAGAGGTGGAGTGTAATTACTACTGATGCCGAAATTCCTCAAACAAAAAGAAGAGATTTTAGTGAATTAAAGGATTTCTGTGAAAAGTGTGGTGCGTGTGTGAGGGAATGTAAAGGAGGTTCTGTTCTTGAAACCCCGATAGAAAAGGAAAATGGTGTAATTACACATATTGATCGATCAAAATGCATTCAAAGCATTTTAGATAATAATTATTGTAGTTACTGCTTAAGGATTTGTATGCCTTCAAGGCAGTGCTAAAGAATTACTAATTTTAATTTTTTATAACAATTATATTCAAATTAAAACAACCTTTTTAATTAACTATAAAAACCTAATTTTCTTAACTTATAATGACTGAATCTGATGATAAAGTAGCCGAGGATAAAATCAAGGGAACAAGTTCAATAGAGTTGCTTAAAAGAGTAAATTCTGCTGCTAACTATTGCTATAATTGTAATCGTTGTAATAATGTATGCCCAACTGCTTTTCTCAACATTTTTTACCCACGTAATCTAATTACTGATTTAACTTTTCTAACACCAGAAGAAGCTTTAAAACATAATGATATATGGAAATGCCTTACATGTGGGTTGTGTTCTATTTACTGCCCTATGACTAAAGAGAATACTGGAGTAAATTTCACCCAAATAATTAAGGACCTTCGCTCTCTTACTTCGGAATATAAACCATTACAAGAGGGATTAATAAGTTGTAATCATGAGAGGGTATTTTCAAATTTACCAAAATTGATGGCTGAAGATAAAATTAAATTTACCAATAAAGTAGGTTTCCTTGATGGAACGGGATTAAGAACAACTAATTATGGAGAAATTGGCTATTTCATGGGATGTGTTCCCTTTTTAACTGGAGTGGCTCCATGTGTGGTAGGATGTCCTGCAGGGGTTGATGTTCAAGGTTATGTATCCCTAATAGCACAAGGTAAGTATCAGGAAGCTATTGATTTGATAAGGGAAACAAATCCACTACCATATTTATGTGGAAGAATTTGTACAGCTCAATGTGCATTAAATTGTAACCGTCAATATTTTGATGATCCTGTAGCTATCCGTGAACTTAAGCGGTTTGTTTCTGACTGGGAGGCTGAACATCCTAGACAAAGTAAAATAAAACCAGTACCACAAACAAAAGAAAAAGTAGCTATTATTGGAGCTGGCCCTGGTGGATTATCAGCCGCATACTTTCTTGCAAGAATGGGTTATAAACCGACAATCTTCGAGAAAGGAAATAAAACCGGGGGAGTAGTAAGATATGGGGTTCCACAATATAGACTTTCTGACGAGGCACTTGACCATGATGTAGAATTTATAAAAAATATGGGAGTTGAAATTATCTTAAATAAAGAGTTTGGCCCAGATTTTACTATAGAAGATATATGGAAACAGGGATATAAGGCAATCTTTATAGCCGTAGGTTTATATGTGCCAAAAACTCTCAGACTTGAAGGTGAGGATTTGCCAAATGTCCATGTGGCACTAGATTTTCTTTTAGACCGAAAGTATAAGTGTTCAGAGAATCCAGATGAATTTAAGGGAAAAACTTTTGGAATTATAGGAGGAGGTGCAGTTGCTGTAGATGTTGGTGAAACAGCACTTCGACTGGGAGCAACTAAAGTTGATCTCGTAGATATTTTAACTGAAGAAGCTCTAAAGAATGTAATTAAAGATTTGCTTGAAGCTGAACGAGATGTAATGGAGTATCATTTTGAGACTTCAACTACAAATATCACGCAAGAATCTGATGGTAAATTAGCCTTAAATTGTTATAAAATAAAATGGGGAGTTCCCGATCCTAAAACAGGAAGAAGACAATTAAGTAAAATTCAAGGGTCAGAGTTTAAAATAATAGTTGATTATATTGTCATA